>MDSY01091899.1_pt1 | contig 15212 bp, 14 predicted proteins | sample 811131 | NCBI WGS metagenome assembly MDSY01 (sample SAMN05326643, study PRJNA326480) | marine metagenome | isolation source: seawater | place: Atlantic Ocean: South West | collected 2010 | reverse complement strand
TCGGGCAAAGTATGTGTAACAATAATAATATTTTTAATAGTATCGTCATCTTTATATTTTTCTAAGGTAGAAATCATTGATCTATATTCTTCGTCGGCTTTTTTCATTACATTATGAATAAATTCGCTGCTCTCTGTTTCTTTGAAATGAGGTATCCAATCTTTAAAATAATCAGATGAATCTTTTATACTTTTTTTATTTTGATTATCGTAGTCCCACCAACCACAACAGCCAATGAACATAGTATTTTTTATAATGTATGGTTTAGATGGTAAATATATTATTTTATTATTAGTAATCTTATTTACAATGTAATCTTTGGTATATAATTTTGGATATACATTAACATGTTCGTGATTACCGTCTACAAATATTATTTTTTTATAATGAACAGATATTTTATTTAGATAATTAATACTTTCATTTAGATCATCACATATATCACCCGCAACAATTAGATATTCATTTTTAATGTTATCAAATTTTAATGGAAAATGTTTAATTATACCAAAAGGATATTTTGTTTTATAATCATTTGACCACTGATCTATATGTAAATCGCTTACAACATCTAACTGGGTACTTTCTACTTTAAGTGGCGAATATTTTTTATCGCACTGTATAAAAGAATTTAAAATTATTAATGCAGGATCAATAAATGTTTTAGTTCTACAATTCGGACAGAAGTCAAATGTTTTATTAACATCTAATAAGCAGGTCCAACAATAACTATGTTTGCAAGATGTTTCAATAGGAAACGTACAATTTTCTAAACATATAGAACAGGTTTCATTATTTTTATATTTATATTTTTCTGGTAGTATCATAATATCAGAATAAAATGAATATGAGCGTAAAAAAATCTCTATGGAAACATACTTTTTAACAGATAAAAGATAGGCATCATTATTTTTCTTTTTAAATTTTTTTACTAATTTATTTATAGATAAATAGTTTATTAATAAATTACAATATAAATCGTAAGGAGCGTAATTTTTATTTTTCATAATATTATAGTTTTCATCAAACATCATTATCGCGTTTTTTAATATATTAAAAAAATCCGGACACTGTATATCTTTTTTAATAGAATTATAATCAATATAATTTTCTTTTATAGCTAATTTATCTTGTATATGTTTTAAAGATTTTCCATATTTCATATTTATTATAAATATTTATTTTATTATTTTCACGATTTCTGTGTGATCCATTTTTTCTCCTAAAAAACTATTGTCATCTTTATATATATCTTTTAATTTATCTAGTAAGAATTTATCGCTTATTTCTGTAGTATTTAAGAAGGTTAAAATATCTTTTTTGTGTAATTCATAAGAAAATCCATAATCATATTTATTTGTTAATATATGGTCTGGATATCTTTGAAGTGTTACCCAGCTTCTACCTGATGAATTATTGATAAATTTCAAAGCTTCTTTTATATTAATATTTTTTTTTTTCTAAAATATTTAAAATTTCTGCCGCAGATATTAAATGTAGAGCGAGCAGGGTATTATTTGCAATTTTAATCATACTTGAACTACCTACTTCATCAGATATATAAAATATTTTATCCGAATATAACTCTATAATTGGTAAAATATCTTCGTATAATTTTTTAGGACCGCTTACTATAGTTGTTAATGTACCATCAGTCATTCCCTTAGGACCACCAGATACCGGGGCATCAATATATTTTATATTATTTTTATTCAATATTTTATTTATATTTTTAACGTCGTTCGGACAAGAAGAACATATATCAAGCCATTTTTTTTGGTCATTAAAAGAATTAGTATTTATATTATTTACAATTTCAAGTGTTATTTTAGAATTAGGTAAAACAGATATTATTGTAGAGCTATTTTTTATGAAATCATTTAAATTATTTTGTTTATAAATATTACACCTCATAAGTTTTTGAGTATTATTTTTTTCAATAAGAACATTTACATTAAAGTTATTTCTTATTAATTTTTTAAATAATGGAAGTCCCATATTTCCTACACCAATAATACCTATATTCATTATTATTGATATAAAATTAATATAATATTATAAAATATAATGAATACCATATTTTTAAATGTTTCAAAATATAATACTATAATATTTAAAAATGTTAACATGCTAGTTTTTGATATGGCAGGAACAACGATAAATGAAAAGGGTTTGGTCTACGATACGCTTTATAAAACAATTAAAAATTTTGGATTACAAATTTCAAAAAAAGAAATTCATAAATGGCACGGTTCAAATAAATATGAAGTATTGGATTATTATTTATATAAGAATAAACCAAAACGAAATCAAAACTGTGAAATAGAAAATGCAGTAAGGGAGCAATTATTTTCAAATTTTAATAATAATTTAAATGATATATATTTTACACCATCGGATATTGGCTTGATAGATGATAAGCTTCCTGAACTTTTTGAAAATATAAGAAGAAAAGATATAAAAATAGCCTTAAATACCGGGTATTCTAAAGATATTCAAGAAAACCTTATTAGAAAATTTAATTTGAATGATTGTATTGATGATTATATATCAAGCGAAGATGTTAGTTTTGGTAGACCAAATCCATATATGATTCATAAGTTAATGGAAAGAAATAATATCATTAATGTTAATAGTGTTTTAAAATTTGGTGATACTCGTAATGATGTTTTGGAGGGAATAAATGCAGGTTGTTTATCTTCGATAGGAGTATTAAGTGGCGTAGGAACTAATGAAGATTTAAAAGATGCACGATATATTTTAAATACTATAATGGAAATAGAATAACTTATAATTTAATGTTTTTTTACAGCTTTTTTCGTCTTCGTTTTTTTCTTGATTTCTTACAATATTTGTAAGGAGCACAAGATGAACGCATCGTAAATCCACGAACTTTTTGCGTTAAACACTTCTTTCTAGAAAAACGCCGGGGCAATGAAAATACCTTTCCATCCTTTCTTTTACATTTTTTTGCTTTTTTTCTTGAAACGCAGCAATTCATTTATATAATTAAATATAAAAAATTGAATCTATTTTTATATTTTAATGTATTTTAAACACACAATGGACCTCTCGTATATCTACATCATAGTATTTTACTGGTGTATTTTTAAATTAGGTTGTATATTATGGACTTGGTCGACGATTATAAAACATGTCAATGAACCTGGATATGGTAAAAAAGGACACGATTACCGAATTGAGGATGGAATTGGCGCAAAATGGGTAACTGAAAAAGAAAAAAAATATTTTGATGATTACAATCAAGCTATGTGGGACGCAGATCACAATAATTTTTATAGATAATAGATTTAAACATTCCCAGACTTATACCTCCATCTCCGTAAGCGCGCGCATTATCTGTCCTTTATAACATTCATCTGTTACCACTCCAGTATCATATGCGTCGTTATCTCCCATCAAAGGATGCTCGTCTGTTTCTTCCGACAATAAACACTGAAGCATATGAAAAGTAATCGAATTTCCCGCTACATAAGATCCTTCCAACAAAGTATCATCTCCATCACGTTTTACTATCTCAGCAAGAGGATGACTGTCGAAACTTTTTAAATTAGAATGATCCAATACATTTCTATAGCTAATATTAAATACCCATCTCTCTATTTTATTAGGATTTCTATGGTCCATTACTGGTTCTAGCTTTACCGATACATGAATATCACACACGCTGTTATGTGAAGAAAACGACTCTTTGAAATTAATTGTATTCTCCATTCTCGTAAAAATACCCCAAGGGGTTTGATTTGTATTCATTATTCTTAGACTGTTCTTAAATCCTATGTCAATCATTTTTTTTTGGACATTAATCGCTTCCTTAAATTCCTTCTCTTTGATTTTTTCTTTCATTAAATCCAAATACTGGACTAACACTAAATCGTATTCCGTGTTGTTTTCTTTATGATAAAGATATTCTTTAATAACATCTTCAACACCCGTTAACGACAAGCGCTCCCATTGAGGAAGCGGGACATCATCATACACCCTATCATTTATTTTTAAAAACTCATAAACAATTCTAATATCTCTATATTTATCCACAGCATTAAATAATTTAATAAAATTTTTGCATTCTTCGACGTCAAATATAGACTTTGCTATTTCATAGGTAGCCATTTTTTGTAATCTATATTTTAGTATTTTAGAGATTCAATTTTATAAGTTAATAATTATAAAATTAATATTTTATTTTTTTATTTTTTATTTTTCCTCTTTATTTAAAGAAGCTGATGTTGCTTTACTAATTCCTCAGCCATGTAACCAAGAGTTCCTAGCATCGCCAATCGTCCATTCGATAATTCACGATTCAATCGTGCTTCCGAATAAGATTCATTAGGAAGCTTAAGAATATTCCCTGGTTGGTAATCATCCTCCAACTTAAAAAAGGTATTTTTTCCTACAAATGGATTCTTCCAACCCGCACCCATTCGCGCAAACTCATAGCAACCCACACCAAACCAAAAAGGAAACTGCTCCTCCCAACTCATCTTGTAAAGATAATTAATTGCCAAATCATCCTGAACCAAATCCAATCCCACCAATCCCAAAAACGCCATCATCGCTACACGACCGTGTTGAAGCTCGGCTTCGCGAACATATTTTAGATCCTTCTCCGAGAGCGAAGACGCCAAATTCGCTGGATCAAAATATCCAACCGGCCTAATATCCCCCTGATAATTAAATGAAGTTACTGTTGGTTTACTTGATGACATAAAAGCAGAAGTTGAAGCAATCATCGCTGTAAATAGTCCACATGTAATACTACGCATATACTTTATAGTGGTTGATTATTTCTATATTTGTTTCATTTATAATCTAAAAGTATTATATATATATATATATTTAAATGACTTTTATCTTTATAGATGGAGCCACTTATGACATAACTAATTTTATAAATATACATCCTGGAGGGTCTGTTATTAAATTTTATTCCAATAGTGACGCCACAGCAGCATTTAACGAATTTCATTATAGGTCTACCTACGCTAAAAGTGTTTTAAAATCTTTACCAACGCTTCATAACACCGACACATGCATTGAATACCCAGAAAATAAACAACTTTTAAAGGATTTTTATATACTAAAACAAAAATTAATAGCAAAGGGGTTTTTTAACCCTTCTCATAACCATATTCTAGAGAGATGTATGGAAATTTGTTTCCTTTTTTTTATTGCTTGTTTTTTATTTTATTTTAATTTTTTTAAATGTTTTACTCTAATACCTTGCTTTTTATTCGGTATCGCCGAGGGTCGATCCGGTTGGCTTATGCATGAAGCAGGACATTACAGTCTTACGGGTAATATTAAAACCGACCGAAATATACAATTTATGTTTTACGGACTTGGATGCGGTATGTCCGCTTCCTACTGGAGAAATCAACACAATAAACACCACGCTTCTCCTCAAAAAATAAACCATGATGTTGATCTAGACACGTTACCGCTTGTTGCTTTTAATAAAACAATCGCAAAACGAGTTCGCCACCCTGTTGGAAAATTATGGATTAAATATCAAGCTTTTCTTTTTTTTCCCGTAACTACTACCTTTGTTGTTTTATTTTGGCAATTTTATTTACATCCGCGATTTTGTATCCGACGGAAAAACTATAAAGAACTCTCCATTTTAGCTATTCGTCTCGGATTATGGTATTTACTTAGCACCTTTTACTCATGGAATTTATATAAAAGCATTTTAATTTATCTAATAAAAACCGTTATATCCGCTAATTATATTTTTATAAATTTCTCTGTTAGCCATACCCACCGCGACATCGTTCCTGAAAATGAATACCGCGACTGGGTTACCTACGCCGCAAAACACACCACAAACTGTACACCTTCGTGGTTATGCAACTGGTGGATGAGTTATCTTAATTTCCAAATAGAACACCACCTCTTTCCATCCCTTCCCCAATTTAGATGCCCTCTAGTAGCACCATACGTTAAAATACTCTTTGAAAAACACGGACTTACATATGATTCTAGAGATTACTTTCAATGTTTATATGATACTTTTAATAATTTACATCACGTTTCTAGTTCCAAGCTCGAATAATCTATACATTACAGCATTTACATTCTCTTTTATCGTTGGATAATGAGTATACTTAATATTGTTTTTCTCACACCAATCCTTCACTAGAGGTGCTATATAAGGATAATATGTATGCGCTATACGAGGAAATAAATGATGCTCTATCTGATAATTTAACCCTCCGTTTAAATGACACAAAAATTCACCCCCCACATTTGATGATGACTCTATTTGCTGTTTCGCAAAATTATTTGCTTCGGTTTTATCAAACATCACTGTTCCATTGAAATTATGCGATAAAGAAAAGAAAAATGACAAATATAAACCCGTCACTGTCATCGTTATACACCACTTTATTACCAATTGTTTAAACGTGTCATTAAATAATAAATAAGGTAACGCAAAAAAACGAATCAAAAATAATATATTCATTATTATCTCTCTTTTTCTCCACTTATTTACTGTATCGGGCAATTTGTGGATCAATCCATATCTATTAATGTATAACTCCAATGGAGTTATTGCAACTATCATATATCCAAAAAAACTCTCCAGCAAAAATATATATTTATTTTGATATTTATGATACCAACGCGCGGGAGTTTTCTCTTTATATAGCCTTAATACTCCAGCTCCCTGAATATCTGGATCAAAAGCTGTATTGTTTGTAAATTGATGATGAAGCACTATATGTTGATACATCCACATCAACGCACTACCACCAATATAATTTTGTGTATACCCAATATACTCATTCACTTTACTATTATTACTTAACGCACCGTGATTCGCATCATGTTGAATGTTTAAACCTATAAACGCATACAATAAACCCATTAAAAATGCTTCTCCATAACTTCTTTTACAATTAATTATTGTTCTCCATTCTATTAATACTGTAAGCACTATTATACTTATCATCTTAAACCACTGCAATAATGGCGCACGACCATCGGTTCTAAAATACTTTTTCAGATGCTCTTTTACATCCGCATGCAATTTTAGATAATTTTCGTCCATTAACACTGATTTATCGTCATCTAGTAATTCTTTTTTAAAATATTTCTTCATTTTTTCGTGAGGAAATTTTCTACCATGATAACTCTGAAAAGCATTTGTTGCGTCACTTCCGCTGAATACAGATATCATCTTTTCTCCACCCGGATGACGGTTTTTAAACGATGATAAATCATACGTTTTATTTTCTATTATTACATTTAAACTCATTATATTTATTATATATATATTATTATCTATTTATATATTAATTATGAGTAAACCTAGTAAAGACAATACTAAAAAAAAATATAAAAAAGCAAAAGGAAAAAAAGGAGATAATAGTAGAAAACTAAAATCTTCCAAAGAAAAAGATAGAAAAATTAATACTCTTATTAAAAAAATTGACGCGGTAAAAAAAAAAATTAAACATTTTAATGTTAAGTCTAAAAAATTTTCCCAGGAAAAAAAAATTGTTGAATATATGAAATTATATATTACTTTAGTAAAACTTTCAAAAGAAGTCAAGAAATTTGAAAAATGCGGTTAAACTAACTATTTATATCCGCATTGCTTTTTGCATCGACATAGATACTAAAGCATTCGCCGCTATTTCTTCTGGCGTCATTGTATAATTGTTTTGCATAATAGAATGATTTGATATAGGTGTTGGACCCCTTGACACCGGCGAAGAAAGTGGCAATGGATAACCATCGTCTTGATGATTGGTTTGAATTATATAAGAATAATCCGGTACAGGATTGGCTACAGAACGAGTCAGTCTTCCTGGCGGCGGCGGTGGCAATAGACCCACATCAAAATTATCATCATTTTGTTCTGCGAATTTTTTCGTCATTACTCTCCATTGCTCTTTAATAGAACCACCTGGAGAGATACACGCATTTCCATTGATCCGCGGATTATATGGAGGTGGAGAACCAAGAAAATTAGAATCAAACGTGTCTTGAATTACAGAATTCTTAGGCACGGAACTTTCTCGCTCCAATGGAGTAAAACTTGGTCGACAACTATCATCCGCATCTGAACTCACCGCTCTACACATATTGTTTACATAACTCATAGCGGTTGCCGCATGCTGTGGATCAGAACCCATAGTCATTGTCGTATCCGCATTAAAACCCATCATTCCACCATTTACTATCGCATCTTGGTTTGCTCCCAGGAAAATCGCTGTAGCGCCTTTCTCTTGCATCTCAGTAATCAATACATTTAATTCCCTAGCTGAACGCTTTGAACTATTATCCAATCCATCTGTATAAACTATAAGCGTACGCTTAATTACTGGATTTAAATTTTTTATCTGTGTTGGCATTTTTTTGATATACTCTTTTATATAGTCGTCCTGCGCTTTCGCACGCTCATAGACAGTATCTATCAATCTTGTTGTGCTTCGAGGTTTCATCATAATATTCCACCTGTTATCACTTATATCTACTAAATTTTTTACATCATCGTTTTCCACCCAAGTCTCCGAAACGTTATCAAAAGTTGTTAAAGATACTTCAATCCTGCCACCTGTAGTTTCCGATAGATTTGCTTGGTCTTTAATTAATTCCTTCAGTTTTTGTATTGGAACTTCTTTCATCGTTTCCATTGATCCTGAACGATCCGCCACTATTTCTACATGGGACAATGCTGGAGCAATGCCTGCTTTGTTTAGTCGTGCGCTTCTCTTTGGAGCCATCTTTTGCTATGTATATACACTTTATAATTAATTCTACTTCAATTTTTTTTGTTTAATACTTATTTTTAAAGTTTAAAAAATATATTTAATAACATAAATATATTTTTATTATGATTGAATTACCTGACGATTGTTTATTACATGTTTTATCATACATTGAAGAAATTTCAGAACTTCACTGTATCGCTTCAACTTGCTCAACATTAAGTCGCGGAAAACCAAAAGATTTTATTAAAAATAAATTTCTCCAAAAAATAGATTTTATTGAATATAATTTTAATAAATCTATTATTTGGCTCGTCGGAGGATTACCCCAAATGGTCTTTTATCCTATTCTATCTATTGATTTTATGACTGAGTTCCGCCGTGTATTACAATTTCCAGTAAAAATACTCCCAAAACATATGAAATATCCTATTATGATTGGAACTCACGAAGGAAAAGCATTTGTTTCTTTTCTTATTAAACATAAAATTAAAGACTCTATTAAAGGTTTGGTTAATAAATGCAGTAATACAGCAACTTACTATAAGGTTATTACTATATACGAAAAATATGATTATTTTGAATCATCCTGGTATAGCACTAGTAATTTACTTGGAAATGAAAAAAATGGCATTATAGCTTCTTACCGTAAAGGATATTTCGAATTATTAAATTCAAAATTTAATACTAATATTTATCGTATTATTTGTGGATACCCTGTATATATACACCAAGAATCTCATATATCCAATATTCTAAATACATTTACCATTGAAGGTTATGTACCTAAATCATGCACTCCTTTAATTCCTACCTATCCATATACATCTTTGGATTTTTTATAACTGTATACGTATACTACTTATTCCACTTTTTATATCAGATATACCATAACTAATTAAAACCTCCAATTCTAAAAGCTCATTGGATATATCAAATATTTTATCTATTATAATTAATCCTGTAATATATATATATTCATTTTTAAAACTATCCAAATCTAACGGTAGTTCTTTAACACACTTATTAGGTATTAAAAAGGTATTATTATTTACAGTAACACTTTTTGAATCAAAAAATACAATAAAATATTCGTAGTAAGTATATTTCTTATTATTATTTTTTTTTTTATGAACTATTGTAATCCATAAACCATTTTCAATCTCAATAAAAGGCGTTGAACCTTTATAGCTTTTACATTTAAAACTGTTATCTATAAATAATTTATCATTGTAATATACATTTCCAGATATCATATCCTGCACGTTTATATCTGGTTGACTCGTATCTGGAGGAGAATAATCTATAAAACATCCTATTTTATCAAAATAATTTAAATGTTGGGCTGGTATAATATTTTTTTTTGGTATATGTGTCTCGGAATCTTCATTTGTTGATTCTAAATTAAAAGATACTTCAACACCATTTAATTTTATTTGGTCTGGCATCATTTTATTTTTAAATCTTTTATGTGGATTAACTAATTTTGAATTATCAGAATCTTTAATATAAAATTCTATATTATTTACCTCACAGTTATCATTTTCTATTTCGAACTTTTTATATCTACCACCTATTTTTGAAGGAAAACAGCCGCCATCTATTTCACTAAAATTATATATTTCTTCTGATTTTTTATATAAATTATCATTCGTTATAGTATATAATAAAGATGCTCTAACATAATAATCTGCTATACCCCGAATATTAGACCTATGAGCTAAACTAGTATAACCAATTACTCCGATATTTTCTTTCATTTTAAATACACGTAAATCGGCGCATTTTGGTCCTTGATCGTTTTGAAGTAAATGTGGCTTTATTATCCAGAAATTTTCATTTTCATTTTCATTATTTAATAACTGAAGTAATCCTTCATATGATATTATACCTATCCAAGACATAGTTCCATATTTTTTACTTATCGGCGAAACCACAAAAAATATAATTAATATTGATTCTTCATTATATTTTTTATTTGTAATATCAAACGTTTCCTCTTTATTTAATTTTATAATGGAACAATTATAATGATTATAAGGCATTTTACCCATTAATTTTTCATTTTCAAATAATATTACCGATTTCATTATATATTGTAATATTATAATCCTAATTTATTTTCATAATATTTATTATTAAGTTTAAATCGTATATCTTTATATTTTATATAGGTTTCTTTATCACATATGCTTTCTAAATCAATTATATAATATTTATCATTATATTCCATTATATTTGGTTTATTTTGTTTGTCTTTTGGAGTTATTAAATCAGTAAAAACCAAACCTGTTTGTTTATAAGATATTACTAATCTTTCAATTAAATCATTGAATTTATTTTCATCAAATTTTTTAATTTCATTTAATTTAACTCCACAATAACCTATATATTGTTTATTTATTTTGTCATATATATAATTATTAACTAATGCAACATCCCCATAAAAGTTGTTTTCTATTGCTTGAGTAAAAAATTTATCATATTTCGATTGAGATAGAAAAATATCTAAACACGTGTCATAAAAATTAATTAATTTATAAATTATTCCATTATTTTCATAAATTATTCTATAATGTGAGTAATTTTTAACAGTTTCAAATATAATTTTATCATCCTTTATTGAATCGTGATTAGTTTCAATCATATTTATTTTTTTACTTTTACAATATTTATTTACTATATTTGAAGGTAAATCAGTTAGATGTATATTTTTATATTCCAATAAAAGTTTATTCATATACAAGTTACAATAAGAATCATTATCAGTAGATTTGTAAACTTCTCCCCCTTTTATTGTTTGTATTTTTTTCATATTAGGTGATTTAATTCTTAATCTTCCATCAGTTATAATCAAATTATCACATATATTTAGTGTATGTGTTCCAGTTAACTGAGGAAACCAGTCAGGATTTATTAGTTTAATTAAGGTTTCTGAATAATTAGTTTCAGAAAAATCATCTATTTTATTAATACCAATTGCATAACCATATGAGGGCTTACAAATTTGACACGGTCTATACATTTCACCATTCAATTTAAATATATTTCCAGCATTTCTAGCATATTTTGTAGAAGTATTATTTATAGAATGCTCTTTAAAATTTTCAAACAAATCTGTAGAGTAAAAAATTTTTAAACTATCTCCTTTATTGTTACAAGTAAATATATAAATTATTTCATCTTTTATAAATATTGAAACATCTGGAGCATATATATCTTTTTTTATACTTTTAACAAATTCCCATTTTTTTGGAAAGTCTATACATTTATATAACATTATCTGTTTTTTTGCACCTGTTTCAGGAATCATGTATATACTATTTTTGTAACTAAAAATACACGGAAATGACAAATGAAATTTTAAATCCAAACACTTTTCAATTATTGTAAAATTATTGTTTTTATCTAATTTAGAACAACATATTGTTCCATAATTATAATCCCATCTTTCGAAAAACGCATAATAATCTTTATTATATTTAAATAAAAAGGGATCTGCAATAAAAGTATTTGATTCTGGGAATATTATTTTTAAATTTTCAAAATTTGTTATTTCTTCTAGACTTTTTAAATTACTAATGTTTTTTATTCCCAAAAAATATTTTGTTACGGTCATATATTTATATTTTTATATTATAAAAATATATTATTTAATGAATTTAATGAAACTTCTAGTAAAAATTTATTTTTATTTGGATCTATTGCTTCTAGAAAAAAAAAAGAAGTTTTTATAAAAAACGGACATCCTAAAACAATAACAAAAATAATTAATTATATAAAAAATAATTAAATAAGATATTTTAAATTGAATAAATTTTTGGCTTTAATATTAACATTAAATTATTTTTTCCTTTTATTTTTGATACAATAATAAATTTATCTTTTATAAGATCAAATTCAGATTCCCAATATTTAATATCAAATTCTTTTTCATGTGTATATGAAGGACCAATCATAATATGTCCATTATAATTTAATAATTTAACACTTTTGGCAAGAACATTATCTAATGTAAACATATTATATTTGGCAACCCGTCCTTTTATTGCTTTATGCCCTAAAACACCAAATAAATTAATGTAATCATATTTTTTATTTTCTTCTATTTGTAAAAAATCACCAGAAATATGTTTGTATGGACTTCCGTAAATATCTCTCTCTTTTACAAATTCAACTGTTGAGAAATTTAAATTAGGATTAACGGAATAATAACTTACAGTATAATTAGCCACACCTACAAATAACATTTCCCCGTTAATATTCTTGAAATATTTATTTTTTAAATAATCTCTGTCTTCACAATCTATTGTAATGTAAGCATTTTTTAGTAAAAAAGATTCACATAATTTAACATCATTTTTAGCTTTATCTGTTTTTTGTTGTTTTTTAAACTCTAATAGTTTTTCTAAGGTACAAAATTTTATATTTTTATACCAAAAATAATTTTTTGGATTATAAACCAATTCATTTATATCTATATTGCTATTTACTGATTTAACCACATAGTTATGGCTACTAATTTCTGGTTCTGGTATCTGCTTTGCTATTTCAAATGCTTGATTATGTAAATAATCTATATCTCTTGACTGTCTTAAACCAAACTGACTCAATATTGAACTATTATTTAAACAGAAATCTTCTATATTTCCCCACTTATTATCATTTATAAATTTTACATATCTTTTATATTTATCATTAAATGATTCACATTTAAAATTTATATCACAATTGTTTATCGCAAACATACTATTTTTATTAAAAAATATTCTACTTAATTCCACCGTTTCGCAATGTTCATCATTTACATGGTGACTATAATTTCTATTATTTAATCCTCTTACCTCTTTTACACAATTATTTTTAGCTAATAGTTCTCTACACTCTCTTTTTGCTTTTGTTGTAACATATAAATTATTTAATCCTCCTCTTTTTTCAATATTATCAATATGCTTTTTATTATTTCCAAAGATTTTTATAAGGTAATTTTTTTTTTCATTATCATTTATTTCAGTAATATTTTTTGATTCAAACACATAAACCGTTAGAGGATTGATATGTCTATGCGGTTCAGCAAACCATAACTTTTCCCCCCAAGGATGGTTTTTTTTATCACTTATAAAATTAAGAATATTTTTAAAACCCTTGTTTTTTATGGTAATTTCTTTTTTATATAAAATCTTACCATATTTACCATATGTGTCAAAAAATTTTTTTTCATGATTATATGTAACCGGCCATACAATTAATAGAAATATATTTTTATTATTAATACAATAATCTTGCACTATATAATCTAGGTAACACTCATCTATTTTTTTTTGCAAATCAAAAAAGGTTATATTATTGGAAAAATTATCTGTTGCTTTTTTTACAGAGTTATATAACTCATCCCCATAAGTAATTTTATAATTTTTAAACTTTGTTTTTATTCTTTCACAAGTAGATTTTATTTTATTGTCAATGTCCTTTTTTTTATTTATTGTAATATTCTCTAATATATTTTCTATATTTTGTAAATCACATAAATGTCCTATAAACCACCTTTTTTCCTTTCCTTCATTGCATTGTTTAATACCAGTATTTTTAGAATTCTTAACACAACAATATTCATGATGCTTTAATGTTTGATCTACTACCTCCAAAAACTCATCATTTGTAATCATATCATCATAATTTACCTTTCCGTTTCCAGTTATTCGTAAATCATAAGGAGGAAACATTGGTCCTTTACTATTTGGATAACCAAACTGAGCGTTACTACCAAATGCTGGATGTAAAAGTAAGTGATGCTGGGGTAATAATTTAACATTGCATTCATTAATTATATTTGTATCCTCTCTAATTATTTCAGTTGGAACCTTTTGTCCCCAATCAGATGATTTATTCTTTTCTATATTTTCCATCCATTTATAAAGGAATTTATTTCCTTTCTCCCAATTAATCATTGGATCATTTTGAATATGAAACCCATAAGTTTTATATTTATCTGAAACTAATGAACCATCTACCAGATTAAATTTTGAACCCCAATAAGATGCTTGCTTTTTGTTATTTTCCCACAAAAATGTACCTATTATATTTTTTTCCTCTGGAAATCTTCTTACAACTACATCGTCTATATCCAACCAGGTTCCACCATGTTTATATAACAAAACTATTCTTATTATATCTGATAATTCGGGTTTTGATAATTTACTAGGAATTTTATAATTAACTAATGGAGTATCTATAAATAATTCTTCAAAATTATCTAGATAGATTATTTTTAATTTATCTATGTTTATTAAATCGGAAGGAATTATCTTTTCCTTTGTGTAAAGATATAAAGTAGAAGACTCATGAAAAAATATCAAAGATTTGGTCCAAAGCTTTATTTGTGTTAATTGAATCGCATCTACTTTATTATTTGAATCCCAAAATCCAAAAAATTTATTAGTCATTTTAATAATATATTAATATAACTTTATA
>MDSY01118405.1_pt1 | contig 15214 bp, 13 predicted proteins | sample 811131 | NCBI WGS metagenome assembly MDSY01 (sample SAMN05326643, study PRJNA326480) | marine metagenome | isolation source: seawater | place: Atlantic Ocean: South West | collected 2010 | reverse complement strand
CATGACTGCACTTGCTCAACCTGCAAACGACATGTGTTCAGGAGCAATCGACATCGATGACCTCATTGGAAATGAGATGGGGACGCTTCAAGAAGTGGGACCCTTTACAAATGTAGGGGCCACAGCTGAAGAAGGATTGTCTGACGATCTAATTGGAATTTGGTTTGATGCTGATCCCAATGGGATTCAACCAAGTGTGGATCAAACTGTATGGTTTCACTTCACTGGTGATGGGGGTACGTATCAACTTAAAACGGTAAGTTGTGACACTTATTTTTATGCCAACGACACACAAATGGCCCTTTATCAAGGCACTTGTGATGACCTTACTTTCATTGGTGCAAATGATGATCTTATGGGATTCTGGAGTGGTGATTGGGGATGGTATTATTCATTTATCAATTTTAAAACAGAGGTGGGTGTCGACTATTGGGTTATGATAGATGGATTTAATTACAACGATGGGGACACTTTCCAAGGAGTTGCGGATGGCGCTTTCTGTCTTTCGTCAATAAAATTGAATCCTTTGACAGATCACAATACTTGCACAGATGCGCGCGTACTGGATGATTTCCTGTCAGCTGCTACTGAAGAGAGCCCCAGTCAAGTTGGACCTTTTGACAACACCCTACTTGGGAGCAACATCATGCCTGATCCAAATGCAGACAATGTTGGAATAGAATGCTGGGAGGATGGACCAACGGAAGACGGCTCTGTGTGGTTTACATTCACCGGAAATGGAAATCCATACACAATTAGCCCCTCTTTCTGTGGCGATGATGTCAACGCATACTTCTGGGGGTTTGATGCGCAAATGGCAATATATACTGGCAACTGCGATGAATTAGTCCCTGTAGGATGCAGCGAAGATGTCGATACAGATAACACTATGTATTGGCCTGAGATTGGATTAGACACTCAGGAGGGCGTCACTTACTATTTGAGATTAGATGGCTTTCATTGGACAAATAATGGAATGGAATGGATGGCTTCAGGCGCCTTTTGCCTCGACGCAATTGCTGGAAACATTAATGGCATAAGCAACATACAAGCGCTCGATGTTAATTCATTCCCTAACCCTTGTTATGGAGACATTACACTTACTTGGGAGGGTGGTGACCAGGTCGCTGACGTTGTGGTGTTTGACCAACTCGGAAAAAAAGCTGGTGTGTTTCTTAATGTAAATAAGGGACAGAGAATCAACCTAAACGTAAGCTCTGGATTGTATCTCTTAAACATTAGAAGTGACAACCATACTGGATCTGTCACAGTTGATGTACTCAGTGAATAAGATACAACTAGAACACAATTTTTGCTTTAAAATAGAAAAAGCCCTCCATGACACGGGGGGCTTTTTTTAATGCACAACATTTGATTCAAACCCAAAGAGGAGCTGCATCCTTTGTCTTCCAGATGATTTTAAAAGTCACCCTAAAAATGAAAGCTGACTCAATTGTATTAAGTAGTCATGTCATTACATAGCTTTGCACAAAAAAACACTCACCAACATGCATGCAATCATACACACCGAAAAAGGAGATTTAAAAGTTGAATTTTTTGAAAAAGATGCTCCCAATACAGTAGCAAATTTCGTGAAACTTGCGAAAGAAGGGTTTTATGAAGGACTTACTTTTCACCGAGTAATTCCTGACTTTGTAGTACAAGGTGGTTGCCCTCAAGGAACGGGAGTTGGCGGACCTGGATACGAGATTGATTGCGAAATAGATGGAGAAAATCAGCACCACGATACGGGGGTTTTGTCGATGGCACATGCAGGAAGAAATACAGGTGGGTCTCAATTTTTCATCGTTCACTCTAGAACAAATACATCTCATTTAGACCGCAATCACACTTGTTTTGGCAAAGTCGTTGAAGGGCTAGATTCCATTAACGAAATCAGTCAAGGTGACACCTTCAATGTTGAAGTGATTGACTGATTGATACCGTGTTTCTCTATAAATTCGCCTACCTAAGCAACCTGTTTGAAGAAAAGTTAAGACAATGTCTATGGCTACGAACCCAACAGGCTCTGGCAGCATCATTGTTACACTTCCATGAAGTTGAAACAATTTCTAGGGAGAAATTCACAACCCGATCAGATCCGACTATTGAAAAATATGTTTACAGTGACACCTTACTCACAACCTGAGGGCAGGCAAAAGACATTTGTGCAGCATGGTTTTAAAAAGACAACTGTGGCATCATTTCTTTGAGTAAAAAAAACTCGATTGAATCGTTCAAACTAGATACAAAAAAATGAAAAAAACAGAAAAAGATTGGGCTTCTAAATTAACTTCAGAAGAATATAAAATACTCAGAGAAAAAGGAACTGAACGAGCTTTTTCTGGCAAGTATGACGCTTTTTATGAGAAAGGCGATTATGTATGCAAAGGATGTGGCGAAAAACTTTTTGAAGGTGAGAGTAAGTTTGACAGCGGATGTGGGTGGCCTAGCTTTTCAGAACCTGCTGAAAAAGAATCTTTAGAAGAAACTCTTGACACTTCGGGAGGTAGGGTACGTACTGAAATCACGTGCTCAAAATGTGACGGACACATGGGGCATGTCTTTAACGATGGCCCATCGGACACAGGCAAGCGATACTGCGTCAACAGCGTCTCAATCGAATTTAAAAAGCGGGATGAAGAACATCCATCATCTACAGATAGCTAAAACTCCGTTTCAAGCTAACGAACAACATTCTAAAAACGGAACCCTATACAATTTCACGCAAAACTTCTATTCTTTAATAATCTTAAAAGTCTTGGATGGGGTATTGAGAATGTAGACTCCTTTTGAAAGCTGACTGACCTCAATCGAAGAAGAGTTGCCATCTAGAACCAGCTTGCCGTTTAATGAGTAGAGTTGGTAATCAACAGGTGATGAAAGAAGTATCTGATTTGAAGTGGGGTTAGGGTAAACTAGTGTTTCGAACTCCATAGCTGTTATACCGTCAATTTCATCAAGATTACATCTCCAAAGATCATTGAGGGTTTCTGAGTTGCCGTCATCATACTGCAGGCCTGAAGTAAAATATAAAACATCCCCAACGACGAAAGATCCTGGAGCCCATTTGCTGTATCCTGGATGAGGAGGAAGGTTTAACCATGAGTCTGTTTCAGGGGTGTATTGCCAGAACTCACCTGTATTGAGATACGAGTGGTTTTCTCCATCACCACTGAGAGCGTACCCTTTTCCATTGTAAGCAAACTGTGTGCCTGCAACTCTTCCTTGGGCTGGTAAACTCGCAACTTGAGTCCATACATCTGTGCTGGGTTCATACTTGTAAAAATCGTTGTAAATATCAGCTCCGTGTCCAAATCCCACATATGCAATGTCATCTATGGAAAAAAAGTATGGGTGATGTCGTGGCTCGGCTATAAAATCAGATTTTTGCTCCCATGTGTCAGTCGCAATGTCGTAAGCCCACCAGTCGTCTAAATTTTCAAAATCGGAACTTCCAAGCCCCACATAAATCTTACCACCTGCTTCAAGCATTGCAGGGTGTAACCTGCCTCCACATGGACATGAAGCCAGTTCTGTCCACTGTTCTGTTGTAGGATCATACTCCCACAGGTCATCTAAGGGACCCATATCAAAACTACCAAATCCCACATAACCTTTGTCATTGTGCTCTATGCCATAAGCATATCCTCTGGGATATCCAGGAAAGTTAGGGAGTTGTGTCCAGACGTCCGTGTTGGTGTCGTACTTGTAAAAATCTTTAAGATAATAACCTGCTTCATTTTGTCCAGCAAGAACATATCCATTTGATTCGATTGAAAAAGTGATGGGGTGGTTTCTTCCTTGGCCTGGATAGTAGTCCAACTGCACCCAGTCTTGTGCAAAATTCACAGAATAGGCAAGTAATAAAAGAAGACAAATGGAAACGTTTCTCATGATTTCAGGTATAAATTTTTAACAATGCAGTCGTTCGTTATTCTGCGAGCAGGGCATCAAGTGCAGGACGAATCTCATCCGAAGAAGGACGATAGGCGTCAAGATTTGAGACATTTCCTTGAGTATCAAAAAGCATAAAGCGCGGAATGCCATTGATCGCATAGTCCTCTGTGATTTGGCTCCAGCCGTCAGCAAAGATTTGAACTCCTTTTAAATCCTTGTCAGCCATCATATCTAACCATGCTTGTTTGTTTTTCGCTACATCAACACTTACGCCAAGGAATGTAACATTCTTGTCGCTGTACTCCGCTTCAAGGTCATGTAAGAATGGCATTTCAGCGCGACAAGGGCCACACCATGTTGCCCAAACATCAACATATACAACAGAACCTAAGAAGTCAGAAAGTGAAACTTCTTTGCCGTCTTTATCGGGATATGTGAATTCAATTGCAGGCATTCCTGGTTGTGGAAGCGCTGCAAGTTCTGACCTGCGCTGAACAACGTAGGCTTTTTGGACTTCAAATCCATCTATGATTGAATTGTAAAACTCTTCGTTCGTTAACTTGAAAGATGCAGCCTTCTCGAGGAATGGAGTGAAGTATTCTTCGAACAATCCATCAATCTCTTCATCAGCCGACTGAGAAATATCAGGAAACTCATTGTTCTCTGAAGTGATGTATTGCCAAGCGATGTAAGAACTCTCATCACTGCCTTCATATGAGATAGATTCGTCGAATTTTTCAGTGTCAATCGTTAATTTGATGTCGTCACCAGGCTGGAGATACATCGTCGTGCTTTCCATACCGTGGAAAAAACTCACTTTGGCCGCAGAGTCCCAATCAAACTGAACTGAAAAGCTTCCTGTAACAGTATCTATAACTGTGATGTAGGTCGTATCTGGAGCGTAAAACTTGACCGTATCACCAATGTGATTTGAAACAACTCCTGAGATGGTTGCAGAAGTTGGTTGAGCGTGATTTACTTCATTCGTCTTACAATTGATCAGTTGAAAAAGAAATCCAATGACAATTGCAATCGTTAAAACCCTTGATGTATTCATACTTTAAAGTTACCTGACAAATCAACGAAATAAACCAAATTTTAGATAGTTTATTTTGATTACAAACCAAATAGTTTTACAATATTTTAATAGTTAGCTCATAAACAAACAGTTGAGAAAATGTGATGTTAACAAAATTAAAGACTAATTAATCTACATGAATCTTAGTCTGTGAATTTCACTGATGTACTTTTACAAACTACAACTTTTGAATCATGTACGCACGTCTTATTATCTCCTCCTTTCTATTGTCCTATTCTCTAGGAACCTCAGCCCAAACTCCTTGTGTTGATGGTATGGCGGGTCCCTATCCATGTGAAAATATCGACCTGCTTTCTTTTGTCGAGAGTGGAGAATTAGGAGGTGGATCTATGAATGACATGTGGGGATGGGTCGATCCGCTTGACAGCGCCGAGTATGTCCTACTCGGTAAAACCAATGGAACAGCTTTTATTGACATCACTGATCCAATCAACCCTATCTATTTAGGAGATTTACCCACAGCGACTCTGAACTCGACATGGCGTGATGTTAAGGTCTACAACAACTACGCTTTCATCGTTTCTGAAGCTGGAGGACATGGGATGCAGATATTTGATTTAACAAATTTGCGTGACATCGACTCACCCCCTCTCTTGTTTGAGGAGGATGCCCTTTACAGCGGATGGGGCAATGCACACAACATTGTGATTAATGAAAGTACTGGCAGAGCTTATGGAGTCGGAACCAACACTTTCAGTGGTGGACTTCATATCTTAGATATCAGTGATCCTTTAAATCCCAACTTAATCGGTGACTTCTCTGAGGACGGCTATACTCACGACGCTCAAGTTGTCAATTACATAGGACCTGACTCGAATTTCCAGGGAAAAGAGATTGCATTTGCATGCAACGAAAACACAGTTACAGTCGCAGATGTAACAGATGCGAGCAACACTGGATTAATCAGCAGAACAGGATATCCTGGTTCATCATACACTCACCAAGGATGGCTTACAGAAGACCACAGATACTTCCTAAGCAATGACGAGCTTGATGAACAGAATAGCGGGGTCAATACGACCACATTTATTTGGGATATGTTAGACCTTAGCTCACCCGAAATCATAGGGACCTTCGTTTCAAGTAAAGCAGCGATTGACCACAACTTGTATACGCACAACGGGTTTGTTTATCAATCCAATTACCAAGCTGGATTGCGCATATTAGACACAGAAAATATTGCAAATGCAACCTTAGAGGAAGTAGCCTATTTCGACGTATACCCCTCTAACGATGCTGCGCAATTTAACGGTACATGGTCAAATTACCCTTACTTTCCTTCTGGAGTCATTGCCGTTTCTCACATCGAAGAAGGATTGTTTTTGCTAGGAGTATCTGTTAACTTAAATGATTTGGGGTGCATGGATTCTGAGGCATGCAACTTTGATCCCAGCGCTCTTGAAGACGATGGATCATGTGTGGGTTTCAATATTTGTGGTGGATGTGAAGGTGAAGAGTTATTCTGCGTAGGCTGTACAGATTCTGAGGCATGCAACTTTAATTCAAGTGCCAGTGAAGACGATGGCTCATGTGTCGGGTTTAACATCTGTGGAGGATGCGAAAACGAGGATCTATTTTGCCTTGGGTGTACTGATATTGAAGCTTGTAATTACATAATGGAAGCGACGATTGATGACAGCACTTGCTTTGTTGTTGCACCCCCATTACCACAGATAATTGTCCAAGAAGATGAAGGGGTTGTGTTTCAAAATGGACCTGGAACATTTTGGTACGAAAGCGAATTTTCTCTCGATCCCATCACCACAAGTGACTCCCTGGAGATGCCCTATGATCTACTCCCCCAAACAGTATGGGTGGCCAACAGCAACGGAGAGTGGAATGCGTTAGGGGGAGAAACTGAGCCTGACTTCAACAATGGACAATACCACGACAACAATGGATACTGGTTAGAATTTGATGTATTTGAACCCGTCATCTTCGAATCTGTAGAAGTCTATGCCGAGCAAGCTGGCATGCAAGCAATACAAATACTAGACACTGATGGAAATCTATTTGCTGAAGTGCTTCAAGAGTTAGATGAAGGTTGGAATGAGTTTATCTTGAGTGTGGAGCTTCCTGCTGGTGAAGGATATGGATTGAGTGCGGGAAATGAGTCCCCTTTTCTCTGGAGAGACGCTCCGGACGCAGACCTCAATTATCCATACGAGATAGGATCCCTAGCTAGTATCGTGAGCACCACCATTACAAGCAACAATCAATTCAACTACTACTATTTCTTTTACAACTGGCGCATGAATTCTGCGGACCCATGCATCTCTGAAAGAGTTGAGTTCAACGTTGTTCTGGACCCAACTGATAACATTGGAAATATCGATGAGAACAGGAACAGGACTTTAGTGAAAATCGTCGACCAACTTGGAAGAGAAGTCAATGAAGTTTTGGGTCAGATTGTTTTCTATATCTATGACGATGGTTCTGCAAAAAAAGTATTTGTTGGTGAGTGAAAAACTGTTCATTTGGCACTTGAGTCCCTGTCCTTTATCACCAGTTATTGGCGTATTTAAATTGAATCAAACTGTAGAACTTGAAACAGATTAACGTCAAAAAAGGAAAAGTCCTCCAAAAGAGCGGCGATTTAAACAGCAAAGTCTATTTGGTGATCTCGGGACTTTTAAGAAGTTACAGCATCGATGAAAAAGGCAAAGAACATATTTTTATGTTTGCTCCCGAACATTGGACGATAGGCGAAGCTCCTAATTCTGATGATTCTTGTGACTTATTCATCGACACATTAGAAGATTCTGTTGTGCTTGTGCAAGAAAAACAGACTGAGAACTACCCCAGCTCCCAAATGTTATTTAACCGCATTAGTGTGCTACAAAAAAGAGTGATTATGTTAATGAGTTCTTCTGCAATTGAGCGTTACGAACACTTCATTACAACATATGCGGACATCGCTCAAAGAGTGCCTCAAAGAATGATAGCATCCTATTTGGGAATTACACCTGAAGCACTAAGCAAAGCTAAAGGAGATAAAATGAGAAGGTTATAGCTTCATTTCTTAATCTAGATTAATGCTCAAATTTAATATCTGACTTACCTTTACGTTAAACAAAAAAAAATTACAACATGAAGACTCCAACAGCCCTAAGACACAAAAGTGTCGATACAAAACATACAAATTTTGATGGATTGCATGCCAACAAGTTCAAATCATTAAAAAACATTGCATTAAGCTTGGTCGTTTTGTTCGTTGGAATGTCTTTTCAAAACTTTACACTTTTAAACAAGAATACAGTCGAGGTGAAAACCAGCAGCATTCAATGGAAAGCTAAAAAAGTGGTTGGATCTCATGAAGGTGATATCTCACTTCAATCTGGAGAACTTATTTATGAGGATGGGAATTTGGTCGGCGGAAGCTTCATCATGGATATGACCAGCTTAATTTGCACCGACTTGTCTGGAGAATACAAAGGGAAATTAGAAGGGCATTTAAAATCCGATGATTTTTTCAGTGTCAATACCTACAGCACTGCCGGGTTGGTGATTACCAACGTGGAGAAAGTCAACTCTAAAAAACACAATATCACTGCAGACTTAACAATCAAAGGAATCACAAAGTCAATTACATTTGAAGCTAATTCTGAGAAAAACAAGTTTGCATCAAATATCCAAATAAACCGTACTCAGTTCGATGTCAAATATGGTTCAGGCAGTTTCTTTGACGGACTTGGAGACAACATGATTGATGATGAATTTGAATTGACCGTGATCTTGGAAATTTAGTCTGGCAAAGCCCAGACAATGATTAGCATACCTTAAGAATACAACAACAAGGCCCAGCATGTGACTGGGCCTTGTTTATATATCATCTTTTGGAATGTCATCGCACATGCATCTTTCACTAGTTTACGCACACAACTCTGCAGCTACTCAATAGGCAATACACGAAGTCAAATATAGAAGCCCAAGGCTTAGTATGTCTTCTTGTTTGTAAAGGATTTTAAAAGAAACAGTTGAGCTTCCTTTGCCCTCTTAAATCAACGCTCAAGAAGAACACAATCTGAGCCTGGAGGGGAGCATTCATCTATAGCTTGATCAAAACTGGAAGCGCAGATGGTATAGATATAGGGTTCATCTCCATCTATTCCACAAGCACAATTGTATTCCATATTGCAAGAATAGATAACTGTCGTTGCCAACAAAAGCAGAGTGGTAGATGTTTTATTTTTCATGACTTTTATTCATAACGTTTGAGTGACATTTACCATCGCAATTCGTGTTTCAAACCCAATTGAACGTTGCCCATCCACAAACGACCCTTCCAACTTTCACTTGAATAGTCTTGAAAATAGAACCTTGTGGAAAGGTCGATGCTCCAGGTAGGAGACAAATGATAACTTGAGAATATTCTTGCTCCAGGTCGTATTTGAAACTGCGAAGAGGTGAAATCAGCATGAGTATATTCAGGGATACTGCCTTCTTGATTCGAAAAAGATCGACCTGATACAGAAGCTCTCCACTGGAGAATTAACCCAGACCCAACACCCAAAGTCCATCTAGAAATCTCCCACGATTTTTGCCATTCAAGAGGGATGGATATCGTTCGCAACCTGTTGTGATGGATTACATTTCGTTCTGCATTGACGCTCACCTCAAGAGGCCCATACGCCGTTTGCAGCGTGTCCCCTGTTATTGCATTAACTTCCAAGAATACCAACTGATTGGGCATCAACATAGGCACCACAAAAGCGTCTTGATATTCTAACCGATGTACAAATTGATTGGCTTCTATCCCGACTCCCCAAGTTTGATTCAGTTTATCAAATTCAAACAACACACCACTGCCCCATGACCAATCAGTCTGAAAATTTTGATTGTAGGCCTGCATTGATGAACCTTCTACATCCGAAGCCCTGTAATTAAAATGACTCCAAGTTGGACCTGTGCAAACTCTCACATGAAAAATGTTTTGTCTTTCACTTAAGACCTCGTTTGTAACGTGAAGAAAATGCTCTAGATCACTTACAAAAGTGGATGGAGGCAACATCAACAATCCATTCACTTGAAGAAATAAATTGGTGGCATTGTCTTTGCAATCGAGGAGAATATTCGAGTCATTCGGAAATTTGGGCGCCTCATGCTGAATGAGTTCAGAGCGTGAATTACCTATATTGTTGTTGCGTCTGTTAGAATTCAAATGGACCTGTTTTATTTCATCGACTTGAACAAGTTGCGATACCCCATCTTTCGTTGTCGCGATAATCTCACTCTTTTGGACACTCTGGTTGTTTTCACTGCTCGTTGATTCAATCTCTTCCACTGTAGATGACTCAGCTAATATGCTGTCTTCATTGAAATCTGCCAATTTCAATGAAGGAGTCGTGTCCATTTCTGACTTCGCGCCTTCTTTCTCAACAGATGGCTGAGCACTTACCATCAAATAAGACGAAATCATGGCAACAAGGGAAGCTAAAAACAAACAGAAGACGAAGGCTCTCCTTTTTTTTCTGCTTGTAGTTGAAATTGTTTCTGGGTTGAGGGACTGGGAAGATAAATTGTCAAGCTCATCTGAAATAGAATCCCAAAGACTGTTGTTCTCTTCTTTGCTTGAGTAAACCTTATAATCTGTAAGCTTTTGCTTAAATATTTTTTTGAAATCAATCATGAGCGGTTTATTTTTCGTGTCGTTTAGTGACAACATCAGGAAGGAAAGACAGATTAGCTTGAGCCCACTTCTTAGCCCTGCTATGTCTTTGACGAGAAGCTTCCGTTGATATACCTAACATTGAAGCAATCTCTTTGTGACTGAAACCATCTACGATATAAAGCATAAAAACAAGGTAAAAATCTGTAGGCATTTTTTTTAATTCTAACGTTATCTCTTCTGCCGTAAGTATTTCAATCGCTGTAGGTAAAGTGAAAACATCTGAATCCAATAGTTCCTCAAAGTTGACCCACTTAAGTGAACTTTTAGATGTATAATCTATCGCAGAGTTAATCGCTATTCTAGCCCCCCATGAGATAAAGGTTCCTTTTTCTCCATCGAAATGATGTAGGTGTCTGAAAATTTTCAAGTAGGCTTCTTGAAGAACATCATTCCAATCTGATGAATTAAAAACATACCGCCTAACGACACCTCTTAGATAAGGCAGTGTGATATCGTATAGCCTCATTTGGGCAACACGGTCTCCCTTGAGGCAATCATCGAGCAATTTGTTAGAAATGTTTTGCATGTGTGTGTCTGTTCTGCCTCACTATTGTATAGCAAACATGACTGAACTAAAGCAACCTGCCTCGTCTACAAATTGAACAGTATAAAAACCTGTACTTAATTCTTGAATTGTAAACAAGATGCTATTCACATTCAACGATCCATCCTGCAATGGAGAATAAGTACTGTTAAAAAGCACCCATTCGTAGGGAGCTTGACCACCACCAATAAAGAGTTGATAGGTGCCGTCTCCTGTTCCATTATCTACAGTCGTTTCTAACAACTGAATGGAGATGTTGCAATCTGCATTTAAAACACAATTGCAATTAACATCCACCACTCCCAACCCTGTTTCACACTGGTCTCCTATGTCTCCTATCAAATCTGGACAATCCCAACTTGACAGATTAACACCAACAAACGACATATACGAAATCGAACATCCGTTAGAGTCTTCAATAATCAATTGATAATTGTCTGAAAACAAACCTTCTAGTACCGGGCCCGAGCCGGTCAGCTCTCCATCAAGGAACCACAAATAAGTATAAACTGACGTACCTCCGTAACCCATCGCAGTTAACGACCCTATACCAGTTCCATTGTCTTCTTCTGATACGATGGATGCAGTAACATCACAAGGAGTGGTGACGAAACAGTCACATGATTCACTAACAACACCACCAGACAAAAGACCGTTAACTTCTGCAATACATGAATCAGAAAAATTTAATTCAAGAAATTCACAATCGTATACAAAAGTTGGTTCTAGACTGATGTTACCCGATAAATCTAAATATGTTTCATCCACATCTTCTTTAACACAGGCAGTTAAGAAGAAAATAACAAACACAAATAACCAAATAGAAAATATTTTAAAATTCATCGTGAATCAATTACATACATGAATGCTGGAAATAAGAATCTCGAGACATGGTGTATGTCTCGAGATTCTAGTATTGCGGTATTTAATGACGCACTAATGAATTGAGACTTTCTTCGTCTGTATAATCTGCCCCTGTTGTATTTTAAGTAAATACAAACCTGAAGATAATGCATCTACATTCATTGTCATTGTGTAATCTCTGGTGGAATTGAGACTCCTATTTCGAGCTACAACTTTACCATCTAAAGACATCAGTGTACACTCTACCTGGTCGATAGAGCTACTAAGCCAATGAACATGCAACTCTGATCCCTCCATAGGGTTGGGAAACACCGAGCAAGAGAAGCTATCATCTGATAACTCATCAGATCCACTTATGGGATTTTCATCTCCATTGATTACACTGATTGAAAATCCATCTTGTATTCCACTAACCCAACCCAATGAGTCTACTTCAATATTTTGACAGTATGTTGTAGAGCAACCTAAATCATCATTTGACACAGTCAAACAAAGAACATAAGGACCGTTTGTTTCATAAGTCCAAGTTGGAAAAGGTTCATCAATCGATCCTTCATCACCGAAATTCCAAGAGTATTCATTTGATTCATTGTAATCCCAGAGATAGATAAAAAGTTCAAACGGAATGACATTGTTGTCTTCGTAGGCTTGTACAACACTAAAGTCGACTTCACATCCTTCAGAAAAAACAACCTCTGTACAATCGCAATTTTCATCAATTATACCCCAACCTCCTTGACACGGTTCACCTATGTTCATGTTTAAATTAGGACAATCCCAGTCAAGAGTGTCGATACTTAAACCAACTTGTTCCGTTCCAAAAACCGTACAACCTGCGTCATCTGTCACCTGTATAAAATAAGTTCCTGCTTCACAATTGTCAAGTATGGAAGCCGTTCCTATTGGGTCCCATGTCTGCCATCCTTGCCACTCATAAACATATGGAAGTGTTCCTCCTTCAGCTATGGCTTCCACAGAGCCATTGCCTGAACCATCATCGTTTGCTAGTAGGATTGTCATGACAGTCAAATCACACATGTTGGAATCAACACAGTCGCAGTAAAAATCGATTTCACCTAAATTTCCAAAAGCCGTGACACATGAGTCTCCAACATTGTATCCCAATTCTGCACAATCCCAATCTCCCGTATTTCCTCCGTCAGGGGTCCATGTACCATCCCAATTATTCAGTTCTACCCACTCAACAATCGTTGCGCATGCTTCGCCATCACCCATTTCTGCAGCAACTAATGTCTCCATAAGTCCACAATACCACCAAGAGTCTATGTTGTTTTGGTTTGCACATGCATTCGCAAAGGATGCCATAAGCAAGGTAATATCTATACCCGCTGCACTTAAGCAATCAAACTCAACTTGAGCACAGTCGCAATTTTCATCAACAACACCCCACCCGCCTTGACATGAGGATCCAATGTTTGCGTTTAAATTGGGGCAGTCCCAAAGTGGTTCTCCTCCTTCTCCGCAAGAAAGTTCCATAGCAAAGTCCATTGTGATAAATCCTAAGGAATCTAATTCACCGTTGTAATAAAGTGTTACTGGCGATAGAATTGTTGTTTCGACTGCCCCCATGCTATCTGAACAAACCTTTGTAATAAAAAGTTCAATGACGTCGACGTTGGCAACGAAAGATAAGCTGGTTGTCATCGTTGTTCCTCCTGCAAATAATGGAATTGGAAAGTTTGGATTTGGCCCCTCATCTCCCACGATAAACGCAGGGCTTGTTTCAATGTAAACTTCCATTAAAGTGAAGTCTGACATTGTGCTCGTATTGGTGATCTCTAGATTTAAAATCGTAGAGGTTTGTGCGAAGCTGAATGTTGTAATCAGGAACGAAAAGGCAAGGATAAAACAGTTGTTCATTTTTTATTGATTAGTTGATTTGATTACTTGAGTAAATTTAATATGACTTAGATCTAGTTGCCAAAATGGAATACCGCATAAAGGCCCAACATGTGACAACTTTACAAAAACATAACTTCAAAGTATTGATTAACAAATGGATAAATTAAAAAAAAACCGTCATACAACACTTGATGAAAACATTTTCAGCTGTATGAAGAGTCAACCTGGCTGAGAACTTAAATACCAAAGCAACGGAATGAAAAAGGCGCGAGCCAATCTTTCGATTGGCTCGCGCCCAATATAAACTTCAAACTGAAATCTGTGTCTTAAATAAAACGACTCATCACTGTACCAAATTAAATCCCATGGTTAAAGAAATTCGGCTACCCGTGTTGTAATCTGTTGACACCATAGTTTGAAAATATTCACCATTGTCGTCCCAACCGCTTGAATAATCATCGTACGTCATCGACTTTCCTGGAACAAACGACAAATTTATCGGTATATTAAGTGTCTCTGTTTGGATTGTATATCCAACAGCGAGAACCATACCTATTCCACTCAATGATAAATTGGGTCCTAAAGCAGCTTCAAATCCACCCTTTGCCCTCATACCAAAGAGCGAAGAGACAGAAGGTAAAAACAGACCTCTTTCCATTCCACCTACTAAAAACACCCATTCAACGAGACCAGATATCTCATCTCCATCGATAAATCTTGTCTCAAGCTGCCATCCATACTGTGAAACAAATGCCGTTGAACCGTCTCCCCAACCTTCATCACCAGGAACACGTAAATCGTTTTGAATAAAATCTGTTGATGCTCCAGGAGTGATAATTGTACCCCCAATTCTAGGTCCTGAAAGCTTAACTACTTGGGCGTTTGTGGCAAAAGCCATGAAGATGAGCGCTATTGATAAGATAATCTTGTTCATGATTCGGTTTTATTTAAAAATTTGTGATAATTTAAATTTGGATCCGTTTATTAAATAATGGTATTCATCACTGTGCCAAATTAAATCCCATGGTTAAAGAAATTCGGCTACCCGAGTTGTAATCTATCTCCGAAGATGGAATGAAAGTTTCAACACCAGTCTCGTTGTTCCATATATATTCCGCACGTTGTTCATACGTCATCGACTTTCCTGGAACAAACGATAAGTTTAATGGGATGTTAAGAGTTTCTGTTTGGATTGTATATCCAACAGCGAGAACCATACCTATTCCACTCAATGATAAATTGGGTCCTAAAGCAGCTTCAAATCCACCCTTTG
>MDSY01034593.1_pt1 | contig 15214 bp, 11 predicted proteins | sample 811131 | NCBI WGS metagenome assembly MDSY01 (sample SAMN05326643, study PRJNA326480) | marine metagenome | isolation source: seawater | place: Atlantic Ocean: South West | collected 2010 | reverse complement strand
TTTTACCTTCGTTATTATTTAAGAACTCCTGAATCCCCTTTAAATCATCTATAGACTTTGGCACTTCGTAAGTTTTTTGATTATTTGGGTTAATTGAAATTGTCATGGTTAGTAGTTGAAACTATAAAAAGAAATCTTTAGAAATTTAAATCTTTTGTAAAAATTCATTAATTGAATTCTCTCTTATAAATTTTTTGTTAAATAGATCTTTATTATATTTATTTTGATTTTTAAAAGATATTAATTTTTTTATTGATATTAAGTCATTAGTAGAAAGTTTATTAGGAACATCATAAAAAAAAAGATTATTATTGGTAATTGTTCTTATGGCCGATGATGGTGGACAAAAACATATAATTTTTCTTTTTGCTGCAAGATATTCATAAAGCTTGCTTGGTATTGCCGAATAAAATCTTGAATCAAGTGAAACAATAAGAAAGTCTGCCCAGTCGTAGTCTTCAATCACTTTATTAAAAGAGGCATATTCGAGTAATTCTATTTTATTCTGTGGATTTTCTATCATGAAATTTTTGATAAGATTAAACTCTACTCCAGACCCTCTTATTCTAATTTTAATATCATCTAATTGTGATAAAAATTTAACTATAGATGATATATTTTGTCCTGTCCCCAGTGTTCCACAGTAGTAAAAATTTTTTGAATTAATTGAGCTTTTTTCTGAAACTTGAACTTGAAGTTTATTGTATCTTTCTTTTGAAATACCATTTTCACAAACATACGTTTTTTTTTGTATTTCTTTTGGAAGTAGTTGTAACTGAGAAGAGGTAACTGTTACGATTTTCTGATATCTATTTAAAGTAATTTTAACAGCTAGCTTAATTATTTTTCTTAAAAATGAATTACTAAAATAATCCCATGTAGCATCTCTTATTTCTAAAATTAATGAGCTTTTGCGACAGAATAATGGAGCTAAAAAAAGCATTGGAAAAAATGGGGTTGATACAATGATTCGATAATTACTAAATTTAATTGTATTGCGGAGTAATTTAATACAAGTATAAGACTCAACAAATAATCTCTTAAAGAAACTTGATGATGATCTCTCATAATCTACTCGAACTGGGATATAACTTATATTAGCTTCATCCTTTAGATGAAATTCTTCATTATTAAATAAAGGAAATAAAACTGTTAATGATATGCTCTTGCTAAATCTAACTGAATTTATATATCCTAAAGTTCTTTCTGTGCCAGCTGAATTGTATGGAAGAAAATACGCAGTTACATATAATATATTCATTAATATCTAAATCTTATATAGCCCACAAAAATCTAGGACCATAGTTTTATCTAATGAGATGATGTCTTTATTAATTATAAATTCTTCATGCTGAACTAAGACTACTTTTAATGAATTAGATTTTATAACCTCATCTAGTGACAAAAGATTAAATTTATCATGGTTTTGTATATTCGGCTCAACAACGTTAATTGGATAACCTTCATTTAATAGCGATAAAGCTATTTCTATTGCAGGTGACTCTCTTAAATCATCTATATTTGGTTTAAATGCAAGACCGAGTATTGAAATATTTAAATTCTTCAATTTTCTTTCTGATGTTAAATTATTGTAATATTCTTTTATTTTTAGACAAACCCACTTAGTTTTTTTAAGATTTACATGCCTAGCAGTCTGAATTAATTTTGAATTTTCAGGATCTTTAGATGCAATAAACCAAGGATCAACACTAATACAATGCCCACCAACTCCTGGACCAGGTTGAAGAATATTAACTCTAGGATGACGGTTTGCAAGAGATATAAGCTCCCAAACATCTATGGATAAATTTGAGCACAATAAAGATAATTCATTTGCAAAAGCAATATTAACATCTCTGAAACTATTCTCAGTTAATTTACACATTTCAGCAGTATTGGCATCAGTATCTAAAACGCTTCCTTTTACAAAGGATTTATAGAAATCAACGGCAACTTTTGTTGAATGCTTAGATAGTCCTCCGACTATCCTATCATTCTCAATAAGCTCATTCATTATATTTCCAGGTAATACCCTTTCTGGACAATAAGCAATATCAATTTCATTTATATTAATTCCTAGATTATTAAGTTTTTTCTCGATTAGTTCAGTGGTTCCAACGGGTGATGTAGATTCAAGAATAATTAAATCACCTTTTTTTAAAAATTTACTTATTGAGGATGTTGCCTCCATTACATAAGCTAAATCTGGTTCAGGAATATCATTATTATGATTTTTAAACGGAGTTGGAACACAGATCATAAAGATATCGGCAACCTCTGGCTCTAACTGAGCTTTAAATAAACCTTTATTGTTTACAACAGATAATGATTCAGTTAAGCCTGGTTCAACAATATGAGTTTCTGATTTATTGAGCTTATCTATAACACTTTTATTTACATCTACTCCAATGACCTCAAAATTATTTAGGCCAAGAATGACTGATGTTGGAAGTCCAATATAGCCAAGGCCAATAACACAAACTTTTTTCATTTTTATTTTTATTTTTATTTTTATTTTTTTATAATTTAAAAGTATCTATTATACCTTCAATTATTTTCTTAGAAGCATTTCCATCTCCATATGGGTTATGAGCGAAAGCCATTTCGTTATATTTATTCTTGTTATCAATTAATTCAGATACATTTTTAATAATATTTTCTTTATCAGTTCCTATTAATTTAACTGTTCCAGCTTCAACAGCCTCTGGTCTTTCAGTTAAATCTCTCATTACAAGGACAGGTTTACCTAAACTTGGAGCCTCCTCCTGAATACCTCCCGAATCTGTTAATACTAGGTATGAGTGCTCTAATAAATAAACAAAAAATTGATAGTCCAAAGGATCAATGAGATGAATATTAGATAGATCATTTAATGTATCTTTAACAGGCTTTTGTACATTAGGATTAAGATGAACTGGGTAAATAAAATGAATATCGCTATATTTTTTTGCTAAAGAGGCTATAGCAATACATATATTCTGAAATCCTTGACCAAAATTCTCTCTTCGATGACCTGTTATAAGGACATACTTAGTATTTTGCCAATCAAAATTTAGCTGTGCTGTAAGGTGATTAATAATAGTATTTTTTAAAATTTTATCTGAGTTAATTTTATTTATTATCCAAAATAATGCATCAATTACAGTATTTCCAGAAATTAATATATTATTTTTATTTTTAGACTCAGCAAGTAAATTCTTGCCACTGATGTCTGTAGGAGCAAAGTCATAATGAGATATCTTAGTAATAATTTGTCTATTAAATTCTTCTGGAAATGGAGAAACAATATTATTTGTTCTCAAGCCTGCTTCAATATGACCTACGGGAATATTTAAGTAAAAACTTGCTAAGCTGGATGCAAAAGCTGTTGTCGTATCTCCATGCACTAAAACTAAGTTTGGTTGATGCTTTGTATAGACTTCTCTCATTGAAAGGAGAATTGATGAAGTTATATCAAATAAATCTTGGCCATGCTTCATTAAATCTAAGTCTATGTCTGGATATATATCAAATAATTCTAAAACTGGATCAAGCATTTGCCTATGTTGAGCAGTAACGCATACTAATGTCTCAAATTTAGTAGGATGTTTTAAGAATTCATGAACCAGCGGAGCCATCTTTATGGCTTCTGGGCGAGTTCCAAATACCAACATTATTTTTATCATACTTGCCTTACTTTTTAATTGGTTGCCAAGAAAACGAAACTTGATTTTCTTTCCTTGGAATTTTTATTTCAATAGTATTTGCATTATAAGACTTACCGAACTCAGGTGAAAATTTAGTAAAAGATAATTTCGTTATAATATTTTCAGATTCAAAATTAATAATCTTATCTGGGGACAAACTAATTTCTGCAAGGTAATTTGAAACTAATTTAATCTTCCAGTCTGGATGTATTATAAAACGTGAAATAGCGTTGTTATATTTACCGAAGATAATATCTTTAACCTTAAAAGAGTTAATCTTAAAATCCCATTCCCTGCGATGTATTAGTTTATTCCTTAAATTTGAATACCCATTATGACTGCATCCAACAAAAATTGAATTTTTAGATTCATTTATTTGAAGATCAAATGGATATGCTCTATTGGCAACTCTAAAGCCACCCCATACTTTAGAAGAACTTCTATTGTTTATTTCAACTGTACTATGAGATGAAGTTGAGCGCTCTAAATTTCTTTTATAGTCATCTCCATATTTAGAGGTTCCTCCGTTAACTATTAGTCTTTTTTGAAATAAAGATAATTCAAATGACAATGTGTCAGCATGAGCATGACTCGGCAAATGGTCAGGGCCAATTTTTGCACAGTCTAATATAGCTGATAAATCAGTAGAGTTAATTTTAATGTAACCACTATCAGCAAGATGAATATAATTGAAATCAACTCTTTTTTTAGATTGTAACGATTTTAATCCTAGTCTATGTGTATATTTTTTAAGCTCTGCAGGACTTGGAGCTATATTAAATGCAGCATCATTAAAAAAAGAAATTTCATCATCAGGATGAAGCATAGTATCTAACCAAAAACCCATTTTTTTAGCACAAATTTCAAGAGAATTATTCATTTCATGTGTTGCTTTTTTTGGATAAGTTCTAAAGATATTAATTAAATCAAGAATATCTTCATAAAAAATTGAATGATACATTGGAGATAGCTCAAAATTTCCTCCATCTTGAAGAATTTGATTATTTATTTCTTTTTTTACAATCTTAATACCTTTTTTAAACCAAATTTCTGCTTCAGGGCCCTTAAGATATAAACCTGCAAAAATAAGAGCTTTAGCGTTTGTAAATAAATGATTTCCAAGAATATGCCATTCAATGTTCTTAGAAAGCCATCTTGATTGTTTGGAAATGCTAGCAATCATGTCTTCAGAAGCTTGATTTGTTGATAGGTCCCATTTAATCCAATTAACTATTCTTAATGATGTTGGATATGGATGAAAGCCAATGCCGCTAAGGTCATTATTATTTTCAATCCAATGTGAGATTATGTCTTTATGAAAAGGCTTCCTTTGATTTGAATCATGAGAATTTAAATAATCAAAATAGTGTAAGTTGTATAGCCATAATATTTCTTTAGTCTTAGATTTCCAGCCTAGCTCAATGTAATTTTCTTGAGAGCCAAGAAAAGAAAAATTTGTTTCATTTACAAGACTCTTAATTCGTTTCGCAGGACTTACCCAGACATCTTGAATACTTTCTTTTTCTAAACTCGAAAAGTTCTTTAATACAGGTTTATAAATATACTGCCATAATCTCATGTATATCTGAGTGAACTTTAGATACTTGACTGTATTAAAATATAAAAGAAAATTTTTCAATTTTAATTTTTTAAAGATTCTGAAATCTGTATTGTAATCCTTGAAACTTCTAAAATTTCATTTATTAAAATTGGAGATGGTAACTTATTTTTTATAGATTCAGTAAATAGCCCAACACATGCTGACTGCCCTTTATCTTGAATAAGAGACCTTTTAGTTTTTAATCCACTCCAGCCATAACCTTTTAAAGTTTTATAATTATTTAATTGAAGGACTTTATTGCCTCCAAAAACTTCTATTCTTTCTTTTGGAAAAGCGTTATTTCCATTTGCTAGGTAATGTATTGTTCCAAATGAACCATCTTCAAAAGATAAATTAATTGAAACATTGTCTGTTGTTATCTTATTAGATTCTGTTTTACCAATCATAGATGTTTGAAAGTCTGAAATTTTACTTCCTGCTAAAAATCTCATCAAATCTATAAAGTGGCAGGCTTCTCCAATAACTCTTCCCCCACCAATGTTTAAGTCCTGAGTCCAATGGTCTGCAGGTATTGCGCCTGCATTAACAGTAATAATAAAAGATTTAGGTTCAATTATATTATCAATTAAAGATTTCATTCTGGTAACAAGAGGTGCAAATCTTCTATTAAAACCAACCATTAAATTAATATTATTTTCTTTATTCGCCTTGATATAAGCATTCTCTATTAAATCAATATCTTCTAAATTGATGGCAAGAGGTTTTTCTACAAATACATTTTTTTGATTTTCTAATGCTGATATTATCATCTTGGAATGAGTATCATGTCTTGTTGCAATAACAACAGTGTTGATATCTTTGTCATTCCATATTGTGTTTTCATCTGTGGAAGATGAGTAAAATCCAAACTTCTTTCCTTGATGAATACCAGAAATTCCACCACTGGAGATTAGAGTTTTTAATTCGGACGAAGTTTTCTTAAAGGCGGGTATTAAGGTTCTTGACGCATAGTTGCCTGATCCAATGAAGCCTATAATTGGAGAATTGGTTTTTATATCTATGTTTACTTTTTGTGACAATATTACATCATTATTCTTTAAAATATCTATTTCTTTTGATTGAGGATATGAAAGAAGAATGCCTAGTGAACTGCTTTGATCTAAAGCTAGATATGCCTCTTTAGCATTATCTATAGTAAATACATTGCTTATTAGAGACTTAACATCAAGGCTACCTTTTGACATCATATCTAGTACTGCCTCAAAATTTCTTTGCTCTGTCCATCTTACGAATCCTATTGGATAATCATGCCCATCTTCCTCATATTGTGGGTCGTATCTTCCTGGTCCATAAGATGCAGATACTTGAAATGAAATCTCTTTTTTAAAAAAGTCATCTCGTTTTAAATTTAATCCTACTACTCCTACTAAAACTATTCTTGCTCTTTTGCGGCACATTTCGGCTGCTTGATGCATAACTTCATCACTTTTTGATGAAGCTGCAATTATTACAGCATCGACCCCCCTCCCTCTTGAAAAAGTATTAGCTGCTGAAAGTGGATCTTCATCTTTAGATAAATTAACAACATCAGCTCCAAATTTTCTTGCAAGATCACATCTTGAGGAGTCGTAATCAATACCGAGAACTCTGCAACCATTTGCAATTAACATTTGCACTGTTAAAAGACCAACGAGTCCTAATCCAGAAACAACTACACACTCACCTATGGTTGGATTAACCAATCTAATCCCCTGCAAGCTTATTGCCCCTAGAACAGTGAATGCGGCTGACTCATCATCAACATTATCAGGTATCTTTACACAAAGATTCTTTGGAACTCTTACAACTTCTGCGTGAAATCCATTAGAAACAACTCTATCGCCAGCCTTAAAATATTCGTCAAATGATTCTATTACAACTCCAGAGTTGCAATAGCCTAAAGCTATAGGCTGATCAAGCTTAGATTTAATGGCATCAATAGTTGGTATTAGTCCGTCCGTAACTACTTTATCTAAAACCATTTTTACTTTATCTGGTTGCTGTCGAGCTTTTTCAATATAAGAGCCCTTTCCAAAATCTAGTAGCATCTTTTCGGTGCCTGATGAAACTAAACTATTTTTTGAAGAAATTAAAACATTTCCCTTTTTATTTTTTGGGCACGGCAAATCCTCTATAGATATATTTCCATTTGAAAGATTTTGTAAAATTTGTTTCATAGTAATTTCTGATAACTAGTCTAATTTAATGCCTATCGATAAATTTTCTGCACCATATTTCAATGCATAATAGAGAAAAGATAGTATAAGAAAAATCTTTTTCCATTGAATCATTTTTATTTAACATTATTGAAATCTTATCATGATTAAACAAACCTCTTTTTTTGATACTTTCTTCAGATAATAAATCAGCTACAAAGCCTCTTATGTCATGTCTTAACCACCTTCTTATTGGCGCCCCGAAACCCGTTTTAGGTCTATAAACTACGTTATGTGGTAAAAATGACTCTAAAGATTTTTTTAAGATCCATTTACCAGTATTCCCATTTTGTTTATACCTATCAGGTATTTTTGATGCAAATTCAACAAGCTCTAAATCTAAAAAAGGCACTCTCACTTCGATCCCAGCTGCCATAGACATTTTATCAGTATAAATAAGGTTGTGATCTGCCAAAAAAAACCTTTGTTCTAATAACAGCATTTTATCTAATTGACTTGATGTCGTATCTGCTTCTTTTAAAAAACTTGTCATTGGCTCAAATGGGTCTGTATTTTTTATTATTTCTAAAAAATCATCATTAAAAATAGGCAATAAGTCATCTCTTTGAATCCATGCAAAATATGATGCAATTCTATGATCACCTTCGAGACTGAAATCTTTAAAAAGTTTGGAAGCCCTTCTCTGTAGAGGCTTACTATGATCTAATTTTTCAGAAGTTTTTTCTATAAATAATTTAGTTTTTTTTGGAAGCCATTTCCAATATTTTTCATAGTTTAATGCTTGATGTCTCCTATATCCTGTAAAAATATCATCGCCTCCTGAACCAGACAACAACACTTTAATGCCCATTCTTTTTGCAATCTGTGAAATATATAAAACATTTAGAGGGGCCGGATCTGCCAGAGGTTCATCCAATTGCCAAATCATTTTTTCAAGGTCTTGTACTAAAAACTCAGGCTTTGTTTTTACTACTTCAAGAGGAACACCTAAATGATCTGCAACTTTAATTGCATAGGGTAAATCAGAAGTATCTCCATCATCATTTCCTTTTTCAGGCTCAATTGTGAAACACTGCAGATTTGGTATTGATTCTCTAGCAATAGCTACAATAGCACTTGAATCAAGACCTCCAGATAAAAATGCTCCAACTGGAACATCGGATACTAATTGTCTTTCAACTGAATTACGAAGATTTATTTTCAATTGATTAATAATACTATTAACATTGCTAAGTTTTTTTGAAGGATTTAAAGATGGCAACTTGTACCATACCTTTTGATCTTTAATTGTACCTTTATTTACTATTAAAACTTCACCAGGTAGAACCTTCGATACAGAACTTATTGGGGTTCCTTTGCCGGGACACCATAAAAACGTTAAGTACCTATATAGAGAATCATGATCAATCTCTGGATTATCGGGCAAGTATCTTAATAATGCTTTTATTTCACTTGAAAATGAAAAAGATTTTTTATCATTACTGTAATATAGAGGCTTAACACCAAGAGCATCTCGAGCTAGATATAAGTCTTTTGTTTTTTTTTCATAGATCGCTAATGCAAAGATCCCATTTAACCTAGATAAAAAAGAGATGCCAAATTCAAGAAACATATTTAGAACGACTTCAGTATCAGAAGAACTTTTAAATACATAGCCTTTAGATTCTAATTCACTTCTTAATTTAAGGTAATTATATATTTCACCATTGTACGAGATAACTACTTGATTATCATGAGAAACCATTGGCTGATGTGCTGCGCTTGATAAATCTAATATTGAAAGCCTGGAATGACCTAGACCAACAATATTTTGTTCATCGAAGAAAATTCCGTTACTATCGGGGCCACGATGACTCAAGTCATGAACGGATTCTTTCAGAATCGATCTATTATGGACTCCATAAAAACCAGTTATTCCACACATTTTTTATGCCTTATAAAATTTAATACTTATTGATAGTTTTCAAATAAGCTGTAAACCATTCAATGGTCTTATCAAGACCTTCATCAAAGCTATGTTTTGGCGACCAATCAAAAAACTTATTAACTTTTTCATAATCCATATATTGAGTATCTATTTCTCCTTGCGTTTCTTTTCCATTCATGGCATTTAAAATAATATCTAAATCATCTTTTTTATTCATTGCTAAAAATATTTTAGAAATTACTTCTCTCATTGAGATAGGGCTATTAGTGCCTGCATTAAATACCTCTCCATATATGGCTGAGTCTCCTTCAGCAACTCTTTTTGCTATTCTTAAATATAAATCACATACATCTTCAGCATAAATAAAATCTCTAATTGCAGAACCGTCTCCTCTTGGCTCAAATTTACTATATCCAAGAGCAGATCTAATGCCATCAGGAATTATTGCAGAAAAATTAAGTTGTCCAGGGCCGAATATATTAGAAAATCTTGTAACTACAATTGGTAGATTATATATTTCGTTAGCATAAGCTTTAGCAATTAGATCAGTGCAAGCTTTTGAAGTATCGTAAGGATATTTTGGAATTAATGGATAATCCTCTTTATAAGGCATCATTTCTTTAGGGTAAGATCCATATGATTTATCACTAGATGCCACTACAACACTTTTAATATTACTTGAATGGCACCTAATAGCTTCTAAAAGGGTGTATGTTCCTCTAACATTAGTCTCAAATGTCAGATATGGATTTTCAATCCCTACTCCCACCTCAACCTGTGCGGCTAGATGAAAAACTATATCTATGCGTTCTTCTGAAATAATTCTTGATAATAATTCTTTATCTGTTAAATCTCCATTTATTAAAATAGCATTACTATTAATGTTTTCATGAAATAAGAGAGTATTATTGTCTGGATTTCTTACAAGTCCAAAAATGTTAGCTCCATTTTCTTTGAGTGTTTTAGCTAAATTTCCACCAATAAATCCATTAATACCTGTAATAAATACATTTTTACCTCTCCAAAAATTATCTTTCATTTTTAATACTCCTAAATCTTAGTAAATTTCTTCTATCTTTTTCTCAGCCTCTTCTAATTCTTGGACTGTATTAATTGTTAGATGCAAGCCTTCATGCTTGAATGCCGATAAGATATTATTGGCAGCAATACCTGCTAGAAAATCTTCATGCTTGCTATACTGGCCCACGCAATCAAGTATGGATTTTTCATAGCAAAAATATCCGATATTAATCCATTTATCCAATCTTGGTTTTTCTTTAAATCCTGTAATTTTATTCTGTCCATCTATCTCAACTAGCCCAAATTGAGTTTCTAGCGGCCAGACGCTCATAGTTGCTTCATTAGAATTTTGTTTGTGAAAAGATATCAGTTTGCTTATATCAATATTTGATATGGTGTCTCCATATAAAACAAGGAAGTCATCATTAATGTAATCTTTTACAGACTGGATTCTTTCGATGATATCAGCTTCCCCAGAATCTATAATTGTTATTTTACAATCCAATGCATGATTTTCAAAAAAATTTTTAAATTGACTCGATTTGTGGCCAGTAGTTAGAATAATATCTTTTATTTGATGTTTAATTAAATGGTTAATTATATGGATAATAATAGGCTGATTGTTTATCTTAACTAGCGGCTTGGGGACTGAATTAGTAAGAGGTTTTAGTCTTTCTCCCTTTCCTCCACATAAAATAACGGCTTGCATCTTGTATAACCTATAAAAATGACTTAGATATCACTTAATTAAATATTCAATAAATTCACTAGGGGTCATTATATCTACTTTTGGCTCATTTAGCTTTAAGTATCGCTTAACAGCTCTTGATATTGAGAGAGGTGAATGGGGATCAAATGTTTCACAAGGATCAACAGCATCCCTTATACAATCGAGCTCTGATGCTAGAATATCTATACCCAACATATTCGCTTCTACCAATGGCAGTCCATAAGATTCTATAAAGGAAGGAAAAATTAATGCTTTTGATTTTGCAAATTTATTTAATAAGTCTTGCCTTTCTGCATCGATCAAGATTTCAATATTTAAGAAATATTTATTGTTAATCTCGTTAATATAGTTTATTAAACTTGATTTGCTAGAAAGCGTTAATTGTAATTTTGGATAAATCTTATCCTGGGATAATAGAATCCAAGCCTTTAGAAGGTTTTCATGATTTTTATGAGGATCATCAGAAGATACATATATAAATCCATCTCTTTGATCAGTTGGTATTATTTCTATCTCTTCATTGAAATTTTTAAAAGGCATTATTTTTGTAGTGAATGTATTATTTTTATAATTCTCAATTAAATGCCTCATAGAGATTGATTGAACAATAACCTCATCAACCTTGTTCTTGAATAACCTAAAAAGCATTCTTTCAAAAGCAACTCTCATTCTGTTAAACAATTTATCTTTTATTTGAACTTTCTCAATAATAAATCTATTTGATTGAATTAAAATTGATCTACAGGATGATTTCGTAAATGGCGGTATGTTTCCAAAATAAATAATAACATCGTTTTTTTTTGCTATTTTTTGAATAGTATATTTGATTACAAATCGAGATTTAACAGGGGTTTTATTAAAAATAATGTTCTTTTTTTGTTTAAACGCATCTAAAATTATGTATCTGTGATCTACCCAAATTGTAAATTTTATACCATTGAAGTTAATGGCGTCATGGATGAAATCATTAAGCAGTGTTTTACCTCCACCAGTATGAATGTTCGATGCGTCTATTAAGATATTTCTTAGATCAGTCATTTCCAAACAGGTCTCTTGAAAATACCTTTTCTATACAGTCTTCTAAATCACAGGTAATCCTGTTAGTTAATATCAAGTCGCACTCCTCCTTAAAAACTTCAAGATCATTCAAGATCTTTAATCCAATATATGATTTATTACTAATAGATGGTTCGTAAATAATTATATTAGGTAGATGCTTCTTTATTTCTTCAAGTAGTTTAAGTGAAGATGACTCTCTAAAGTTATCTGAATTAGATTTCATGATAAGCCGATAAAAACCAACCTTTAATGGATTTAGTTTTATAATTTGTTTTGCGATATATTTAATTCTTTGATTATTAGAAACTGTTATGGCGTTAATAGTGCTGCTTGGTATATCACCAAAATCAGCTTGTAGTTGTTTTGTATCTTTAGGCAAACAATATCCCCCATATCCAAAAGAAGGATTATTATAGAAATTACCAATTCTTTTATCTAAAGAAACACCCTCGACAACATCGGCAGCACTAATATTTTTATCCATGCAAAAGTTATCTAGTTCATTAAAGAATGCAACTCTCATAGCTAAATATGAGTTCGAGAAGAGTTTAATTGCTTCTGCCTCCATAGAGCCTGTTTTAATTAGGTTAATATTTTTTTCTAAAGCTGCATCCATAAGTATCTCAATAAACTTATCTCCCTTTTCACAATGATTATCACTCCCTAGAATTATCCTAGAAGGATATAAATTATCTATTAAAGCATTTCCTTCTCTTAAAAATTCAGGAGAAAATACGATGGATGTAGTATTAAACTTTTTATTTAGTTTTTTAGTTGTTCCAACCGGGAGGGTTGATTTAATTATGATAAGTGCTGAGTTATTAATCTCTAAAATATCTGAAATGAGTTCGTCTATTTTACTAATATCAAAACTATTAAGTTTATTATCAAAATCTGTAGGTATAGCTATAATAATAAAATCAGCTCCGTTAAAAGCTTCATTTTTATCTGTTGTAGCTAAAAAATTTAGTTTTTCTTGAATAATATATTCTTCTAACAGTGTATCTTTTATCGGTAATAACTTTTTATTTAACTGACTTACTTTAAAAGTATCTATATCGTAAATAATAACGCTATTTTTTTTTGCAAGAAGTAATCCTAGAGAGGTGCCTACGTAACCCATTCCAACTATAGATATTTTTTTAACTTCCTGCTTATTACTCATAAAATTAAAATTTTTATTTTATATCTTTAAAGGATAGTGCATGAAAAGCCTCCTTATCAATTAATAACTTTTTTCCAATTAAGGAATCGTATTCTCTTGCATCAATACCAGAAAGAGGTCTTAAAGTAGTTAAATTATCTTTAGAAATTATGTCCCCTTTTTTACAATCAATTTTTAAATAGCATGCCCTTCTAAACTCCCATATCCTTTCAGAAGTTTCTATATCTTGGACTGGTTTTTTAATTTTTGAGCCAAGTAGTGATAATGTTTTATTGATATTGACTCTAAGATTTATTAGCTCATCTTTAGTAATAGATAGTTGATGATCTCTAAATTCTCTTGATTTATCATCTGTGAAATGAACCTCCAATATTTTAGAACCAAGCGCTACAGCAATATTTGCAGCATAATTTCCAATTGTATGATCAGAGTAGCCAATGACTAAACCAGGAAAACTATTTTGAAGTTCCTTAATTACATTCAAATTAGCATATTCATCTTTTGGCTCTCCGTACATCGCAACACATTGTAGAATTGATAGCTTTTTATTATTGATATAGCTCGGGTCGAGTTTATTGATAAAATTTACTGTCTCGGTAATTTCTTTCATGTCAGCCATCGCAACTGAAAAAATAAAAGGTTTTCCAGTTGCAATAATTTCTTTGATAAGTGGATAGTTAGTTAAATCACCAGACCCTATCTTATGAATTTCTATATATGGGTCTAAATCTTTTAAAGTATCAATATCCCAAATTGAAGACATAAAAAGTATATTATTTTTTTTAGCTAATTCAGACAATTCAATATATTGATCGATGGATAATATAAATTTAGAAAAATGTTTATGTCTTTCCTTGTTCTCTACTTTACTAACAATTTTATCTGGGAAATAAGTTTGGAATTTCACTGCATCAGCTCCAGCTGCTGCTGCATCAATCAATAGCTTTTTAGCATATTCAAAATTACCTTCATGATTACCGCCAATTTCTGCAATAATAAAAGGTTTGTTAAAATCTAAATTTTTGTGCATTTTTTATATCAATTTACTCCAATATTAAGAATTATAATCTTAAAGTTAAACATTGTACTTATAATGTTATTCATCTCTAAATTTTATATTAGAAGCCATTAGATACATTATTATTGCAACAAAGAAGTAGCTTTGAGAAAGCATGCAACATCCAATAGATAAATAAACCAAAAGCGATATATTCCTAACATCTAGATTGTTCAAAATACAAAATGTTTTTATAAGCTTATAAACCCATAAAACCATAAGAATACAACCTATTAATCCAAACTCTATTAGCCATGTAAATGCTAAAATCCTAGTATTAAAAATACTATTTTCTGGTAAATAGTTCCCAAACATATCCACCATATATTCACTAACTATGATAATTCCACTTCCAAGACCATGCCCAAATAAAGAATTGAATATATTGATATTGAATGAAACAATATCAAAAAGATAAATACCTAGAAGTATGTCGGTTGCTTGAACAAATAAATCACTATTACCTGAAGCTTCATTAATGTCTGCTAATGTAAAAAGTATAAGAAACCTTGGGAGCTGTTCTTCTATAAAAAGCTGAATGTCATAAAAATATAAACTAAAGAATATGATAGAAAATAGAAGAAAAATTATCAAAAATATTCTTATCAAGATGTTTCTTGTAAATAATATATAAAGAGTTGCGCAAAGTGCTAATACGAGAATAAAAGTAATGGATGCGGAAATTGTTCCTAGAAAGAGTATTAAAAAATAATCAATTTTTTTTAATGAGAACTCAAATCTTACAAATCTATAAAAAATCAATATGGGTATGACTAAGCTGGCAAGATCTCTT
>MDSY01014395.1_pt1 | contig 15215 bp, 2 predicted proteins | sample 811131 | NCBI WGS metagenome assembly MDSY01 (sample SAMN05326643, study PRJNA326480) | marine metagenome | isolation source: seawater | place: Atlantic Ocean: South West | collected 2010 | reverse complement strand
TTTAAGATGAACAGAAACGAAAATAATCTTATATTTATAACTGATAAGGTTTATTTGATCACCAGCAAAATAGGCACGAATTAGAATGGCAAAACATGATATAGTATTATTAAATGTAACCTCTAGTAATTTTGAAACAGCTATAAATGATAATGTTGCTAGAATAAAAGGTGATTCTGATAAATTATTTTCACTTCAACAATCGGGTAGTGTTGATTCTTTAATATCTGTAGATTCAAATAATCCATCAATTACTTTTAATGCTAGAATAACATCTAGTGGACACATCTCAAGTTCTTTTAATTCCACAGCATCTTTTGGTAGAGTAAATGTAACAAGACTTGTCGGTGATGCTTCTCAAATGACAAACACTAATGAGGTTGGTCATGTATCAAGTTCTAAACAATTAGCTTCTCGTATATCAGGTGCCTTTACTGCTGGATTTACCTTAGAGGGTGAGAATCGTTTGATATCAGGTTCTAGGACTTCAACAGGTTCTTTTACACGAGTCTTTTCAAATATTTATGTTGGTAATGCTTCTGATATGCACAGTGTCAATGAAGAAGGTCATTTTTCTAGTTCTGCTCAATTAGCATCAAATATAAGTGGAAGTTTTACCGCTGGGTTTAATTTAGCTGCTGCTTCAAAACTTAGTGGTTCAGCAACTTCAACAGGTTCATTTGGACGAGTTGAATTCAGTAGTCAGATTGCTGGTAATGCTGCGGCTGTAACAATTGATCAATCAGGTCATTTTTCGAGTTCTGCTCAACTTGCTGATTCCATCAGTGGTAGTTTTATTCGTGGATTTAATTTAGAATCAGGATCCTTAATTGGAACTGAAACACCAATTGCAATCACTACACAATCAATAAAACTTGACGAATCAGATGATTTCTTAAAAATAAATCCAATATTCGTAAGTGGTAGTGAAGGTGATGATAAACTATATGGTGAAAGAAGATTTACTCTTTCTATGTGGTTAAAATTTAATGGGGATAATGGTAGTAGAAATACTTTTATAATGGCTGGTGCTCAAAGTGGTGCTTTATCAGGTCTGTATCTTTGGATGCAAAGTAATTCGATTACAGGAGAATTCAAAGTAAAACATGGTAGCACAATGGATACTGCTAATCTATCAGGAATTGGAGGAATTGAAATAGGTAAATGGCATCATCTTTTACTAAGTTACGAAAGTAACAGACCTACTCCTAATGTCAGTGGTAGTTTTTTATCGGCTCTTGATGGAAGACAGAAAACTTTTGAAGTAATACAAAGTGGTTCTTACATAACTACAACAGAGCCGCCTGGTGGTGGTTCTACCATTGGTACTTACAATGTTTCAAGTGAAAATACCAATATAACAGTTGCAGATATCACAATGTGGAAACATTCAATTCAGTCTGCTTCATCTGATGCTGGTATCGATAGTGGTTCTTTGATAACTACTTTATTTAATCATGGAATAGTTCCTGATTACACTGCATCTTTTTCAACAGGTTATCCAGATGCTTATCGTGAAAAATTAAAATTTGCTTTTAACTTCGATAGTTCTTCTTATGCTGGTAGTTCATATTCAATGTATGATAGAACTGGTAATACTGGTTTTAAATTAACATCTAACAATGTTGATGAAGGTAAAATTGTAAGTGGTTCAGGTGATTACCCAACTGAGGGTGTCTTTTATACAACTGGTTCATTTACTGAAACTGTTGCTTCAAACTTCAGTGGAGATGCTTCACAAGTAACTGGTGTAGGAAATGCTTTACCAGCAAATGTCCTAAGTGGTTCAGGTGGAATTGCTGCTCAAATCAGTGGAGCTTTTACCAGTGGATTTGTACTTCAAAGTAAAACCACAGCAATTAGTGGCTCAGCAACTTCAACGGGTTCATTTGGTACAATGGTGATAGGTTCAACAGTTGGAATAAATTCTAGTATAAGTGATACCTCAGGATTAACAGGTTTTTCTTGTGCTTTTTTAATTTCATCATCTGCTCAACTTGCTACTTCTATCAGTGGTAGTTTTACCAGTGGTATGGCGATGGAGAATTCATTAATCAGTGGTTCACGTCTTTCAACAGGATCATTTACCTTAGTTAGTGATGTGGAAAGTATCAGTGGAGATGCTTCACAAGTAACTGGTGTGACTTTACCAGCTGGTGTTTTATCAGGTTCTGCTCAGATTGCTTCTAATATTAGTGGAGCTTTTTCACGTGGATTTGAATTTACTGGTGCTACTCGTGGACAGATATTGACAGCATCATATGTTGGTGTTAGTGGTTCTGCTTTTGCCTATGCTGGAAATGCTACAACAATGTCAATCTCATCTATATGTGGTTCAGATTTTGATTATCGTAAATTAGATTTATTTCATGGTGCTGGTATTAAAGGAGATGTAGAACTCAGTGGTGGTACCAGAGGTGCTTGGACTGTTGGTCCTAATACACCAGCTCCTAGATCAGATGGTTTTAATGGTGGAACTGTAGGTGCTTCTTTATTTGCGGGTGGATATAGTGCTCCAACAACTACTGATAATACTATTAAGTTTGATGGAATATCATTTCATGCTTCTGCTGATATACTTGAAGCAAGATCAGCAGTCGTTGGTGCTGGAACTCAAAATGCTGCTGCCATATTTGCTGGTCAAACTCCTGTCTCTCCTTATCGTCAATATGTTGGTTACACCGAACATTATAATGGTTCAACCTGGTCTGAACAAGCAGATAGAACTGGCATAGAAACAGGTGGTGGAGGATTTGGAACTCAAAATGCTGCTGTAGCGGTTGGTGGTATAGTTCCTACCTCTCCAAATTACCCAAATGCTACTGAAATATGGAATGGAACTAGTTGGTCTGAAGGTCCTGATGCCGCGGAACAACGAAGACAGTTTGGTTCTGGTGGTTCATCTGATGCTGGGATGCTAGCTGGTGGTGGTTTTCATCCATCAGGTCCTTGGCCAGGTGCTCAAGTTTGGAATGGTACAACTTGGTCATCAGTTACTAATATGCCTCAGTATGCTTTTGGAGCATCTCTTGCTGGTGACTCAAATCGAGCACATGTCAATGGAGCACACTTTCAACATAATGGTGGTAGGCTTTCTCAAGTATGGAATGGAACGGCTTGGGCTAATGGTCCTTTTTGGGGTACTTCTAGATATAGGGGATTTCAAGGTACAAATTCTGCGGGAATTGCCAGTTGTAACATGTTTGTTGGTGGATCATCTCCATCTGATAGTGGTGCTAGAAGTTCATATGTTGATATTTATGAAACTGCGAATAATTCAACTGCATCATTCAGTAGATTAGATATTGATTCTTTAATCATCGGTAACTTTGAAGAAAAAAGAACTGGTACTATCGTATCTTCATCGTTAACTGGATATGAAAGTGGACATATATCTGGTGCTGCTCAACTTGCTACTTCAATTAGTGGAAGTTTTAACAAGGGATTTAATTATGCTGGAACAATCAGTGGTTCTTCTGCTTCTCTCTTAAAAATTCAAGAACTAAATTTAGCTGGTACTTCTAATTTTACACATACCGACTTTAGAAAAAATTGGGATGGAAGCTTTGTTCAAACTGCTACTTTTGGAAATAGTTTAGGTGCTAGAATAAGTGGTAGTTTTATTCGTGGGTTTTCTTATCAAGGAACGATAAGTGGTTCAGCAACTTCGACAGGATCTTTTAATCAAATAAAATCTCAGGAATTATTTGTAAAGGAAATAGTTGGTAAAAGAAAACCAATCAGTGGTTCTATGGAACACGGTACTTACATCAGTGGTTCATATAAATCCGATTCTCATGGAAGGATAACCATACCAACATTTGGTAGAGGACATCAGGTGAACACACAACAATTCACCGCAACGGGTTCGATGAATAATCAAAAATATAGAGCAAGAGCTGGACAATTATTCGTAGATAATTTCGGTAGGTTAAATATGACAGTTCAAACTGGTTCAATGGTTGCGGTTGCGGGAACTTGGACAGAGGGTCCTGATAATCCATTTACATCAAGAGGAGTACAAGGTGTTGGATTTTCATATGCTGCTATGGAAGTTGCTGGTCTGAGTAAGGGAACTGGTAGTGCTCAATATGATGATATTGCCTGGTCTGTGACTGCTGACTCTACACACAAAAGAGATGGTGGTGTTCAAAATAAATCTGTAGGTACAGTAGATGCTGCGATATTTATTGGTCATACTGGTGGAACAGGTGGAAGTGCTTCACCAGGAAATACTGGTGTTCCAAATTTTAATGACTTTTTTGAAATATGGGATGGTGTAAGTTTTTCAAGATGTGGATCTGGCGCTGGTAGAATTAGTGGATATTCATGGAGACATGGTGCGGCTGCTAAAGGTGGTTCATCAAACTCTCATATTGTATTTGGTGGTGACTATGGTTGGGCTGGATATACCAGAACTTCTTGTTGGAACGGTGTGAATTGGGAAGCTGCCAGTTATAATCTTAACAATGATAGATGTTATGGAGCTGGTTTTGGTGGGGTATCTGATGCTGTATATGCTGGTGGTAATTCAACCGCAACCCCTCTTGACACTTGTACAGAAGAATGGAATGGAGCAACTTGGGCAACTGCCAATGCTACACCATCACCAGCAGCAGGTGGTGGCATAGGACATAGTCAAAATGCTGGTTTAGTTGCGGGTCCAAGTACGACTGTACAGGAATATGATGGAACAAGTTGGTCGGCTGGAACAAGTACATTAAGTGGAACAGGTGAACATGCTAGTGCGGGTAGTGCGGGTTCAGGTCTTATATTACAAGGTCTTGGTGGTTCTAATAGATTTCAAAAATGGACAGGTGGATTTATAACAGGTTCAGCAGATACCTACAACAATTTCTCACAGAATCCAACAGGAAGATATTTATTAACAAACAAATTACAGGCAAATTATTCACCTGGGACAAGTGGTGGAGTAACCAGTGGTTCATCCGATGGTTATGGTGGTGGATATTAAGGATAAGATATGGCATCAAGAGACGTATTAGTACTAAATACAACTGCTAGTAGGGCTGAGACTCAACAAGGTTCAGATACAGTAGCCATAAGAGGTAATAGTTCACAGGTTCTTAGTGTTGAGAATTCAAGTGGAACAAGTGTTTTATCTGTAGATAGTTATAGTTCTTCGATACAACTTACTGGTGACATAACTGCTAGTGGAAATATTAGTTCATCACTGTCATCAACTGCTTCAATTGGTAGATTAGAAGCCACAACTTTAATAGGTAGTGCTTTTAATTTAACTGGTACAGCAATAGAAGGAACAATCAGTAGTTCTGCTCAAATAGCTCCATATATCAGTGGTTCATTTAGACGTGGTTTTGAATTTACAGGTACAATCGGTGACCAACCAGGAGGATTAGATAATAAAATTACTGCCTCATTTGGTAGAATTGTTGGTGTAACTCTTTCTGGCTCTGCTGCTAATTTGACAAATACAGATTTAGATAATACTATTAGTAGTTCAGCACAAATTGCTTCTCAAATCAGTGGAGCTTTTACCAGTGGATTCAATTTTGATGGAAAAATAAGTGGTTCTGTAACATCTACAGGTTCTTTTGCTAGGATAGATGCTATAACACTAGCTGGAGATGGAACTGAATTAACAAATACTACAATCGATAATACTATATCTAGTTCTGCTCAGATTGCTTCACAGATTAGTGGAAGTTTCATAAGAGGATTCGAGTTTGAAGGTACAATTACATCATCTGCCGGTACAACAAATAAAATTTCAGTAGGAAAAATTGAAGCCACGACAATAGTTGGTGATATAAGTAATATGACTAATGTTGCTAAATCTGGATTTATATCAAGTTCTGCTCAAATTGCTTCAAATATCAGTGGCTCTTTTAATAAAGGATTTGAATTCGATGGTTCTATAAGTGGTTCAGCAACTTCAACAGGTTCTTTTGCAAGACTTGTTGCTGACTCGATGGCTGGTGACATATCTGCCATGTCAAATATTTTTCCTAGAAATACTGTATCAAGTTCTGCTCAACTTGCTTCAAATATCAGTGGGTCTTTTAATCAAGGATTTGAGTATACAGGAACTATTCAAGGATTAAAATCATGGGCTTTTGGAACTCCTATGAATAAAGGTCACATGGAACATGGTGCAACTGGTAACAAAGCAAATGCTTTAGTTTTTGGTGGTTATATGGCACCTGGTGGTATAGCTACAACAGATTCCACAGAAGAATGGAATGGATCAAATTGGTCATACGGTGGTGATTTGATTACGGCAAGAACTTGTATGGCTGCCTTTGGTATTTCAACTGAAGCGGCAATAGCAGCTGGTGGAAGCGCTCAAGATTCTGAGGAATACAATGGAAGTGCTTGGTCAGAAATTGCTGACACAATAGTTAACACAAGAGGTGGTGGTGGTACAGGTACAACAGAAGCTGGTATCGTTGCTGGTCGAACTACATCACCATATCAACAAACAGAAACTTTTAATGGTACTAATTGGTCAGAGGTAAATGATTTAATTACAGGTAATGTAGCTGGTTTTGGTAGAATGATTGGAACACAAAATGCTGGATATTATAAACATCCAGGTGCTGGTGGTAACACTTCATTATGTACCCAAGAATGGAATGGTACTAATTGGTCAGAGGTAAATAATAGTAATACTCAAAGAACGGGTGGTGGTGGATTTGCAGGTAGTGCAAATGATGCTTGGTTGGCTGGTGGTCATCCGAATACACCGGCAACAACAGAGGAATGGGATGGAACTGCTTGGAGTAATTTACCTGCTTCATCAGACTTAAATTGTATAAGAAGGTATTCCTTTGGTATAGGTTTACCATCAACTGGTATGCAAACTGGCGGTCAAGAAAATCCAAATGTATCTCCATATGCTGATAATGTAGTTGAAGAATTTACACATGCTACAACGACAGGTTCATTTTCACATGTAGTTGCTACAACAATAACTGGTGATGTAAGTGGTATGACAGGAACTGCGAAAGCTGGATTTGTATCTGGTTCTGCCCAACTTGCTACTTCAATCAGTGGAAGTTTTAATCAAGGATTTAGGTTCAGTGGAAGTATTCAAAAATTTGAAGGTGTTTGGTCTGCTGGTGGTAATTTAATTTCAGCTAAAAGAGAAGCCGCTGGTATTGGAACTAAAGCTGGTGCTCTTGTGGTCGGTGGTACTGGCACAGTAGCTGAAAGTTATATTGCTGACACAGAGGAATATAACGGTACAAGTTTTTCAGAAGTAAACAATTTAATCACTGCTAGATGTGGAGTGATGGGAGCTGGAACAACCGAGGCTGGTATTATAATGGGTGGTGAAAAAACCGCACCTGGAACAACTGGTTGTACTGAAGTATACAATGGTACGAATTGGTCAGAAGAAGCTGATATGAATTATTGTACAAAAAACAGTGGTGATGCTGGAGATTCTTCTGAGGCTGCTATAGTGTTTGGTGGAAACTTTAATACACCAGTATCTCATTACACTGGACAAAGTGAAGAATATAATGGAACAACTTGGTCTGAAATCAATTCTTTAAATGTATCAAGAACAGATTTGGCTGGGTTGGGAAATTCGGAATCTGCTCTTGCGGTTGCTGGTTGCCCACCACCAGGTGGACATGCTCCTGGAAATGGTTACGATGTTGAAGAGTGGAATGGTACAAATTGGAGTGAGGTTGCTGATACATTAATAGATCCTCATTTAAATACAGAAATCAAAGGTTCTGGAACTGTAAACGATGGACACGCATTTGGTGGTTTTTACAGAATATGGCCGTCTACTTATGTTTGGAATGGAACACGATCTCAACATTTTGATGGAACTGCTTGGGCTTATGGTGGTGGTTTAATTCAAGGTAGATCATTTGGTGCTGGTGATGGTACTTCTGGTAATAATAGTTTCTATGCTGGTGGACGTAATCCTGGTATTGCCTCTCCTTACTTACTTCCAAACATGGAAGAATATTCAAGAGCTTTTACAAGTGGTTCATTTGGTAGATTAGAAGCAGTATGTGTTCGTGGTGACATTAGTAATATGACAGGTATTAATTCACCTACTATCTTAACTGGTTCTAGTCAGATTGCTGCCCGAATCAGTGGAAGTTTTAACAGTGGATTTAACTTTACTGGTACAATACAAAATGAACCTTATACATTTACTGAGGTTGCTGCTCTCAATGTAGGTAGACAGTCATTGGGTGCCAGTGGTATCAAAACTGCTGGTTTGGTTTTTGGTGGGATGAATCAAACATCAAATCCTGTATCCCCCTATACGTATGCTTCTACAGAAACTTTCGATGGTTCGAGTTGGTCAGAAGTAAATGATTTGATAGCTGGTGGTAGAGGTATAGGTGGTAGTGGAACTTCTAATGCAACTGTAGCATTTGGTGGTCACCCTACGAGAAATCAATATACAGAAGAATGGAATGGAACAAATTGGTCAGAAGTAAATGATATGATACGAAGTGACTTTGCTTGTCAAGCTGCTGATATAGGTCAATCATCCGAAGCTGCTATTGCTGCTGGCTCTTGTACTACACGTACCCAAAACGATTCAGCTGGTTTATGTAATGAAGAATGGAATGGTACGAATTGGGCAACTGCGGGTGCCTTAATCCATCAAGCCTCTCAAACTGGTGGTGGTGCTGGAACTGCTAATGCTGGGATGACTGCAGGTGGATTTATATTACCTGGATATCCTGGTGCTCATAGATGTACACAATTATGGAATGGTGTAAATTGGTCAGAAAGTGAAGCTGCCTTACCACCTAGTAATTTTCGTGGTATTCTATATGGATGGGGTGGTTCTCAAAATGATGCTATAATAACCAGTGGATGTTCTTATCAAGGTGGTCTTTTTGATACTAGTTATTGTTACAATGGAATATCTTGGTCTGCTGGTAGTGGAGTTGGTACTTTATCAGGTGCGAATTCTGCTGGTGTATACAGACACAAAGGTGCGGGAACTACTGTTGATAATTCTTTCTTTGCCGGTGGTGTTGTAGGTGGAGCTGGTGGTAATACAGGTGCTGCTAATGTCTTTTGTACTGATAATGGTTTTGCTTCTGCTTCATTTTCACATATAGAAGCTACTAGAATTTCTGCTAGTGTCGATGGGATGACAAATATACCAGAACCTGCTGGTACAATCAGTGGTTCTGCACAAATCGCGTCTTCTGTCAGTGGTTCGTTTAATAAAGGATTTGAATTTAGTGGAGAAGTAAGGTCATTAGGGGTTTGGAGTTCTGGTGGGGAGTTTCCTGGTAATCTAAAACATACATATCATAGTGCTGTTTGGGGAACTCAAAACTCTGCTCTACTCGGTGGTGGAATAGGTATTTATCAATCTGCTGTATGTGATACCTATTCATATAATGGAACTTCTTGGAGTGATACTGGCGCTAATATGAATGATTCAAAGGGTGGATACACTGGTCATGGAACTGAAAATGCTGCTCTTGCTGCGGGTGGAATACAATACAGAAGTCATATTTTTCAATATTTACGTATTAATACAGAGGAGTGGAATGGATCTGCTTGGTCTTTTACAACAAATCTTCCACATCAACTTGCCTTTTTGAATAATCAAAAGGGTGGAACTCAAAATGCTGCTTTGATTGCGGGTGGATATACAGGTAATGGTTCAGTTAACCAAGGTAGTGGTTCTGAAGCCTACCAAAAGAGTAATCTTGATTGGGATGGTTTGAGCTTTACAATCGGTGCTCCTATGGCTAATGAAAGAGGAAGTGGTGGTTTTGTTGGAACAATGAATGCTGGTCTTGCTCAAGGTGGTACAGAGTTAGCCCTTGCTGGAGCTACATGTACAGAAGAATGGAATGGTAGTGCTTGGTCAACTGCAGCTGCTTCAAACTTTCAAACTGCTTTTACTCAAACAGTTGGAACATCAAACAATGCTATGCATATAACAGATACTAGTTCGCCTGTAAGAGAACCAAAGTCAGATTTTTACAATGGAGTATCATGGCAATTAGGTCCAAATGCTGGATTGAGTTCTTATCCTGCACCAAAACAATGTACTGGTGCTGCTGGTTCAACATCAGCCGGTTTATTTATGACCTATAATAGTTCTTGTGTGGAACATTTTGATGAAAATCATACCACTTCTTCTATGGGTAGGGTGGATGCTACTAAACTTTCAATTGAGTCCGATGCAGATTTAACAGTAAATGATTCGTTTCAATTACCGATATTTGCTGCTAATCCACCTGTAACAAGTTCAGCTGGTGAGGTATGGTACAATAGAGCTGAAGAAAAACTTTATTTTACATATGATATTAACGCTTGGACATCGACTGCTGAATTGATTACTGCTGGTACTACTCAATATTTTGGTACTACTGGTGCTGGTATAGCTGCTAGTAGATATCATTATCCAGGAATCGCATCTCCTCATAATAGTGCTGTAACTGAGGAGTGGGATGGAAACGCTTGGTCAGAAACCGGTGATACGATTCATTGTGGACAATCAGGAGAAGCAAGTCATATTGCGGTCGGAACAAGCTATGCTGGTTTGATTTTAGGTGTGAATCTTGGACCTGCTAAAGTACAGAAGTGGAATGGTAGTACTTGGTCGGAAGAAACTGCTCTTGATTATGGTTGTGCTTATGGTAATTCAGTTGCTGGAACTCAAAATGCTGCTGTATCTGCTGGTGGTAGAAATGGTTCTCATTTTGAAACTACTAAGACTGTTGAATACAATGGAACATCTGGATACGCCGCTGCTGATATGCCAACCGGTTATGCTTCTCTAGGTGTGGCTGGAACTCAAAATGATTCTTATTTTTGGGCTGGAGACGAATATAATCCAGTTGGAACTGCTAATTGCGATAGTCTTAATTACAATGGTACAAGTTGGGCTACTGGTGCTACAACTTTGCGAAATCACTTCGATGGAGTTTCTGCTGGAACTGCGAATGCCGCCCTAGCTGCTGGTGGAAAATATATTGTTGGTAGTGGAGATCATGGTGGATATGTCTGTGTGGAAGAATACAATGGTACTGCTTGGTATAATGTGAATAATTTAAATGTAGCACAACGAGGTCCTGGTGGTGATGGTTCACAATCTTCAGCATTTGCAGTTGGAAAAAGAACTGGTTTCGCTATGAACTCTGAGTCTTCTGAAACTGAACAGTATACAACAACAGGTATCGGATGTCATTGTATTGGTGGTGTGTAAAGATTATGAATTCAATATTTATATTTAAACATGGAGTTATCGAATGTCTGTAAAAGACGCTTTATTATTTAACACTACAGGAAGTAATTTCCAAGCATTACAAACTGATGATACTGCTCGTATCAAAGGAGATTTATCTTTACAAAAAGATGATGGTACAGAAGTTGTAGGTATTGATGTTAGCCAAGGCTCGGTTAATGTAGTTGGTAACATAACTGCTAGTGTGAATATCAGTGGTTCAGTTGGTTCTACCGGTTCTTTTGGTCGAGTTGTAGCTACAACTTTTCATGGTGATGGTAGTGCTTTAAAAGCCACCTTACCAAGAAGTGTTGGAATACTTACTAGTTCAGCACAAATTGCTGCTCAAATTAGTGGTGCTTTCACTGCTGGTTTTGAATTTTCCTCTTCCATATCGGGTTCTGCTACATCTACAGGATCTTTTGGAAGGGTAGAGGGTATTGAATTTTTTGGTGATGGCTCAAATATAAAAACAACCATACCAAGGTCAACAGGATTGTTGACTAGTTCAGCACAAATTGCGTCTGATATAAGTGGAAGTTTTAACAAAGGATTTAATTTTACAGGTACCATACAAGCTACGCCTGGTGGTACATTCAGTTTAGGTGCTAGTATCGGAAGAAGGACAAGATATACTTCTGGTCTTGGAAGTGTAAATGCTGCTATGGTGATGGGTGGAAATAACGTACACACACCAACGACTCTTACAGAAGAATACGATGGTTCGAGTTGGTCAGAAGGTGGTGAATTACCAGAAGCTAGTAGTCTAGGTGGTGCGAGTGGAACTGTAAATGCTGGTCTTTATTTTGGTGGTTTTGGTGGATCTGAGTCTGGTGATGGCACATACACATATAACGGAACTAATTGGTCAGAAACAACTGATCTACCAGGAAACTCCACTACTGGTACAGTAGGAGCTGGATCAAATCAAGGTGCTGCTTTGGCTATGATAGGGACTAGTGACAATCAATTAAACGATGCCTATGAATGGAATGGAAGTAATTGGTCAGAGATATCAGAAATAGGTACTAATAGAGGTAGAAATCAAGGTGGTGGAGAATCCACAGAAGCTGCTATAGTTGTCGGTGGTGATGATACTCCAGCCCTTATTAAAACAAATCAAACTGAGATTTGGAATGGTACGAATTGGACAGAAGTTAACGATACAATACATCCAGTAAGATACAATTCTTTTGCTGGTACTACAAATGATGGTATAGTTATGGGAGCTTTAACAACTCCTTATAGTCAGGCATCTCAATTATGGGATGGAACGACTTGGTCAGAAACAGCCACCTTAATATTTGATGCTTTTGCACCAGCTGCGAGTGGTAGGGTTGGTGTTGGAGCTCTTGCTGGTGGAGCACATAAATTTGGTGGTGGTACTTTTAGTACACCAGATTCTGAAATTTTTGCTGCAAATGTAATATCCGGTTCATTCGGAAGATTAGAATTTACAAAGATAAGTGGGGATGGAACAAATCTAAAGTCTACTTTACCTTATAGTCCTGGATTATTAACAAGTTCAGCTCAGATTGCTTCAAACATCAGTGGTTCATTTAATAAAGGATTTGCTTTTGGTCAATCAGGTTCACTTATTTTTACTGGTGTCAGTGGTTCAACTTATCATTTTTCTGGTAGTGTTAGTGCAAGTTACTTTGGTTCTGATTACAATAGACATTTAGCCGACCAAATCGGACATATAAGGTCAGAAGGTTCATCTGGTTCACGTTCTCCTTTTCAAAGAGTTGGTGGTGTTGTTGATGGTACGTGGACTCAACTTGCTGGTGGTTCATTAAACACTAAGAGAAGTACTGCTCAAAATAGTATGACAGGTGAAACCAATGCTGCGATTATCGCTGGTAGTGGTCCTAATGAATACGATAATTGTACTTGTACAGAAATTTGGAATGGGACAAGTTGGTCAGAGGTAAATGATTATATTACTGGTAGAAGAAACACAACACAAATAGGTTCTGTATATGCTTCTGTATTGGTCGGTGGTTGTCAAACGTGGACATCAAAGAAATTTGCTGAAGAATGGAATGGACATAGTTGGGCTGCTGCGACAGACCTACCTGACATCAGTGGTAGTATTATTGGTTTTGGAACTCAAAACGATGCTGTCTTTATGTCTGGTCAAGGTCAAGGTCAAGGATCAAAATTTTACAACTACAATGGTACAAATTTCTCAACACCTGGTGTTGCTCAAGAAGAGTTAGTATTAAAACCAGGTGCTCCTAGTAATGGGATAACAGGTCAGTCTGCTGATGGTACTTCAAATGATGGAATAATTCACTATACTGGTGGAGTTCCAGCAACAGGTATGTTTGGATGTGCTCAGGTAAATGGTAGTACCCGTTTTTGGGATGGTTTAGCTATATCACGAGGACCAGATACAAATACTGCTCCTACTGGTTTTTATGGTAGAGGTTTATGGGGAAGATCAAATTCAGCACTTTTAACCAGAGGTAATAATACCAGTAATACAGAAATTTTCAATGGTATCAGTTGGTCAGAAGTAACTAATTTTCCAGCAGGTCCTGGAGGCTCTAATTATGGTCATGCTGGAACATCAGCCGATTCTGGTATAAAGTTACATACAGTGAGTGGTGAGTCTAATTTGTACGAATGGGTTGGTCAATATAATACAACTGCCTCTTTTGGAAGACTCGATGGTGGTGTGTTACGTGGTGATGCGACCGGTATAACAGGATCCATACCTTATAATGGAGTTGTAAGTTCTTCAGCACAAATTGCTTCAAATATTTCAGGAAGTTTTAATAAAGGATTTAACTTTACAGGTGCGATAAAGGCTGAAGAGGCTTCATGGGCTGCGGGTGGTTGTTTAATCCAAGAGAGGTGGGCATTAGGAGGCGTAGGTAGTGTTAACGCTGCGATAGCTGTTGGTGGACAATGTGGACCACACACTCATCACAATACTCCATATGCTTTAACAGAACAATATGACGGTACTAGTTTCACAGAAGTAAACGATATGATAAATGCAAGCACAGGAACTGCTGCTGGACTAGTGAATAATGCTTATTTTCATAAGTTGTATAATGGAAACGATACTGAAAATTGGAATGGAACTAATTGGTCAGCTGGTCATGTAAATCCAACTACAGCAAATCAATATATCGGTGGTTCTACACCAAGTGAACTATATGTAATAGGAGCTATTAGTAACTGCGGTAATTTCTTTTCAGATTACAATGTTACTGGTGGTACTTTTGCAGTCTGTACTGCTGTACCTTTTACCTTTGGATATGGTGCGGGTGCTTTTGGACATTCTGGTGATATGACTGCTGGGATTGTATCAAGTGGTTGGACTAATCCAGTTAATCCTCAGATAGTACAAGAGACAGTTATATGGAATGGTTCAACTTGGTCAGATGCTGCTTCACAACTTATTCCTTATCCAGCTAGAGCTGGGTGGAGTGGTCATAAACAAGGGGGGACAGTAAATGCCTCCTTTATGGTTGGTGGTCAGTCAGCCCCACCAACTGGTCCTTCTTATCAGGCTGTTGATTCTGTACATGTTGTAAATGCGTTTCAAAATTGGGATGGAACTTCATGGTCGGTTAAAGCAGAGATACCACAGGTTCATTACGATCATGCAGCTGTTGGTACACCACAAGCTGCCTTATTCTTTGGTGGTATTGCTCAAACTCCTGTTGCTCCGACTTATCGTCATATAAGGTCTGGTTCTTTTAACTATGAAGATGATTTGACTACAGGTTCTTTTGGTAGATTGGAATTTATCAGTGCTTCAGGTGATGCTTCAGTATTACAATCATCAATTACATATGTAACAAATCCATCATTCAATGTATTGACTGGATCAAGTCAAATTGCTTCTCAAATCAGTGGTAGTTTTACCAGTGGATTTAATTACAGTGGATTAATGGGAAAGGCCAGAGGTGGAGTTTTTGCTTCTTCAACCAACATGCTTGACATTCATACGGGTGGAAATGGTGGTTCAATGTTACAA
>MDSY01013138.1_pt1 | contig 15218 bp, 11 predicted proteins | sample 811131 | NCBI WGS metagenome assembly MDSY01 (sample SAMN05326643, study PRJNA326480) | marine metagenome | isolation source: seawater | place: Atlantic Ocean: South West | collected 2010 | reverse complement strand
CGCAATACATTCATTATATTTGGCTGGTATAGAATTATTGTAGGGTTTCTAGCCATTTACTATTTCTATTAAAATGAGCTACATTTCAGAACGACTTATAAATTGGCATAAAAATTACGGTCGGCATAATTTACCATGGCAACAAACTAGAGATCCCTACGCTGTTTGGGTTTCAGAAATTATGCTCCAGCAAACACAAGTCACCACAGCTATTAAGTACTATCAAAAATTTATGAATTATTTTCCAACAGTATCGGATTTAGCTAAAGCTAATGAGGAAGAAGTAATGAAGCTATGGGCTGGGCTGGGATATTATGCGAGAGCACGTAATTTATATAAAAGTGCCATAATTATTTCTGATAAATATAAAGGAGAATTTCCAAATTCAATCGAAAATCTAATTACATTACCTGGAATCGGCAGATCAACTGCAGGAGCAATTTGTGCCTTTTCTTTTGGACAATCAAAACCGATACTAGATGGAAACGTAAAAAGAGTTTTAATGAGATTTTACGGGATCAAAGAAAAGCTTGGAAGCTCAAAGGTGGAAAAATATTTATGGAAGCTTGCTGAGTCAAATTTACCAAAATTTAATATAGAAATCTATACTCAATCTTTAATGGATCTGGGGGCAACAATTTGTAAAAGGAAAAACGCCGAATGCCTGATTTGCCCATTGAAAAAAAACTGTCAGAGCAATCTAAATGATTTGGTTGATACTATCCCCTTAACTAAAATAAAAAAAAATGTTCCTACAAAAGATATATTTACCCTTATTGTAGAAAATAAAAAAAAATATTATTTTTCAAAAAACCATCAATCGGAATCTGGGGAGGTCTATGGACTTTTCCTGAATTTGATAAACTACCACCTACTAAAAAATGGCTAAATAAAAATTTAAATGCAAAAAAACATATTGTTAGAAGCGAAGGGGAATTCATTGCAAAATTTACCCATTTCAAATTAAGGATTTTTTACCAACATATCTTATTACCTGATCCTATAAACTTCGACTACTCAAAAGACCTTTATTGGATTAATAGAACGAAAATAACCGATAGTGCAATCCCTACTCCTATTAAAAAAATGATAAATGAGATAACATTCTCTTAATTAGAGGTTATTACAATAAATTTAAGGAAATCAATAATGGAAAAATTTACAGTTGTCATAGCAAGAGTGTTTTTAGCAATGTTATTTTTTATTTCAATAATATTTATTATTAAAAATATTATGTCTGTTCCAAATGGCTATAATATTTACCAAGATGCAATGGGCTCAAGGGGGCTTCCGGGAATATTTGCACCTATTAGTATTTTAGTACAATTTATTTTTGGTCTTACATTAATACTTGGCTACAAAATTAAAGTTTCAGCCTATGTTCTTTCCATCTATTCAATCTTTTGGGCAATTATCTATTTTGGCAATATGAATTTACTGGCAAGTCTTCAATACTTAGCCATTAGTGGTGGTTTACTTCATTTAGGTTTGCATCCAAACTCCTTCTTTAGCCTAGACAACATGCTATCAAACAAAAAAAAATAAAAGAATAGGGAGTAAGGCCTTTATAAATAATGATAAAGCTACTCCCATTCCAATTGTGGATAAACTTGATTAATATTTCTAGCATTTTGAACTTCAAATAATTCCCATTTTCCCGATTCAGATCGAGCCACTGTTTCTATAGCTTCTTGAAGACCTATATCTTCAGAAATTGCTTCTCTTATTTCATCTCTTAATATTACAAAATAATCTCTATGCTTTTCAAATGCTTTGCGCCAATTTTTTGTTGGGGTTCCATGACCTGGAATTACTAAATTAAAATCTAAAGAAATTAAATGATTTGTAACGTCAATAATGCCGTGTATATCTCCATCCACTACTGGAGTTCTATCAACAAAAAGAAGGTCCCCCGCCCAAAGTGTCCGTGTCTTTAAATCTTCAACAGTTATATCATTATTTGTGTGAGCAGAAGGGTAAGCAGTTATTTTAATTTTTCTTTCACCTAGATCAAAGACTTTACTTTCATTTACTTTAATAAAGATTGAAGGAGCAATTTGAATAGATTCTTTAATTGGTATGTTTAAATATTCAAGATTTAATCTCTCATAAATTTCTTTTCTTAACGCCATTGCTCTAGGCAACTCAGTATGACCAATAAATTCTATATCTTTATCTGTTAATGCTGAGTTTCCATAAATATGATCAAGATGGTGGTGTGTATTAATTACATACTTAATGGGTAGGGATGTTTTTTCACGAATACTTGCTTTTAGTGCCCTTCCAATTGAAGGAGATCCACCTGAATCAATAACTGCAACAGAATCTTTTCCAACAATAAATCCTATATTGGCGATATCTCCCTGATATGATTCATCTACATGGAGATGCTCTCCTTGATGAACAAAAACTCCTTCAGCCACTTCAATAATATTAAGGTGTTTTTCTTTACTGTTTATATTTATTGAAAAAATTAAAATAAATAAAATAAAAATAACTCTATTCATCTTGTAAAAATACTCCTAAACACATTAAACTTATAATATCTTAGCTTATTTTATGTAGCTACAAAAGAAAGGAACAAATTTTTAATGAAAACCTTACCCGATCAATACACTTCTACTGCAAAAATCCTTCATTGGTTAATTGCAGTAGGAATTATCTTTATGTTCATATTGGGTTGGTTTATGGAAGCTCTTCCACAAGAAGGTCCAAAATCTGCTAGTTATGATTTATTTAATTTAGGAATTTATACTTGGGAGCTATCAAAAGAAACTTCACCCCGTTCATTTTATTTTAATCTTCACAAATCTATAGGTCTGACATTATTTGTGTTGATAGTTTTTAGGTTTTATTGGCGATTTACTCATCGCCCACCAGCTTTGCTTGAAACTATGAAAAACTGGGAAAAGAAATTAGCAACTGCTGCACATCATGGACTTTACCTATTAATGATTTTAACTCCCTTAGCAGGAATAATAATGTCTGTAGCCAGTAAATACGGTATAAAGTGGTTTGGTATTGAAATAATATCAGGTATAGACGATAAGGGATTAAGAGAGCTTTTTCATGAATTTCACATTATTTTTGGCATACTAATTTTAGTAATACTATTTTTTCATATATCTGGAGCTCTTAAACATAGCCTAGTTGATAAAGATGGCACAATACAAAGAATGTGGTTCAAAATTAAATAAAGTAGTATATTAAATTAATAATGTCAGCTGATATATTAACTATAACCAATCATGATCGAAATATATTTCAAAGTGAATATATTTATCCTGTTGTCTCAAGAAGAGCCGGAGGTTTATCGCTAGGCATAAACTTAAATACTAATAATGCATGTAATTGGCAATGTATCTATTGTGAAATACCAAATTTAAGTAGGGGTAAACCAGAACCAATTGATTTATTAAAATTAGAAAATGAACTTGATTACTGGCTAAACGAAATTATTAATAAATCATTTTTAGATCAATATACAGGCACAAAAACAGAATTTAAAGATATAGCATTTTCTGGGAATGGCGAGCCAACTGCATCTGAAGATTTCGGAGCTGTTACTAAAATTCTCATCCAAAAAATGAGTAAATTTAATCTTAACCAAAAGATTAAAATTCGATTAATTACAAATGGAAGCTTGATAAGTAATCCAAATATACAAAAAGCTTTAACTTCTATTAAAAAATTTGATTCAGAGGTATGGTTTAAAATAGATCAAGTCAGATCTAAAGAAGTAAAAGCCATTAATCAAATAAATATCTCAATTACCAGCTTAAAAAAAAATCTAGAAGCTAGCCTAAATAAATGTCCTACAATTATCCAGACGTGCTTATTTAGAATAAATAAAAAACTTCCAGAACAATCTGCACTAGATGCATATATTAATTTTTTAAAGCCATATGAAAAAGAAATAAAAGGTATTCACTTATACAGTTTGGCAAGGCCATCTGAACAGCCATCAAAAGATAACCTGACTCGATTAACTCAATCGGAAATTGAGGATATTGCCGTTAAAATACAGGCATTAAATATTCCATTAAATATATATTCTTAAAATTATGAAAAAATTATTATTAATTACCTCCATATTCTTATTTCTGTCCGGGTGCTCGGATAAAAACGAGGGCTGGGATTCATATGGCAAGGACCTTACCAACCAACGGTTTTCAAAACTTAAGCAAATTAATGATGGAAATGTCCTAAATTTAGTTGAAGCCTGGAGTTTCCAAACTGGAGTAAAAGCAACTTTTCAGGCAACTCCCATTGTCCATGATGGAGTTATGTTTGTTTCTCTTCCATTTAACAGTGTTGTGGCTTTAGACGGTAAAACAGGTAAAGAGATATGGCGCTATGAACACAATATTACCCCAGAATGGAAAATGTGTTGTGGCCCAAGTAATAGGGGGGTTGCAATCCATGAAAATCAACTTTTTTTTGGTACAGTAGATGCAAGACTTATCTCCCTAAATATTAATACTGGAGCAAAGATTTGGGATATTAACGTAGTTGATGATCAATTAAAAACAGAATCAATAAGTAGCTTAGATTTATCAGATATCAACCGAACAAAAAAGGTCACTGGTGGAACAGGTGTTGGTATCTCAATGGCTCCCGTTGTTTATAAAAATCAAGTTATTATTGGGATTACAGGAGTCGGGTATGGTCTGCATGTTGAAGAAGAGGGAGCTGATACGCCTTTAGGTGCAGTTGTAGGATTATCAGGAAGATTTGGTAGGCCAGGATTTTTAGCTGCCTATGATGTTTACACAGGTAAACAAAAATGGCAATTTAATACTATTCCTTCCGAGGGCTGGGAGGGAAAGTTTACTAATTATACTGAAGATGGTGCAGTCTTAAACAGGGATATTTATTATGAAAAACAAAATCTAAATTTATATCCTGATGCTTCAAAGTTTGGCGGAGGATCGGCATGGACCACTCCTGCAATTGACAAAGTTACTGACACTCTTTTTTTTGGTACAGGAAACCCCTCCCCACAAATGAGTTCAGAAACAAGACCAGGGGATAATTTATATACTGTTTCTCTAATAGCTCTTGATGCAAACACAGGAAAATTAAAATGGCATTATCAACAAGTACCACATGATATATGGGGGTATGATGTTGCTAGCCCTCCAGTACTTTTTTATACTATTCATAAAAATAAAATTATTCCCGCAGTAGGGCAAGCGGGAAAAACAGGTTGGTTTTATATTCATCATAGGGATACCGGAGAACTTCTTCTGAAATCAGAACCTTTTGTACCACAAAGTAATTTATTTGCTAATGCCTCTAAAGAGGGGACAATAATTTACCCTGGAATTCTTGGAGGGTCAAACTGGTCTCCCGTAAGTTTAAATACTGACAAAAATATTGCTTTTATTTCTGGAATTCATGCCCCAATTAAATACACTTCACATGAAAAAATTACTAACGATAATGTTTTAAGGTATACAAGTTCTGAGCCTACAAATGACGAGCAGTGGGGATTACTTTCAGCTATAAATTTATCAAATGGTAAAATAATTTGGCAATATAAAACTAAAGAACCTTTGTTGGGAGGCACATTATCGACAAAAGGTAATTTAGTTTTTTCAGGTGAGGGAAATGGAAATTTTAATGCGCTTAACTCTCAAAACGGTGAGTTATTATGGCAAACTAAAATAGATGCAGGAGTCAATGCTCCGCCAATTGCTTATATGATTGATGGCACACAATACATTGCGGTTGCTGCCGGCGGGAATAAGATTATGGGCTTTACTCAAGGAGACTTTATAAATGTTTATAGACTTCCAGAGATTGATTAAAAAAATTTATAGCCTATACACACAATAATGGTTAAAATTTTCTTGATTACAGGTCATTTACTTTACGGTTTTTTTTATTCACTCTATGTTTTATATGTAAATGAAAAATCAAAAAATAAATTTATTAAGTCATGGTCAAAAAAGCTTCTAAAAATACTTAAGGTAAATTTAATTGTTAATTCAAATTTAAAAAAAATATTAAGTGAAAATAATTATCTTATAGTAAGTAATCATATTTCTTGGTTAGATATTTTTTTAATCAATTCAATTTATCCTGTAACTTTTTTATCAAAATCAAGTGTTTCTATGTGGCCTTTTATAGGGTCACTTACTAAATCTGCAAATACTATTTATATAGATAGAGAGAAAATAAGTGCGATCAAAGATGTAAAAATTAAAATAGAATATTATTTAAAGAATGAAGGGTCTGTTTATTTTTTCCCTGAAGGTACTGCGACAGATGGATCTTATATCCTTCCATTTAAAAGTAATTTTTTTCAAGCAGCAATAAATGCTAAAGTTAATATCTTACCAATAACTTTAAAATATTCTTATCGAAACAAATTTACTAGTGCTCCATCATATTTTGATGATATGAGTTTATTCAAATCTATATTTAATTTAACTAAGTTTAATAATATTGAAGCCAAATTAATTGTTTTACCCAATATTAAATTCACTTCTGACAGAAAAAAATTAGCTAGTAAAGCATATATTGAAATAGGAAAGATTCTGAATTAGTATGAAACCAAAAAATATCAATGGCTAAAAAAAACATAAAACCTTTATATCAAAACCTTATAAAATTAAGGTTTATTATAATTTTTCCTTTGTTGTTATTAACTATAATCCCATATTTTAGTTTCATTTGGGTTATCGCCTTTCATCCCTCTTACTTTGGAAGGTTAATAACTGGAACAAGCATATCAATTGGGATTTTATTGGGCTTTTTACTAATATTATTGATTTTTCTTATTACACTCTTATACGTTTATCTTGCTAACAAGAAACTAGAGCCATTAATTTTAGCCATTAAAAATGATTAATTTTATCCTATCGCATATATCAATTATGATGTTTATTATCTTTGTCACCGTAACCCTTTATATTACATATTGGGCTGCAAAGAGAACTCAAACTGTTAAAGGGTTTTATACTGCTGGTGGGAATATTTCTGGCCTCCAAAATGGTTTAGCAATCTCTGGAGATTTTATGTCTGCCGCATCTTTCCTTGGTATTTCTGGACTTGTATTTCTAACAGGGTTTGATGGTCTTATTTATTCAATTGGCTTTTTAATCGGTTGGCCAATAATTTTACTACTAATCGCTGAACCACTTAGAAACTTAGGCCAATATAGTTTTGCTGATGTTGTTTCCTTTAGATTACAACAAAAACCGATTAGAATTCTAGCAGCCTGTGGTTCACTATCAACAGTGATATTGTATCTTATTGCTCAAATGGTAGGAGCAGGAAAGCTAATCGAATTACTTTTCAATCTACCTTATGAATATGCTGTAATTATTGTTGGCGGACTAATGATACTCTATGTTACCTTCGGTGGAATGCTCGCCACAACCTGGGTTCAAATAATTAAAGCTATTCTTCTTTTGTCAGGCGCGACACTAATTGCTTTTCTAGTTCTAGCTCAATTTGATTTTAATTTTAATACATTATTTGCAGAGGCAGCAAACACTCACACAAAAGGTTTGGCAATAATGTCACCTGGTGGTTTAATTTCAGATCCAATATCAGCTATTTCACTTGGACTGGCACTAATGTTTGGTACAGCGGGATTGCCTCATATTTTAATGAGATTTTTTACAGTTCCTGATGCCATTCAAGCTAGAAAATCCGTTGCTTATGCTACTGGTTTTATCGGATATTTTTATATACTTACTTTTATTATTGGTTTTGGGGCCATTATATTGGTTTCAAAAAATCCCCAATACCTTACAGAATTAGGTGAGCTTATAGGAAACAATAACATGGCTGCAATTCATTTATCTCATGCAGTAGGTGGTGATATTTTACTTGGCTTTATATCTGCAGTTGCTTTTGCAACAATTTTAGCAGTTGTTTCTGGGTTAACATTAGCTGGGGCCTCTTCAATATCTCACGATCTTTATGCAAATGCATTTCTTAATGGTGATCATGATGAAAAAAAAGAAATGTTTGTCTCTAAGATTGCAACAGTTTGCTTAGGAGTACTTGCTATATTTCTAGGTATTGTTTTTGAACAACAAAATGTTGCATTTATGGTTGGGCTTGCTTTTGCAATTGCTGCTAGCACTAATTTTCCAATTTTGATTCTTTCAATTTATTGGAAAAATTTAACGACTCGTGGAGCAGTTATTGGTGGCTCAGCAGGGTTAATGTCATCTATCCTCTTGGTAATATTAGGTCCAGTTGTATGGGTAGATATATTTAATTTTTCAAGTCCAATATTTCCTTATAAATATCCAGCACTTTTTTCAATTTTAATTACTTTTATTGGAATATTTATATTTTCCAAAACAGACGCCTCGAAAAACTCAATCATAGAAAAGAAATTATTTGATAAACAGTACTTACGATCTCAAACAGGCATAGGGATAAATAAAATTATTACTCATTAACTATTATGAAATTGTGGGCTATAACTTCTAACAGTTTCAAGCATGACAGTTACGTTCTCAGGCGGAGTAAATTGAGTAATACCATGTCCTAAATTAAATATATGGCTTTCACCATGCCCATAGTTATCTAAAACTTTTTTTGTTTCTCTTTCTACTACCTCAGGCGTTGACAATAAAATTACTGGGTCAAGATTTCCTTGTAATGAGACTTTGTTGTTAGCTATTTCTTTAGCAACACCAATGTCTGTTTGCCAATCAAGCCCTAAAGCATCTGCCCCACTTTCAATTTGCTTTTCAATCCACTGCCCGCCACCTTTTGTAAAAATTATTTTTGGGATATCTTCATAGCCTGACATATTCAAATTATTGATTATGACTTTCATATAATTCAGCGAATGACTTTCATATTCATGGTGCGCTAAAGAGCCGCCCCACGAATCAAAAATCATAATGACGTCTGCCCCCGCTTTAATTTGACCAATTAAGTAACGTGATACTGCCTCAGCTGTTACTTTTAAGATATGATGAATCAAGTCTGGACGTGAGTACATCATTTTTTTTAAATTAATAAAATCTGTCCCCCCTTTGCCCTCAACCATATAAGTTGCTAATGTCCATGGACTCCCAGCAAAACCAATCAGTGGCAACTGATTATTTAATGCTTTTTTAATTGCGCTAACAGCTTTAAAAACATAATCTAAACTTTCTTCAACATCTGGAATATCTAATTTATGAATAGCTGATTCATCTTTTAGTGGATATTTGAAATTTGGCCCTTCTCCATCTACAAAATAAAGTCCTAATCCCATCGCATCCGGAACTGTTAAAATATCAGAAAATAAAATTGCAGCATCAAGGTTGGGGAAACGTTCAAGAGGCTGCATAGTTACCTCCGTCGCAAAATCTTTATTCTTACAAAGATCTAAAAAACTTCCAGCATTTTTTCTAGTTTTTCGATATTCTGGTAAATACCGACCTGCCTGCCTCATCATCCATGATGGTGTGTAAGGTGTTTTTTGCTGTTTTAGAGTTTTTATAAAATTATTGTTAAGAGGCATAGTTGTGAAAAGCTTAATATTTATTTAGTCTTCATCAAAAATATCAGGAGTAATTAAATCTATTGTATCAACCAAAACTTCACCAGTTGAAATAGCAGTTGACGCCGAAGCGTCAACAACGCTGACTGCTGTCATACAGCCAGACGTATTAATAATTAAAATACTCAAAAAGCATAATGTTGATAGCTTAAGTTTATCGGGGTAAATTACTTTCTCCCATTAAGTACTCATCAACTGATTTTGCACATTGTCTTCCTTCTCGTATTGCCCAAACAACCAGTGATTGTCCTCGTCTCATATCTCCTGCCGCAAACACTTTTTCTCTAGAAGTATAATAAGATTTTTCACCGTCTGTAGTTGCTTTAGCATTTCCTCGTTGGTCTTTCTCAATTAGAAATTTATCAAGTATATTTTTTTTAGGTCCCATAAATCCCATAGCTAATAAAACTAAATCTGCCTTGATGGTAAAATCTGAATTTAAAACTTCTTGCATTTTTCCGTCCCGCCATTCGACTTTTGATGCAATTAACTCGGATACTTTTCCATTTTTTCCCTCAAAAGATTTAGTTGCAATTGACCAATCCCTCTCACATCCTTCTTCATGAGAACTTGTGGTTCTCATTTTAAGTGGCCAATAAGGCCAAACTATAGATTTATTTTCTTGTTCTGGTGGTTGAGGCATTAATTCAAATTGAGTGACAGATAGAGCTCCATGTCTATTTGATGTTCCAACACAGTCGGATCCGGTATCTCCTCCACCAATTACAACCACATGTTTATCTTTAGCAACTATCTGTCCAGAAATTTTATCGCCAGCAACAACTTTGTTTTGTAAGGGTAAAAAATCCATTGCAAAATGAACGCCATCTAAATCTCTTCCTGGAACTGGAAGGTCTCTTGGCCACTCTGCGCCTCCAGATAAAATTACAGCATCATATTCTTGAATTACTGATTCAGGATCTACATTCTCGCCAACGTTTTTATTAGTATGAAATACGACTCCTTCCGCTTCCATTTGATTCACTCTTCGATCAATATGATATTTTTCCATTTTAAAATCCGGAATACCGTATCTTAATAAACCGCCTACACGGTCGCTTTTCTCAAAAACACAAACATCATGGCCCACACGAGCTAACTGCTGAGCTGCTGCAAGACCTGCTGGTCCTGAACCTATAATTGCAACCTTCTTACCTGTTTTATTTTTAGGTGGCTGAGGAACAACCCAATTATTTTCCCATCCTTTTTCAATAATCGCGTGTTCAATTGATTTAATTCCGACTGCATCCGAATTAATATTTAATGTACAAGCGGCTTCACATGGAGCAGGACAAATACGACCTGTAAACTCCGGGAAATTATTTGTTGAATGCAAGACATCTAAAGCAGCTCGCCAGTTCTGCTTAAAAACTAAATCATTCCAATCGGGAATTATATTGTTTACTGGACAACCATTATTACAAAATGGAATTCCACAATCCATGCAACGAGCGCCTTGAACTTTTGCTGCTTCATCTGTAAGAGGCAATATAAATTCTTTATAATTTTTTACTCGCTCTATCGGTTCAATATTTCCAGATATTTGTCGTGGAAAATCTAAAAACCCTGTAACCTTTCCCATTAGACCACTTCCTTTATTTTCGAAGAACTCATTTCAGTTAAAGCTCTTTTATATTCAATCGGCATAACTTTTACAAAATTTTCAAGTTCTTTATCCCAATTACCCAATATTTTTTTAGCAATACTACTATTAGTATACTGACCATGTTTTTCAATTAAAGTTTTTAAAATAACCTCATCTGCTAAATTTAAATGCTTAGGCATATCGGTTTTTATATTTTCTCTTTCAACCTTGTGAAGCGTCACCATAGATAAATTACAATAATTATTAAATGTATTATCTGGGTCATAAATATAAGCAACACCCCCCGACATTCCAGCTGCAAAATTTTGACCGGTTCGGCCTAATATTACAACTGTTCCTCCGGTCATATATTCACAGCCATGATTACCAACACCTTCTATAACAGCAGAAGCTCCTGAATTTCTTACACAAAATCTTTCGCCCCCAATTCCATTAAAATAAGTTTCCCCAGAAGTTGCCCCATACATTACTGTATTACCAATAATAATATTATCTTCGGCTTTGCCAGAAAATTCTTTTGGTGGACGTATAATTATTTTACCGCCACAAAGACCCTTACCAACATAATCATTTCCTTCTCCAACAAGATCAAAAGTTATACCTTTAGCTAAAAATGCTCCAAAACTTTGCCCGGCAGTTCCGGTAAGGATTATCTCAATAGAACCATCATCCAAACCATTGTTCCCATATCTCTTAGCTATCTCATGAGATAACAAGGTTCCAACGGTTCTATTAGTATTTGTAATAGCTATATCAAATTTTATTGTTTTTTTATTTTCAATCGCTGATAAAGACTTTTTAATAAGAATATTATCGAGGGCTGACTCTAGTCCATGCTCTTGACTCTCTGTATTATATTTGACACTTCCATCAGCAACCTCAGGTTGATAAAATATTTTACTAAAATCTAGGCCTTGTATCTTCCAATGTTCAACACCTTCCTGCATATCTAACAATTCTGACCGTCCAATTAAATCATTAAACTTTCTAATACCCAATGATGCCATTATCTCTCTTGCTTCTTCTGCAATAAAAAAGAAGAAATTAACAACATGCTCTGGCTGACCTGAAAATCTTTTTCGTAGCTGAGGATCTTGAGTAGCAACGCCAACAGGACAAGTATTTAAGTGACATTTTCTCATCATTATGCATCCTTCCACTACAAGAGGAGCTGTTGCGAAACCAAATTCGTCCGCCCCTAACATTGCCCCAACAATTACATCTCTTCCAGTTTTTAATTGGCCATCGACTTGAAGGATAACCCTACTTCTTAATTGATTTAACATTAAGGTTTGCTGAGTCTCAGCTAATCCAATTTCCCAAGGTCCCCCAGCATGCTTGATTGAAGTTAAGGGTGACGCTCCAGTACCTCCGTCGTGGCCAGCTATAACAATATGATCTGCTTTTGCTTTAGTTACTCCAGCAGCTACAGTGCCAACTCCAGTTTCTGCTACTAACTTTACCGAAATACTTGCATTTGGATTGGCATTTTTTAAGTCATGAATTAATTGAGCTAAATCCTCAATAGAATAAATGTCATGATGAGGGGGGGGAGAAATTAATCCAACGCCAGGCACAGAAAATCTTAAACGTGCTATATACTCGCTAACTTTATGGCCAGGTAATTGTCCTCCTTCGCCTGGTTTTGCACCTTGTGCCATTTTTATCTGAATTTGATCTGCTGATGCTAAATATTCAGCAGTTACTCCAAATCTACCAGATGCAACTTGTTTGATTCTTGATCTTAAAGAATCGCCTGCTTTTAAATCAATATCGCTAACTACAATATCAGATCCTAATTGTTTAGAAAGAGAGCTATCTTTAAGAATCGGGAAGCTTCTCTTAATATCTTCTCCACCTTCCCCGGTATTTGATTTACCGCCGATTCTATTAAGTGCAATAGCTAATGTTGTATGTGCTTCCGTAGAAATAGATCCTAAAGACATTGCTCCAGTCGTGAATCTTTTAACAATTTCTTTTGCTGACTCTACCTCATCTAAGGGTATTGGTTTATTTTTTTTAAATGAAAACAGCCCCCTTAAAGTCATATGTCTATGAGCTTGATTATTAATTAATTCTGCATACTCTTTATATGTGTCAAAGTTATTTTTTTTAGTAGAGTGCTGAAGTTTAGCAATAGATTCTGGCGTCCACATATGCTCCTCGCCTCTTATTCTAAAAGCATACTCACCTCCTGCATCTAATGAGTTGCTCAGGATAGGATCGTTCCCATAAGCCAAGTTATGCGTTCTTTCTGCTTCCATGGCAACTTGCTTTATTCCGATACCTTCAATGTTAGAAGTTGTCCCAGAGAAATATTTTTCAATAAACTCCTTGTTTAATCCAATCGCTTCAAAAACTTGGGCCCCACAATATGATTGATAGGTTGAAATACCCATTTTTGACATAACTTTAAATAAACCTTTACCTACAGCTTTTATATAATTTTCTTGAGCTGTAAAGAAATCATCAGTTAATGTTTTAATCGTTTCATAAGTTAACCACGGACAAATTGCCTCTGCTCCATAGCCTGCAAGTAAAGCAAAATGATGAACTTCTCTTGCTGATCCAGTATCAATTACTAATCCAACATTAGTTCTATTTCCGGACCTAACTAAATGTTGATGTGTTGCCGAACATGCTAGTAAAGCTGGAATTGGCGCTTTTTTATTTGAAGTGTTTCTGTCAGATAGAATTATTATATTATAACCATCATTAATTGCTTTATTTGCTTCCTTACATATATTTTCTAAAGCATCACTTAGTTCTTGTCCCTGACTTTCTTCTGATGGTTCATAAGTAATATCAATAACAAGAGATTTAAATTTATTTTGTGTTAATGAGTCAATCTGCTTTAACTGGTCTAATTCTTCAAAACTTAAAACAGGTTGGCTTGCCTCTAACCTATGAGGTGCAACCTCGGCCTCAACACCTAAAAGGTTTGGTTTGGGCCCAATAAATGTAACTAATGACATCACAATATTCTCACGAATTGGATCTATAGGGGGATTAGTTACCTGAGCAAATAATTGCTTAAAGTAATTATATAAAAGTTTAGGTCTATTTGATAAAACAGGTAGAGCAGCATCATTACCCATAGAACCTGAGTTCTCTTGTCCAGCCGCAATCATCGGACTCAAAACAAAGGATAAGTCTTCTTGGCTATACCCAAAACTTTGTTGCAAATCTAGTAAGCTTTCTGTCTGATTAAACTTCCCCTTAACAGCTTTTAAGTCACCTAAAAAATATCGAGATTTTTTCAGCCAATCTCGATATGGTTTTTTAGTAGATAATAATTTTTTGATTTCATCATCTTCTATTAATTTGCCTTGCTCCAGATCAATTAATAACATCTTCCCTGGCTCTAAACGCCATTTTTTTATAATTTTTTCTTCTGGGAACTTTAAAACACCCATTTCTGAAGCCATCATAAGTTCACCGTCTTCAGTTAATAAGTATCTGGCTGGTCTTAGCCCGTTTCTATCTAATGTAGCCCCAATTAATCTTCCATCTGTAAAAGCAACAGCCGCCGGCCCGTCCCAAGGCTCCATTAATGCAGCATGGTATTCGTAAAAAGCTTTTCTTTCATCATTCATGAGTGAATTACCCGACCATGGTTCAGGAATTAACATCATCATTGCATGAGGAAGGCTATATCCTCCTGCAACTAAAAGCTCTAAACAATTATCAAAGCATGCTGTATCTGATTGACCATCTTCGATTAAAGGCCACAATTTTTCTAAGTCTGAACCGAGTAAAAGTGAGCGCATTTTATCGCGGCGTGCGTTCATCCAATTTACATTTCCCTGTACTGTGTTTATCTCACCATTATGAGCTATCATTCTATAAGGATGAGCAAGCTCCCAGGATGGAAAAGTATTTGTTGAAAATCTTTGATGCACTAAAGCTAAAGCAGATTGTATTGATACGTCCAATAAGTCTTTAAAATAAATACCAACTTCGTTTGCAAGCAACATGCCTTTATAAACAATAGTTCTTGAAGACATTGAGGTAACATAAAAATTAGCTGAATCATCAATATTTAACTTTCCAACTTCAATTTCAATTCTTTTACGAATTACAAAT
>MDSY01143649.1_pt1 | contig 15219 bp, 8 predicted proteins | sample 811131 | NCBI WGS metagenome assembly MDSY01 (sample SAMN05326643, study PRJNA326480) | marine metagenome | isolation source: seawater | place: Atlantic Ocean: South West | collected 2010 | reverse complement strand
TTTTTCTTCTCTGGTCGATTTAATGTTATAGTAAATACATGATCATTTTCATCTAATTCAATAAAATCGAATTTATATGATTCTATATTTTCAACATCCTTCTTATTATAAAAATTCATAATCAAATTTTACATTCTAAATACTCCAAAAGAACTAGAGCCTTTAATTTCATTCTTATATACAGCAGCTAATGCTAGAGATAAATATTTTCTAGTATCTCTTGGATCAATAACTCCATCATCCCATACTTCGGATGTTGTATGCCAAACACTCGCTTTTTTATCAGCCTCTTCAGCTAATTTTTTCTTTTGCACTTTAAGTTTTTCTTCATCAATTGGTTTATTTAATGAAGATGCTGCATTTCTTTTAATTATTTCCATTACTCCAGACAATTGATCCGCCCCCATTACACCAGATTTTACATTCGGATATGAAAATAAGAATCTTGGATCAAAGGATCTACCACACATTGCATAATTTCCTGCGCCATATGAATTACCTACTTGCAAACTAATATGAGGGACTGTACTTCCAGCGACTGCATGAATTAATTGAGATCCGCTGTTAATCATTCCATTTTGTTCATATCGTTTACCTACCATAAAACCTGTGGTATTGTGGATAAATAATAGTGGTGTATTAGATTTGTTTGCTAATTGTATAAAGTGAGTTGCTTTTCTTGCTGATTCAATAAAAATAACTCCATTATTTGCAATGATTCCAATAGGATACCCATTAATTTTTGTCCAGCAACAAAGCATAGTCCTACCGTAATTTTCTTTAAATTCAATAAATTCAGAATCGTCAACAAATCTTTTGATAAGCTCTTTCATATCAAAAGGATTTTTCAAGTTGGCAGGTATGATTCCTAAAATTTCCTCTTTATTAAATTTTGGAGCAGATGCATTATTCTCTAAATTATTAGCAGTAGGTTTTTTGACTTTTGAAATCAAATCTTTTGTTATTTTTAAAGCATGTTTTTCATCTTTAGCTAAAAAATCTGAAACACCAGAAATACTACTATGCATTTGAGCACCTCCAAGTTCTTCTTCATTTGCATCTTCATTAGTTGCCATCTTGACTAAGGGTGGACCAGCTAAAAAAACTTTAGCAGCATTTTTTTGAAAAATTGAATAATCAGACATTCCAGGAACATAAGCTCCTCCAGCTGTGGCATTACCAAATACTACAGAAATTGTAGGTATTCCTTCCTTTGACCTTTTTGACATTTCCATAAAAAACCTGCCATAATTATTAAAAACTCTATCCTGATCTGGCAAATTAGCTCCTCCACTTTCAACAAGATTTATGGTTAATAATTTATTTTCTGAAGCAATTTGTGATAATCTTAAATTTTTTAAACTCGTTGCATAATCAATTGCACCTGCTTTTCTTGTTGCTACATTGGCATTGATTAGGCAAAGGACATTAGAAACATAACCTAAAACAACAACTGTGGTTCCACCTGCTCCAAAACCATTTTCATGTTTTAAACCAGCAAGAGACATCAATTCAACATAAGGTTTATCCTTATCAAGTAATAGATCTATTTTTTCTCTCGCAAGTAGTTTATTTCTTTTCCTAGTTCTTTTAATTTTTTCTTTGTCACCTTCTAATCTTGATAATTTGGAATATGATTCAAGTTCTTTTAATATTTTCTTCATTGAAATCTCATTCTCAATATATTTTGAGCTTGTAACATCAATATTTTCTTTTCTTACTTTCATTAAATTAAAATTTGCTTATTCCCATACAATAACATCACTATTTTCATGCCACTGACTATATTTAGACATAAATCTTTCATCCATCTTAACTCTTTTAATTTTAAGTGTAGGAGTACATAAGCCATTTTCAGGTGTCCAAGCTTCTTTAATAATTACAATAGTTGAAACCTTTCTATGACTAACTTGGTCTTTATTTACAGATTCTAATTTGTCGCTAAGCTGTTGTTTTAAAATGTCTTTATCAATTGAACTAGCTGCCTCAGAAAGAACTGCAAGAAGAATTGGTTGAGCTATTCCAAAACCAACTATACACATTTGTTCAAATTCAGAAACATCACCAAATAGTGCTTCAATTTTACCAGGCTCAACAAATTCACCTGTCGTTGTTTTAAATGCATCTTTAACTCTTCCTGTGATGTATAGATTGCCTTCATCATCTATTCTACCTCTATCTCCCGTATATAGCCATCCATTTTTAATAGTATTATTAGTAGTCTCTGGATCATTATAATATCCTTTCATTACATATGGTCCCCTCATTAATATTTCACCAGTCTCAGAGTCTATCTTAATATCAACTTTTGGTTGCGCTTTACCAACAGATCCTGGTTTATCAGTTATTTCTCCTGGAAGCTGAGTACATATAGCACAATTTTCTGTCATTCCATATCCGTTGGTTATTTTTACTCCAAGATTTCTATACCATACCCTTTGCGATTCTTGCATTGGCGCAGCTCCAGAAACTATTGCCTTTGCTTTACTTAATCCTAGTTTTTTCTTTAATACCTTTTTAAGTAAAAAGGAAACTACAGGAATACTTAAGAGCCTATCTAATTTTTTTTGGGGAAACTTAGCTAAAATGCCTGATTGAAATTTTGTATAAATTCTTGGCACTCCAAAAAATACTGTTGGCTGAACAGAGCCAAGATTTTGAGCAAAAGTTTCTAGAGATTCCGTAAAAGAAATAGTTCCTCCATATCTAAAACATGTCCATTCCACTACAATTCTTTCAGCAATATGATTTAATGGCAAATAAGAAAAGAATGTATTATTCCCATTAAAATCTACTTGCAATGGATTATGTTCTGGTGTGGTTAGGCATTCAGTGTTTTCATTAGTTTGAAAATCTAAAACAACTCCTTTTGGAGTCCCAGTTGTTCCCGAAGTAAATATGATTGTCCATGTATCACTATGATCAGCATAGTAATCTTCCTGTTGTGGTTCAAATTGGTTTATAAAATCAAACCATTGATGACCTTCAGAAATTTCTGAACAACCTTTATAGTGTGGGAATGTAATCAATGGCATATCCTCAGGAACACCCTTTTTAATTTCATCCCATGCTTCAACTTTCCCTATAAAAAGAGCGCTTACGTCTCCAAAGTGTAAAAGACTTTTTAACTCTTGTGAATTTAAGTTTGGAAAGAAAGGAACAGAAACATAACCTGCCATATATATTGCCAGATCAGCAATAATCCATTCTCTACAATTTTTGGACATCAAGCCAATATGACTTTTTGGAGGTAATCCAAGACTCTTTAATCCGGTAGCCAATTTTCTAGCCATTTGACCAGTTTCTTGCCAACTGTATTCTTCCCATTTATCTCCAAATGGTTGTCTTAAAAAAGGTTTATTTCCTAATGTTTTTTCCCATTTATAGAAGTTAAAATTAAATTTATTATTGCTGTCCATAATTAGTTTTTTAGTTTAGTTTTTTTAATTGGGCAAGTCCAATACCCTAATGATCCGAAAATAGATGTAAAATGTAGGTTTTTTTATTTAAATCTACAAATACAACAGATTATTTATAGGAGGAATAAAATAAGTTTGTACTAAATTCTTAATAAAAAGAATACAAAATTTTATCTTTAAATATACATTATGGTAAAAAATATGTAATTTTAATAGCATAACTAACTAAAAAACAAACTAATACAAACTAACAATTATGAAAACTAACAAACTTTTCAAAAATTTTATTGCTCTATGTATGTTTTTATCTTTTATTACTACGGCTATAGCACAAAGCACAGTCTCTGGGACTGTTATGGATGCAGGAATAAATGCTCCTCTTCCAGGTGCTAGTGTTGTTGAAAAAGGTAGCTCAAGTGGGGTAACATCAGATTTTGATGGTAATTTTACTTTCAAAACATCTTCAGACTCTGGTGAAATCGAAATTTCTTATTTAGGATATTCATCAGTTATTTTATCATTTGATGGTAATTCTGATCTTGGATCCATATCATTATCTTCGGATGTAGCTATATTAGATGATGTTGTGGTAAGTGCCTCTAGAAGATTAGAAAAAGTACAAGATGCACCAGCTGCTGTTTCAGTAATTACATCTGACGAAATAGAAAACAAGATGAGTGTAAGTCCTCTTCGTCTTCTAGACAATACTGTAGGAGTGTCAATTGATAGACAAGGTGGTACAAGGACTAATATTACTCTTAGAGGTAAGGCTGGTATGTTAACTACTTCAGCTTTTGTAATGTTAGACTACAGAAGTTTAATTAGTGCTGGAATAGATATGTTTGATGCAAATATGACAGCAATTAATTCAATTGACCTAGAAAGAATTGAGGTTGTACGTGGTCCAGGCTCTGCATTATATGGGCCTAATGTGACTTCTGGTGTTGTTCATTTTCTTTCCAAAGATCCTTTTAAATATCCTGGGACTACTATTGAACAATCATTTGGAGATATGTCTACTTCAATTACTTCTGTAAGATATGCAGAACATAACCAAGATAAAACTTTTGGATATAAAGTTGTTGCTAAATATATAACTAATGGCGAATTAGAATATACTGAAGGTGGTGGCGATGGAGCAACATTAGCTCAATTTGCAGAATATCATGATGCAAATAGCAATGGGATGCAAGATGATGGTGAAATGTCAATTGATGGTTTGGCTGATGGAGGTTTAACTTATAATATAAGCTCTTCTGTTTATTTAAGACCTGAATCTGGAATTGATTTTGTAGGAAGTGCTGGATTTAATTATACTGAAGGCATTGCCCTAACTGATCGTGGTGAATTATGGAACATTGCAAATGACTATTTTGTTCAAGGAAGGGTAACCTATGATAATTTATTTGCTCAGGTATATTACAATTCTAATATTACTCCAAGAGATATAAATAAAAACGGGTTCTTATACAGAACTGGAGGAACATCTGTTGTTGATAGAGCTCAGTTAGAAGCTCAACTACAATATAATCTTGATATTGGTGATATGGTAAATGTAACTATGGGAGCTGATTACAGATCTTCAAGATTTAATTCAAAAGGAACGGCTTTTGGCAGATATGATGATGAATCTGACTTTGATATAATGGGAGGTTACATTCAAGCAAAAGCAAATATTGGAGATAAAATTGATTTAGTTGCTGCTGCAAGATATGACCAATTCTTCTGGGGAAATTTTGATGTAGCAAGAGAAGAACAGGCTAATGCCATTTCTCCTAGATTTGCAGTAGTTTACAAGCCAAGCGAAAGACATTCCTTTAGAGCCTCTTGGAATAAGGCTTCAAGTGCAAATTCAGCGTTATCACATTTCTTAGATATACCAGTCCAAGATTTTGGGGCTTTTGACGTATGGGTATATGGAAATTCAAATGCACAAACTTTTAATAATATGGAGACTACTTCATTAATCCCAGGTGTTGGAAATACTCCAGGAATTGGTGCAGATTTAAATGAGATGTATACATTTATAACCAATACAATTATTGGAATGGCTAATGATGGAAATGCACAACTTGGTGCACTTGCTCCATTATTCCCACTACTTAATAGTCCAGGTTTTAATTCATTAGTTCAAGGAACTTCTGCTGGTATTCCAATTGATTTTGATGGTAATTTTATGATGCCTATTTCAGCAGCAGCTTCATCATTGAGAACGGATACTACTATAGAACTTGGTTATAAAGGTCAAATTTCTGACAAGACATCTCTTTCTGTGGATGTTTATCAGATGAATATTGAGAACTTTACCGCACTAAGACAACTTAGTCCATTAGTAGTTCTACCTACTTTACATACTGATATTCAAACTGCAGTAAGCCCTGTTGTAGCAGGAGCATTAATGGCTCAGGGTATGGATCCAGCTACAGCTGCATTTACCGCAGGTCTTGTTGGCGGAGCGTATGCTCAAGTAGCCTTAGGAATAACTGGAGGAGGAACAGTTCCTTCTGGTATTGTAGAAAGTAATCAAATGAATAATGATGGTACACCTAGTGTTGCTATGGGATATGCTAACTATGGAGAATTAACTTATATGGGTGCTGATGTAGCGCTAGAACATCAGGTGACAGATAAAGTTTCATTCTTTGCCAATTACTCATATGTAGAAAAATCTCAATTTGATGCAGATGATCTAGGAAGCACTAATCCAGGAGATACGTATACCTTAAATTTTGCACAGCACAGATTTAACTCTGGGCTAACATGGAAGCAAGATCAAGGAATGGTAGGTAGTTTAAGATTTAAACACAATGGAGATTTTCAAGCAGTTCAAGGAACGTTGTATACGGGATATGTGCCAGCAAGAACAATGGTAGATGTAAGTATGGGATATAAATTTAAAGACGGTACCTATTTAGATCTAGCGATTGATAATGCATTAAATGATCGTTATAGATTATTCCCTAATATGCCATGGCAGGGAAGAAGAATACTTGCAACATTAAGGTATTCACTTGATTAGTTTTCTATATTAGAAAACTATAGAGTTATCTTAAGAATATAAGGTGTCAAAAACAGAGAATTGACATCGCGATGAAAATGAAGGTTTAGCAACCACCATAGTCATTAATGACTATGGTGGTTTTGCTAGTTTTTATAGGGTTATTACAGATTATTATTAGATATAATAATATCTTTACTCTATAGTATTACAAGAACGAGTAAATAAAAAATATACAAATGAATTATTTTTCTGAAGAACATGAAATGTTTAGAAAAAGTCTTAGAGATTTTCTAAAAAGGGAGGTTAAACCAAATTTAAACCAGTGGGAAAAGGATGGTAAAATTCCCAAAGAAATTTGGAAAAAAATGGGCGAAATGGGGTTTCTAGGACTTTCACTTCCTGAAAAATATGGTGGAAGCAACCTAGATTTTTTCTTTGAAGTAGTCCTAAATGAAGAAATGGCAAAGCTAAATTCGGGAGGATTTACTATCACACAACAAGCAGTTCAATACATGTCTGCTCCATATATATTAAAATATGGAAGTGATTTTCTGAAAGATAAATATTTGCCAGGCATAGTGTCTGGAAGTTTAATAAGTTGCATTGGAATTACTGAGCCTAATGCCGGATCCGATGTCCAAAACATACAAACAAATGCTATAAAAAAAGGAGATGATTATATTGTAAATGGATCCAAAACATTCATTACTAATGGAATCTACGGGGATTTTGTTGTTACAGTTGTAAAAACTGATCCAACTTCTAGATCAAAAGGTATAAGTTTACTAGTTATAGATTTAGATTCTGATGGAATAACTAAGACTAAAATTGACAAACTTGGTTGGCGTTCATCAGATACAGCAGAACTTAGTTTTGATAATGTAGTTGTTCCATCAAAAAATTTGATAGGTGAAGAAGGAAAAGGATTCTACTATCTAATGAATGGACTACAACTAGAAAGACTTTGTTTCCTTCCTAGCAGTATCGCTACAATGGAATTTGCAATTGCTGAATCATTGAATTACATGAAAGAAAGAAAGGCGTTTGGCAAAAGGATTAATGAATTCCAAGTGTTAAGGCATAGAATTGCTCAATTATCATCTGAAATTGAAGCATTAAAAGTTTTCAGCTATCATTGCTGTGATCTTTATGACAAAAAAATATATGATGTAAAGCTCTGTTCAATGGGAAAACTACTTTGCACAGAATTACATGAAAAAGTTTCTACTCAATGTTTACAGTTATTTGGTGGAAATGGTTTCACAGAAGATTATCCAATGGCAAGAATGTATAGAGATTGTAGAGTGGGAACTATTGGAGGTGGAACTTCTGAAATTATGAGGGAGATAATTGCTAAAATTGTTATTGATGGCAAAGATTATACAGCTGAAGCAACTAAAAAATAAAACTTAAGATTTAAATATTTAACTATGGGCAAATTAGATGGTCAAGTAGCTATTATAACTGGTGGGGCTAGAGGAATTGGAGAAGGTATATGTAAAATTTTCTGTAACGAAGGTGCAACTGTAGCCCTGTGGGATATATTGGATGAAGGGCAAAATACTGCTGATAGGATAAAAAAAGAAGGTGGAAAAATAATATTTCAAAAAGTTGATGTTACAGACCAATCATCTGTAAATGTAGCAGTAGAAAAATTAATTGGAGAGTTTGGCAGAATTGATATTTTGATTAATAATGCAGGAATTATAAAGGATAGATCTTTTTTAAAAATGTCAAGAGATGAATGGGATAGGGTAATTGATGTAAATATTAATTCATTATATGTTACTACAAAAGCTGTATTACCTCATATGAAAGAAGCAAAATATGGAAGAATAATAAATGCATCCTCAATTAATGCTTTTCAAGGTGCTTTTGGTCAAGCAAATTATTCAGCTTCTAAAGCTGCAATTGCTGGATTCACAAGAGCTCTGTGTAAAGAGACAGGAAGGCACAATATAACTGTTAATGCAGTAGCTCCAGGGTTTATTAAATCTGAAATGTCTGATTCCATGCCTGAAGAAATAATTAAAGCAGGCATATCAATGATTCCTGTTGGAAGAATTGGAACACCAGAAGATATGGGTCATGTATACTTATTTCTTGCATCTAAAGAAGCCAGTTTTGTAAGTGGTATTGTTCTACATGCAAATGGTGGTGCAATGCCAATGTAATTCTAATATATTGCCAATTTTATAATAATAGTAAAAAAATGAAAGACCTAGCTCCTAAAAACAAGCCTTATTCTACTGAAATTAATAAATTATCTGATCTCAATAATTATATTGGTAAAGAAGTAGGACTTTCAGAATGGACAACTATCACACAAGATCAAATAGATTCTTTTGCAAAAACTACTGATGACAATCAATGGATTCATATTAACCCGGAATTATGCAAAAAACATTCTCCATATAAAACAACTATAGCTCACGGATTTCTGGTATTGTCTCTTGCACCCAAGTTTTGTTATGAAACTATTAAATTTAATAATGTAAGTATGGGAGTTAATTATGGTTGTGATAGAGTTAGATTTATGAATGCAACAAGGGTTAATTCTTCAATAAGAGCTAGAATCTCGCTTATTTCATGTGATAAAGTAGAAGGTGGAATTCGATATAAACTTAATATTATATTTGAATTAAAAGATCAGCAAAAACCAGCATGTGTAGCTGAGTTTATTGCCATAGCTTATAAATAAAAGGTTTATCTAGCTTTTAATTTTTCAAGTTGAAATTCTATCTCAGCATCTTCAATTTTTTCAAATAATAATTCTGCTTGATTAATTTGAACTCCAGGTTTTATTAAGATTTCTCCAGATTCTATACTATTCCAGTTCCACTCAACAATATGGTTTTTGAAATTAAGTATATTCTTTAATTTATAAGATGAAAATGGTAAAAAAGGCTCTCCAATTATAGCTAAAATAGAGGAAATCTGAAGCGAAACAAACATAATATGTTTGACTCTATTTGGATTAGTTTTGATGAGTTTCCAAGGTTCGTTATCAGCTAAATATTTGTTCCCGTTTCTAGCAATGTTTATGTACTCATTACAAGCATCTCTAAATTTGAATTTTTCTATAAGCTCTTTAATTAATATAGATTGTTGATTAATTTTATTTAATAGTTTTTTATCCTCATCCAGTATCTCTTGTGGCTCTGGGATAATTCCATCATAATATTTATTAATTAGCACCACTACTCTATTAATAAAATTTCCATAAATAGCAACCAATTCATTATTGTTTCTTGCCTGAAAATCCTTCCACGTAAAATCGTTATCCTTATTTTCTGGAGCATTAACAGTTAAAACATACCTTAAAGCATCCTGCTTATTTGGAAAATCCTTTAAATAATCTGGCAGCCACACAGCCCAATTATTAGATGTAGATATTTTTGATCCTTCTAAATTTAAAAATTCATTGGCGGGGACATTTGTTGGTAAAATATAATCTCCATGTGCTTTAAGCATTGCAGGAAAAATAATGCAGTGAAATACAATATTATCTTTACCTATAAAGTGAATTAATTCCGTATCATTGTTCTTCCAATATTTTTTCCAATCTAAATTATTATTATTTGCCCACTGCTTAGTTGATGAAATATATCCAATAGGGGCATCAAACCATACATATAGCACTTTACCATCAGAATCATTTAATGGTACTGAAACGCCCCAATCTAAATCTCTTGTAACAGCTCTTGGTTTTAATCCATCATCTAACCATGATTTACACTGACCGTATACATTTGCCTTCCAATCAGACTTGTGTTTCTTTAAAATCCAATCCTCTAAAAAGGATTGAAATTCATCTAATTTTAAATACCAATGCTTGGTCTCCTTTAAGGATGGTGAATTGCCTGTTATAGAAGATTTTGGATCAATTAAATCAATTGCATTGTGACTCGTCCCGCACTTTTCGCATTGATCACCATAAGATTTTTCATAATCACATTTAGGGCATATACCTACAATAAATCGATCTGGTAAAAATTGATTAGCATCTATATCATAAAATTGTTCTGTAGTTATTTCTTTAAAAAAATTATTATCATGCAGATGTGAAAAAAAATCTGATGCAGTTTTATGATGTAATTCTGAAGATGTCCTAGAATAGTTGTCAAAAGAAATACCAAAGTCTTCAAATGATTTTTTGATGTTACTATGATATCTATCTACAATATCTTTTGGAGTTAATCCTTCTTTTTTAGCTTTTATAGTAATTGGGACTCCATGCTCATCACTGCCACATATATAAGCAACATCATTGCCTGTTAATCTCATAAATCTAGAAAATATATCAGCGGGGATATATACGCCAGCTAAATGCCCTATATGAATAGGTCCATTAGTATAAGGAAGTGCTGCTGTTATAGTATAAGTTTTCTTCAAGATTTATTGATTATATTAGTAAAAGTAAACATTTTGTATCTTATTAAGAAGAGTAATTTTATAAGTTCCTTTATATTTATTAAAAATTAAAATTATGAATTTAAACAAGTTAATTTACTTATGTTTAATAATTCTTACAACAATAATCACAGTCAATAAAAACTTTGCAAATAATATAGAAGAAATGAATGATAATTTAATTAGACCTGAATATCTTAAAGCTGGAGACACAATTGCAATAGTTGCTCCTTCTGGTATTCTAAATGATCATCAGAATTATATTGATAAAGCTAAAAATCTTTTAGAAAGCTGGAACTTAAATGTACTTATTGGAGAAAATATCTATAACAACTATGGTCATTTTTCTGGAACTGACGAAGAAAGAACACAAGACTTTCAAAGAGCACTTGATGACAAAACCATAAGTGCTATATGGTGTGCAAGAGGAGGTTATGGAGCTATGAGGATTATAGATAATTTAGATTATTCTGAATATATAAAGAATCCTAAGTGGATAATAGGTTATTCAGATATAACTGCAATACATAATGACTTAAATATTCTTGGAAGTGAGTCAATTCATAGTATAATGTGCAAAAGCCTAGAAGATAAAGACATTAATAATGACGAATCAATTAAAGCATTAAAACAAGTTCTGTTTGGAGAGAAATTGTCTTATGAATTTAAAAATATAGAGGAAAACAAATTAGGAAAAACTAAAGGGCAGCTAGTAGGAGGCAATTTAACTCTTATTCATTGTTTAATAGGATCAAAATCATCAATTAATACTGATAATAAGATACTATTTATAGAAGACCTTGGAGAATATCTATATCATATTGATAGAATGTTAGTCTCGTTAAAAAGAGCTGGATATTTTGATAAATGTAAAGGACTAATAGTTGGAGATTTTAGTGATCTTAGAAAAAACACCACACCATTTGGGAAAAATTTAAAACAAATTATTTTAGATGCGGTTAAAGATTTTGATTTTCCAGTTTTATTTGAATTTCCAGCTGGACATGAAAAATTAAATATGCCTTTAATTCTTGGCAGAGAAATAATAATGGATATTAAAAGCTCAACATCTAGTATTGAGTTTTTATAATCTTCTCCAATAATTTATGAGCTAAAATTATTGAATTAATTTTAAAAATTTTAATAACCATTCTATTTCCTTCTTTTGTATGCTTTTCAGAAATATGGGATAATTTAGAATTTAAATTCACAAAGTTGATAAGTTTCATGAAATTAATATTATTCTCTTTATTACCAATAAAATAACATATCAGTGTGTTTCTTTTTAGTATAATCTTATCAAAATCTAATTGGATGCCTAACCACTTTAATTCAATGCTTTTTAATAAATCTATTACTTGAAATGGTAACTCTCCAAATCTGTCAATAAGATTATTTTTAAAAAGTTCTAATTCATCTTGTTCAGTGATATTATTTAATTCTGAATAAAGTTTTAATCTTTCAGAATTAGAATTAATATAATCGTCAGGAAATAATAATTCAAAATCTGTATCAAAATTAAGTTGTCTTTTATAGATTTTTTGTTGATCAAAATCTAGATCTTTAAACTCATTATTTTTTAGTTCTTCTATTGCTTCATCTAATATTTTATTATACGTTTCAAAGCCCATTTCATTAATAAAACCGGACTGATTACCTCCTAAAAGATCACCAGCACCTCTAATTTCCAAATCTTTCATCGCAATATTAAAACCGCTACCCAATTCTGAATAATATTCTAAAGCTGTAATTCTTTTTATTGCCTCATCTGTCATTTTAGAATATTCTGGAGTAATCAAATAGCAGAATGCTTTTTTATTACTTCTTCCTACTCTACCTCTCATTTGATGCAAATCACTTAAGCCAAAATGATTAGCATTATTAATAAATATTGTATTAGCATTAGGTACGTCTAAGCCACTTTCAATAATAGTAGTGCTAACCAATACATCAAAATCTCCATTAATAAACCTAATCATTAATTCTTCTAATTTTTTACCTTTTAATTGGCCATGAGCTACCTCAATTTTCGCTTGTGGGACTAAGCTCTTTAGTAAATCTGCAACCTCATTAATATTATTTATTTTATTATTAACAAAAAATATCTGACCTCCTCTAAGAATTTCATAATTAATAGCATCCATTATTATTTTATTATCATATCTAATTACATTAGTATCAATTGGATATCTATTAGGTGGTGGAGTCGTAATAATTGATAAATCTCTAGCTGCCATAAGACTAAATTGCAGTGTTCTAGGTATTGGGGTTGCTGATAGAGTTAGCACATCTATATTTTCTTTTAAAGTTTTTAATTTTTCTTTTACTGCAACTCCAAACTTTTGTTCTTCATCTATAATTAAAAGTCCAATGTCTTTAAACTTAATTTTTTCGTTTATTATCTGATGAGTTCCAATAATTATATCAATATTTCCATTATATAAATCATAAATAATATTGCTCTTTTCTTTTGGAGACCTAAATCTATTTAAATAATCAATTGATATTGGAAATTCTTGTAACCTACTAGTAAATGTTTTATAATGCTGAAAAGCTAATATTGTTGTGGGAACTAATATAGCTACCTGTTTATTGTTATCAACTGCTTTGAATGCTGCTCTTATTGCAACTTCAGTTTTTCCAAAACCTACATCTCCACAAACAAGCCTATCCATAGGCTGATCACTTTCCATATCAGATTTAATTTCAGAAGTAACTTTTAACTGATCATCAGTATCTTCGTATATAAATGAAGCCTCTAACTCTGTTTGTAAATATGAGTCTTTTTGATATCTATAGCCTTTTTTTGATTTTCTTTTTGCATATACTTTAATTAAGTCATATGCTATTTTCTTTACTTTTGACTTTGTTTTCTCTTTTAATAATGCCCAAGCCTTACTTCCTAGTTTATATATTTTTGGTGTTTTGCCATCTTTGCCACTGTATTTTGATATTTTATATAATGAATGAATACTTAAATATAAAATATCTCTTTCTCCGTAAATTAATTTAATAGCTTCTTGTATTTTTCCATCAACATCAATTTTTTGTAGTCCACTAAAAATTCCAATCCCATGATCAATATGGGTAATATAATCTCCTTTATTTAATTTGTTAATTTGTTTAAGGTTAATTGAATTATTGTTATAGTACCTTTTTTTAAACTTAAATTTATGATACCGTTCAAATATTTGATGGTCAGTATAACAAGCTAATTTGTTTTCATTATCTATAAAACCAGAAGATATAGGCATAATTACAGTATTATAATGTGCCTGAGGACTTATATCATTGAAAATTTCATTTAATCTTGCTTCCTGCTGTTTATTTGTACAGCATATATAGTTAGCATATCCATTGTTATGGTTTGTGTTCAAATTATCCATTAATATTTTAAAACTTTTATTAAAGGATGGCTGAGGCACAAAATCAAATTCAATATGATCATTTAATTTTTGTTCTTTTAAATCAAACTCTATTAAATTAAATTTATTTATAGAATCAATTACCTCATTTGTGTTTGAATAAAGATCTTGAGGCAGTACAATAGTGTTATCATTTTTCTTGCTATAACATTGCTTAGAATATTCAAAATTAGAATTAATATTGGCACATAATGAATCTAGATTCTTGATAAATATAATTGTATCCTTTTCCAAGACATTAAATACATTTGTTCTTCTTTTACCAATATTATTTGAATTAATATTAGAAGTAATTTTAATTTTTGAATGAATTGACTCAGATAATTGCGTGTCAACATTAAATGTTCTAATCCTGTTAACTTGATCCCCAAAAAATTCAATTCTATAAGGCATATCATTAGAAAAAGAAAAGACATCTACAATTCCGCCTCTAACAGAAAAGTCTCCTGGTTGAGAAACAAAATCATCTCTTTTAAAATCTAATTCAAAGAGTCTCTCATTAATTTTATCAATAGAAATATGATCGTTAATATTAATTTGAAAACTTAGTTCATTTAATTCATCAGCTATTAAAATCTTTTCAGAAATAGCGTTATCGAATGTTATTATAATATATTTTTCTACTCTAGAACTATATAAAATATTTAAAACTTCTGTTCTTTGAAGCAAATTATAAGTGTTCACATTATTGTCACTATAAGGTTTTTTCTCACCCATAGGAAAAAATAAAACATTTACTTTAGCGTCTATAGTTTCTATATCATTTAAAAAATATATTGACTCTTCCTTATTAGAAAAGCTTATAAAAATTGATCTATTTGAGGTCTTAAAAATTGAGTATATAATAAAAGCAAACGAAGATCCTACTATCCCTTTGATTGATAATGGGTTTTTATTTTGGGCAATAGAAGTCCCTAGTTTTTGCAATTGCAAAGACTTTGAAAAAATTTTAGTGATAGGA
>MDSY01029399.1_pt1 | contig 15225 bp, 12 predicted proteins | sample 811131 | NCBI WGS metagenome assembly MDSY01 (sample SAMN05326643, study PRJNA326480) | marine metagenome | isolation source: seawater | place: Atlantic Ocean: South West | collected 2010 | reverse complement strand
CGCCATTTGTGAGAATCCCTGTTAATTGGCGGTCATATGGGCCAATGGGCACGCGCTGAACTTCCTGCTCATCATAAGCAATGCCAAGTGAGATGCAGCTATGTCCCTCAGCTTCCAACGCCGCCAAGGTGCGATCATAAAAGCCGCCACCATAGCCAAGACGGTAGCCTTGCTTATCAAACGCCAATAACGGCATCAGAATAAGATGCGGTAGGAGAATATCTGCTGTAGGCGGAGGCTGTTTTGTTTTATAGGGGCCATCAACAAGCTCTGCTTCATTGCCAAAAGCGCGAAATGTCAGCGGCGTTTGCGGGGCGCCCGTTTCAGGAAGACAGAGATGACAGCCAGCATATTTTAACGCCGCCATCAATCTAAGCGGCGACACCTCATCACGTATAGGCCAATAGCCTGCAACAAATGCTGGCGCAAACCGCGTCATAAGATCATCAGCAAACCGCGCTATCTTTTTGTCTATATCGTGATTTTTCTGTGCTGCGATAGCCCGCACCTGCTGTGCGGCTATCCGGCAGGCTGCTTTTTCTGTTTCGCTTGTTTCTAAAGCTGCCATCGAAAAACAGACCTTGCTCCGCCACCGAGCGTTATTTTCACCACAAGAAACATATGACGTCTAGGATGACGTAAAAAAGTCTAGGAACGATAGCCAGACAAGCCGTTGACATGTTTCATCCTCTGTGACCTGTGATACAGGTGGGCACCGCAATACACAGACCGCAGTCTACACAGAGGCAGTTCCCGACAGAAGATTATGGTCCCAGGGATTGAAAGGTCTGACGCACCATCGAGCCATCGTCCTCATTAAGATTAGGCCTTTGCCAGTCGACTGGCAAGGTGATTGATTTCTTCGGCGGCGGCACTGATAGCATTCGCAACCCGGGCCTGCTCGTCTTTCTGTCTGACAGTGTCAGCCGACGCCGACGCCATTACCGTAGCGCCGCCCGCAGCCTGCTCTGCCTGAAAGGCACGGTCAGCAAGGATAATTGATGTCATTGCCAGAAGCCTTGTATCACCAACAGCGCCAACAGCCTGTTTGAGATTCTGTAAAATAGCATCCACTTCTTCAGCCAAAGTTTTGACATGATTTTCGGCACCTGCGTCACACCCCATCTGATAGAGTTGGTCATTTATCCTGACGGTTACAACTGACTGTGTCATTTTTTGGTCTGCTCCTTGGTCTGCTGCCATTAGCAAGGCTGTCTTATATCTGGATGAGAGTTATGATGAGGCTGTATTTTTTGACGCGACAAGCTGTCGCGCTTCAGAAATAAGCGTTTTGATTGCCTTTAACTCGTCTACCGCTTCAGCTGATAAGGTCGTTACGGCAGTATGATTCTGGTCCGAGTGCTGGGATGTCTCAACAGCATCACGAAGCGTAGATAAGGATTGTGTCAGGTTGGCAAGAGCATCATCCAGTGATGTATGCTTCGGAGTTCCTGCCTCATCTGAGGATGCGGACATAAGTTATCTCTTCTTTCTGATGTGCCTTATATGAGTTGGCATACACTCCGCCTTCGAACTGATTTTTATCACCGTAGAAGAACGCTCCTTAGACACAGATTACATAAATAACATTGCATCCAAATCAAGGAAAAAACAAGTTCCCCAACAGGTTGTTATGCGTTGTTCGAGCATCATACCACCTGCTAACTGCAAAAAATTCCATCATTGCCAACAGATAGCCCTGCTTATGGGGGTAAAATTTTCCGTCAAATCTGCTCTTACATAGTTTGTTAAACAGGCTGTAGGGCGCTGTTTTGGCAAGAACAGATTGACGAATCAGAAAAGGATTGGCACATTGCGCGCGATGGTTAGTGCCTGTTTATTTCGGCAGGATTTCCTATCTGCAGGCCGCTATTTGAAAATAATTGAATATATATCACTACCCTTCAGGAGTTGACACTATGGCTGACTTTCCAACACAGGCTATGGCGAATGCTATCCGTGCCCTCTCAATGGATGCTGTTGAAGCAGCAAAATCAGGGCATCCCGGCATGCCGATGGGAATGGCAGATGTTGCAACTGTCCTGTTCTGTAATCATCTGAAATTCGATGCGAGCGCGCCTGAATGGGCTGACCGCGACAGATTTGTTCTCTCAGCCGGTCATGGCTCCATGCTGATTTATGCGCTCTTGCATCTATCAGGCTATAAGGACATGACCATCGAGCAGATTAAAAACTTCCGCCAGCTTGGCGCGATTACGGCTGGCCATCCTGAATATGGTCATGCAGACGGTATCGAGACAACGACCGGCCCGCTCGGTCAGGGCATTGCCAATGCCGTTGGCATGGCAATGGCAGAGCGCCACCTTGCCGCCCATTACGGCGATGCATTGGTTGACCACCACACTTACGCGATTGCTGGCGATGGCTGCCTTATGGAGGGTATCAGCCACGAAGCTGCCTCGCTGGCCGGCCATCTTGGCCTTGACAAGCTTATCGTGCTGTTTGATGATAATGGTATCTCAATTGACGGCCCGACATCCATCACTGTATCCGAAAATACAACAGCGCGGTTTGAAGCCTATGGCTGGCAGGTTTTGTCATGCGATGGCCATGATATGGCCTCTATTGATGCAGCCCTTACCGCTGCTAAGGCAGATGATAGCGCACCTACCCTCATCTGTTGCAAAACAGTTATTGGACAAGGCGCACCAACGCTCTCAGGAACATCAAAAATTCATGGTGCGGCTCTTGGCGGTGATGAAATCGAAGGCACGCGCGCAGCCCTTGGCTGGCATCATGCACCGTTTGACATTCCAGCTGAGGTACTTGACCCATGGCGCACAGCAGGAGCCAGGGGCGCAACAACCCATGCAGCATGGGCAGACCGCCTTGCCAGATCAGACAAAGCAGCAGCCTTTACAGCGCAGATGAAAACAGATATTGCAGCAAATGCCTCTGCGAGTATTGAGCGCCTGAAGGCCGAACTTGCAACAACACCGGTAAAAGTTGCCTCTCGGGTTGCCAGCCAAAAAACGATTGAAGCTCTTCTGCCTGCCTGTACTGGCTTGTTTGGCGGCTCGGCTGACCTGACTGGCTCAAATAATACCAAGGTTGCAAATCATTCTGTGTTTTCTGCCGATAATTATGCTGGCTCTTATATCCACTATGGCGTGCGCGAACATGGCATGGCGGCTGCGATGAACGGCATTGCCTTACATGGCGGTCTTGTTCCTTTTGGCGGCACGTTTCTTGTGTTCACTGATTATTGCCGCCCGTCTATTCGGCTCTCTGCGTTAATGCAGCAGCAGGTGATTTATGTTATGACGCATGATTCAATCGGTCTTGGCGAAGATGGTCCAACCCATCAGCCTGTCGAACATTTAGCTGCGTTGCGGGCAATACCAAATCTAAATCTATTCCGGCCTGCTGATATAGTGGAAACAGCGGAATGCTGGCAGATTGCGCTAACACAAAAACAAACGCCGTCCATTCTTGCCCTTAGCCGTCAGGGACTTGACCAGCTTCGGCTTGGCGATGATGTGATGCCGCTGAAATCTGATAAGGGCGGGTATGTGCTCACCGATGCAAGTCGTGAGGCTCAGATTGTGCTGATGGCCAGCGGGTCTGAAGTTCAGATTGCTGACGCAGCGCGCGCAAAACTCGAAGAGATGGGGCATCCAACCCGGCTTGTCTCAGTCCCCTGCCTTGATATCCTTGCCCAGCAATCACCGGCATATCGCGCTGAGCTTATCGGCGGCGCTAAAAAGGTGATTGTGATTGAAGCTGGCATCGAAATGGGCTGGTCTGCTGTTGCAGGACCTGATGCTCACTTCATTGGGATGAGTAGTTTTGGCGCCTCTGCCCCCATTAACGAGCTTTATACGCATTTCGGCATTACAGCAGAGGCTATCATCACAGCTGCTACAGCCAAGAAGTAAGCCTTATTTTTTGTGGCGGTTGAGGCATGCTTCAGCCGCAACCCTTCAACAGTCTAGCCAGATAAAGGACAATAAAATGACCGTAAAACTCGCTATTAATGGATTTGGCCGGATTGGCAGACTTGTCCTACGCGCGCTGATTGAAGGCGATTTTCCGGATGTTGAGATTGTTTCTATCAACTCCCCCGGCGCAACGAATATTATGGCCCATTTGCTTCAATTTGACAGCACGCATGGTAATTTACCACAAGCACCCCAGCATGGTGATGACTGGATGGATGTCGGGTTTGGCAAGATTGCAATCACGCATGAACGTGACCCGTCTGCCTTGCCACATGCCGCTCATGGCATAGATGTTGTGCTTGAATGTTCTGGGAAATTTAACAGCCATGATAAAGCGTCTGCCCATTTAACAGCCGGTGCTAAAAAGGTTCTTGTCTCAGCCCCAGCCTCTGGCTCGGATGCTACAGTTGTTTATGGCGTTAATCATGAAACTCTTACAGCTAAACATCTGGTTGTCTCAAACGCGTCATGCACAACAAATTGCCTCGCGCCTATGGCGCTTGTAATGCATCAGGCTTTTGGTCTTATTTCTGGCAGCATGACAACCATTCATGCTTATACAGGCGATCAGAATATTCTGGATAATTCACATAAAGACCTGCGACGGGCGCGTTCTGGTGCGCGCTCGATTGTGCCAACAACAACCGGCGCTGCCAGAGCCGTAGGGCTGGTATTGCCAGAACTTGATGGCCGGCTAGATGGCAGTGCTGTGCGTGTGCCAACCGATAATGTGTCAGTGGTTGATTTGCATTTTTATGCTAAGCACCCTTGTTCTGTTGAGAGCGTCAATGTGGCCTTAACAGAGGCAGCGCACGGAGCTTTGGCAGGTATTCTAGATGTGAATATTCTACCGCTCGTTTCAATTGATTTTAACCATAACGCCCACTCTGCTGTAGCTGATCTGACCCAGACACAGGTTCAAGATGAACGGTTTGTCAGAATTATGGCCTGGTATGACAATGAATGGGGTTTTGCAAACCGCATGGTTGATACCGCTGCCTATATGGCACGGCTTTGATGCCTTGTCTGTGGAATAAAGATGCCTTTACGCGATTAAAAGGAGTACCTAAACGATGAAGCTGAACGGAAATGCCATCAAACCCGGGAATGTTCTTGAGCATAAATCGCGCCTATGGGTTGCGGTAAAAACCAGCCATGTAAAGCCTGGTAAGGGCGGCGCCTTTGCTCAGATTGAGCTTCGCGATATCCGCGATGGCACAAAGCTGAATGAACGCTTCCGGGCAACCGAATCTGTTGAGCGCGTCATCCTTGATGAAGCTCAATGCACCTATCTTTATGCTGATGGTGATACGCACATCTTTATGCATAGTGAAACCTTTGAGCAAATCAGCATTTCAGCTGAAATGGTCGGAGAGCCAGCAGCCTATCTTCAAGATAGCATGTCGGTTACCCTTATGAGCCATGAGGGCGAGCCGATTTCAGTCTCCCTTCCAGAGCAGGTGAGCTTAACTGTGGTAGAAGCAGATGCAGTTGTAAAAGGTCAGACTGCCTCATCATCATTCAAGCCAGCTATTGTAGATAATGGACTGCGCGTCATGGTACCGCCTCATATTGAGGCAGGCACGCGTATCGTCGTCAAAACTGAAGATTCCACTTATGTGGAACGAGCAAAGGATTAACCTGATATGGCAGGACGTTCAGCACTGATCAATGTGATGCATAAAGCATCTCAGTCAGCCTCGCGCCGCATGATGCGCGATTTCGGAGAAGTCGAAAATCTGCAAGTAAGCCGGAAAGGCGCTGCTGACTTTGTCTCTCAGGCAGATATCACAGCTGAACGCACCTTGCGTGAAGAGCTTGAAAAAGCCCGTCCTGGTTACGGTTTTATCATGGAAGAAGGCGGCACTATCGCCGGCGCTCATGCAGACTCGCCTGTCTGGATAATCGATCCTATTGATGGCACGACAAACTTTCTGCATGGTATTCCCCATTTTGCTATCTCGCTTGCGGTCATGGAAAAAGGCAGGCTTCTTGCCGGCACAATCTTTGATCCCGCCCGCAATGAATTCTTTTATGCCGAAGCAGGAAAAGGCGCCTTTCTGAACGATAGACGCATGCGTGTTTCTGGCAGACGCGCAATGCCAGAAAGCCTATTTGCGACAGGCATTCCGTTTTTAGGACGCGGGACAGACGAGACAGACACACAGTTTCTTGCTGAGCTAAAAACAATTATGCAAGCCTCATCCGGCGTGCGCAGAATGGGCGCTGCCAGCCTTGATCTTGCATGGGTTGCAGCTGGCCGCTATGAGGGATACTGGGAGCGGGGCTTGAATATCTGGGATATTGCGGCAGGTGTTATATTGGTGCGAGAATCTGGCGGTTTTGTGTCTGATTTTGCGGCCCGTGATAAGGCTCTTGAATCAGGCAACGTGGTCGCAGCCAATGCCCCGATGCATGTGCCGTTTCTCAAATTACTCCGCAGCGTTAGATAGTGCCTTTACTGACCTGAATGGTCAGCCGGCATAAAGAATAAATATTAAGGAAGCTCTTTGTTATGAGAGCTTCCTTTTTTATGCGGCAGTCATATTCTTGCCATTCTTTCTTGCCATGCTTACGATGGTTGTTAGGGGCATCGTCTCTTTTGTTTTCTTATCAGAATGATGCTGCAAGAATGCTTCCTTGGTTTTGCGGGGAACATGTGATTTTCTGAAAGGCGTATGATGACTGACCCGCGCACTTATCTCTGGCGAATGCTGATTGTCCTAGCGATAACAGGTCTTATTATTGCAGCTCTGTTTGAGCCTTTGAGAACTGCTTTTGCTGGAAACCCGTTCCTAAACGGCGTCATTATTTCCACCGCCTTTATCGGCGTTGCCTTTATCTTCCGCCAGATATTACGGCTTGCGCCAGAAGCACGCTGGCTGTCTGACATTCAGAAAACAAATAAGATTAGCCGCAGTGCCCAAAAGCCTGTTTTGCTGGCGACTGTTCATGTCATGCTCTCTGATAGTAATGATGAAGGTTATTTATCAGCGCTTTCCCTGCGCTCAGTTCTTGACGGCGTTGCCGCCCGCCTTGATGAGGGCCGCGAAATTTCGCGCTATCTGATTGGCTTGCTGGTATTTCTTGGCCTGCTCGGCACGTTCTGGGGATTATTGCAGACGATTGGGTCTGTTAGCACTGTGGTGAGCGGGCTTGACCTTACCGATGGTGACTTTGATAATATGATGTTGCAATTGCGCTCTGGCCTTGATGCGCCGCTCTCAGGGATGTCGACTGCCTTTTCATCGTCTCTGTTTGGCCTTGGTGGCAGCCTCATTCTTGGCTTTCTTGACCTACAACTTGGCCAAGCCATGGGGCGGTTCTTCAATGAAGTTGAAGATTGGCTGTCAGCATTTGCCCGCTATAATGATTTAAACTCGCAATCTGGTAACAGTGGTTCTGCTGCTCTTGCGCATGGCCTGTCTGAGGAAGGCGCGCGCGCGCTATTAAAACTAGCCAATCAGATGGAACGCAGTGAGGCAGATCGTACCTCCCAGACACAACAGATCATTCAGATGAATGCGACATTATCAATGTTGGCTGAACAGATGTCTGATGATCGCCGGCTCCGCGACCAGCTTGCCACCCTTACCATCCATATCCAGTCCCTTAGTCAGCAAATGACTGAGGACGGGCTGGCACGCGATAATATGCTTCAGGCAGAATTACGCTCGCTTAGCACTGCTGTGATAAAACTCGCAGAATCGAAGGGTTAACTCGATGGCACTTTCCCGTCTTGGGACGCGAAGCCGACCGGTTGATTTTATATGGCCGGGATTTGTTGATGTGATGGCAAGCCTGTTAATGGTGTTTGTCTTCGTCCTGCTTGTCTTCGTGCTGATACAAGCCAACCTTGCCCACCGTCTTTCCGGTCAGGATGCCAGCCTATCTGAGCTCCGCCGGGAGCTTTCCATGCTTGGTGAATTATTATCGCTAGAACGTGATGCTAGTGCCTCTTTGTCAGCTGATTTATCGCGGACCAGAAATCAGCTGGAACTTGCCGAAAATAGCAACTCGGCCTTGAATATAGAGCTTGCCTCCCTTACCAGCCAGCTGGCGATGAGCCAGACCGAAAAAGAGACGCTGGCAGCAACCCTTACAGCAGAAAAATTACGCGCAACAGCTGCCGTCGATAAGGCAACAGCTAAAATTGCAGCACAGCAGGAACGCCTTGATATGCTGGGTAGTCAACTCGCTGAAACAGGGGCGCAGTTGGCTGACCTGCAACAAACATCTGCGACAACAGCTGATGCGTTAGCCACAGAAAAAGTAATTTCAGCAGACGCTCAAAAAGAGGTCAATAAGCTGGTTGTCGCCATGCAGTCACTAGAGGATGAACTTAGCCGCCTCAGACGACTTCTCTCCGAAAAAGAACGCCAGTCTGTTGAAAATAAGGTCGCCATTGCCAATCTTGGTAAAGCCCTCAACAATGCGCTGGCGAATAAGGTACAGGAACTGCAAAAATTCAAATCTGAATTTTTTGGCAAATTACGGGATATCTTAAAAGACCGAAGTGATGTTCGGGTTGTTGGTGATAGATTTGTCTTTCCGTCCGAAGTCCTGTTCGCCCCCGGAAAAGCCACTATCGGAGATACTGGTAAACAGCAATTAGGCGATATTGCAAATGCTATCACAGATATTGTTGGTGATATTCCCTCAGACATCCCTTGGGTGCTGCAGATTGACGGGCATACAGATACTATTCCTGTACGGGGCTATTATACTGATAATTGGGACCTCTCAACTGAACGGGCGCTCTCTGTTGTCAGGTTCCTTATTTCAATGGGCGTGCCAGCAGATAAGCTTGCTGCAACGGGCTATGGCGAGTTTCAGCCAATCGCTGAGGGAAATACAGCCGAGGCACGCGGAAAGAACCGCCGGATTGAACTTACTCTTACACAGCGTGTAAATATCGGCACAAATTAATGCGGGTAATAGGCCCGTATAGTGTTCTTTTAGCGGCCATTTTCTTACCCCTTTATCATGCGCTCTCATCCGAAATCCCGTTTGACGATATTCTGTAATCTAAGCCAGAAACGCATGTCGCACATTATCAGTCCAGCCTCATAGATATGACCTCAAACCGTCACCTCAGCCTCACTCGGTTTAAGTTGGCAGATAAAGATTATACATTTTATGCCGCCACAAACGAGGCGTCTAATATGCTAAAATCTTTTAATTTTAGCACAGAGCCAGTGTCAGGTTTAGGACCTCGGCCATTATCAGAACATATGCCAGAAAACAGCGCGCCTGTGATAATATATAAGGCTCACTTAAAGCTACACCGCCGAGACAAAATTATATTCTTTAACTCTCTGGATAGCCCATTTGACGTAACAACATCGCGGCACCCGAACAGAAGCGGTTTTGCCGATAATTCGCAGATGACTAAAACCATCATTGACCAGCAAGAGGACATCATCACTTTTGCTCTTCAGAAACCCTACATACGGCATGATTTACCCTCAGATTTACGAATGGAATGGCCCGTTAATATCACCCTTTTCTGTAATTGTGGGCCAGATAAGAATCTGCTGTTATCAGGCTCTGGCTCGGCTTCCCTTAATGCTGTCAGTCAACAATTTATGTTGCAAGGCGGTATGCCATCAAACAAAGGGAATTACTCATTAGGGATACAAGGAGACCTACCATATAACCTGACCAACATTACGATGTTTCACGCCCGCGCAAAGCTAGAGACACCATCTGGCTCGCATCATAATTCACATGGCTCAATAACATCGCTTATTACAACTGAACCTGATGTTACTATCATCGGACAATGTCTTGGCATAGTTCGCCTGCCAAACCACGCCGTTGATAATTTTGTGATACAATTTTCTAATTAAGGTAGCATTACTGTAAATGACCGCAACCGCCAGCAGATCAGGTGAATTGATGCAAGGCAAGCTGCTGGTAGAGCGGCGATGATGCCAGCAAGGCATCATGCGTTCCAGAGGCAACAATACTGCCCTTATCCATCAACAGGATGATATCTGCATCGATGATAGTTGATAGCCGGTGGGCAATCACAAGACTGGTGCGTCCTTCCATCAGGCTGAGAAGCGCTGTTTGAATCGCTGCCTCACTCACACTATCAAGGGCACTGGTAGCTTCATCGAGAAGCAGAATAGCAGGGTCGCGCAAAATAGCCCGCGCAATGGCAAGCCGCTGTTTCTGACCGCCAGATAGCCGTACCCCTTTTTCGCCCACCGGCGTATCATAGCCCTGCGGCAACTGGCTGATAAAGTCATGTGCCTGAGCCTGACGCGCTGCGGCTTCAATCTCAGCGCGTGAGGCCTCTGGCTGACCAAAGGCAATATTATCAAGAACGGTAGAGGAGAACAGCGCCGGGTCTTGCGGAACCAGACCAATATGATTGCGGACATCACGCCGCGTCATGCTGGTAACATCAATATTGTTCAGGCTGATACTGCCACTAGTTGGCTCATAAAACCGCAGAATGAGATGGAACAGGGTGGATTTCCCAGCGCCGCTCGGACCAACAATCGCTATCTTCTGCCCCGGAGAAGCGGTGAAACTGATCTCGTGAAGCGCTGCCCTTCCCTGCTGAGCCGCATAGGCAAAGCTCAGCCTGTTACATATAATAGTTACGCCGTCAGCATGGGGGAGTGAGCGCGGCGCGGCAGGGTCTGCCACCTGTACCGGCAGCGATAATAGCTGAGCTATTCTCTCTGCAGCCCCTGCAGCCCGCTGTAAATCGCCGCCAAGCTCAGAGAGCGTTCCTGCAGATGATGCCACAAGAAAGGCATAGAAAATAAACGAGGATAAATCTCCGGCACTGATTTTCCCAGCAAGCAGATCCCGCCCGCCTATCCACAAAATAGCCGCAATGCCGGTAATAATCATAAACATGATAAATCCGGCAAGCAGGCTACGCAGTCTAACGCGTATCAGGGCAGCAGACAGGCTTTCATCAAGACTATTACTAAATCTGCCAAGCGCCATCATTTCGCGTGAAAAGGCATGAATGGTGCGGATAGCGCTAATATTTTCTTCAGCCTGAACACCCATATCAGCCAATCTGTCTTGGGCAATACGTGATGCTGCTCGCAAACGGCGTGCCAGTAAAATAAGAGGTACCACGATAAGCGGCACAATAATCGCAACGACCAGAGACATTTTTGGCGAAGATAAAACAACCAAAACAGTCCCGCCAATCAGCAGAATAAAACTACGCGTGGCCATCGATAGCGTTGTGGCAAGAACTGTTTGAACAACTGAAATATCAGTTGTCAGCCGCGATAGAATATCACCTGTGCGGGCAGTTTCAAACCAGCTCAGAGGCAGCGATAGCGTATGGGCAAACACCGAACGCCTGATATCTGCCATGACATTCTCAGCAACATGATTAAGCAGGCTCATCCGGAAGAAACTACCCAGCCCCAATAAAGCTGCAAGCCCCACTACCGCAAGAACAGACAGATCAAGCACATCAGGGTTTCGGTCCCCAAGACCATTATCTACCAGAAAGGCAAAGCCGCGACCCAGTGATAACAGCGCAAAAGACACCAGAAGCAACGCACAGCTTGCCGCAATCACACCGCGGCGATACGGGCGTATATAGGGCCAGAACAGCTTCAATGTCCGCAAAGACGTTGGCGTGTCAGCATCCTTTTTATCGTCTGTTATCTGCATTCTTACTCACACATTTTCTGGTATAAGAACTCCTCGATACGTTCTACGCTCTTTTCGTAGAATATCCAGTGACAGACCTGCGGCAGATAGACCCAATCATACCGAGCATGATACGTGAAAAGGCTTGCATCGCCCTCGAACAAACTGTATACCACTGCCTTCACAGATGTGATTTTACTGACCCCAGTTTTTGAAAAAAGCTATGTGTTATGCCAGCAGGCGATGGTGAAACCCCGTCAAATATGTAGCGGAGACAGATACGATGAAAAAAGATATTCACCCAGAATACCACGAAATTACGCTTGTTATGACAGATGGTACTGAGCGCAAAATTCGCTCTACATATGGCAAGCCAGGCGATGTTATGAAGCTGAGCGTTGACCCGTTAAACCATCCAGCATGGACTGGTGTTCAGCGCATGCTTGGCGCTGAAGGTCAGGTTGCTCGCTTTAACAAGCGCTTTGGTGGTCTTGGCGTTAAGTCAGAATAGTTCGCCTTATACAGGCTTATAACCGATTCAAAACGGCCTCATGATTATGAGGCCGTTTTTTTATGCGTTTTTGCGCACCATCTTTAACCAATCATAGTTGCATCTGTAAAGACCGCCAACATGCGAGTCGGACCCCTGACACCTCAATATCCATTTTTTTGGGTATCACCGCAAGCTTGCTGATGCCCAAAATATCATTATCTAGGTTTTAGATGATTTCGCCATGACAGCCGCCTGCGCTGCGGCAAGGCGTGCAATCGGCACCCGGAAGGGTGAGCAGGAGACATAATCAAGACCAGCTGACTGACAGAAATGAATAGATGCCGGATCGCCGCCATGCTCCCCGCAAATGCCAAGCTTGATATCAGGGCGAGACGCGCGGCCTTTTTCAACACCCAGCTTCACCAGCGCACCAACACCATCTATATCAATTGACACAAACGGGTCGACCGCATAAATGCCAGCATCTTGGTAGGCATGCATGAAACTAGCGGCATCATCGCGGCTAATGCCCAAAGCCGTTTGGGTTAGGTCGTTGGTACCGAATGAGAAAAATTCTGCCTGTTCTGCTAACTGGTCAGCACATAGTGCGGCACGGGGCAACTCTATCATTGTGCCGATCAGGTAGGTGAATGTTTGTCCCGTTTCAGTTTGCACAGCATGGGCTTCCACCTCGATAATCTGGCGGCAGATTTCAATCTCACGCGCTGTGGCCGCAAGTGGCACCATAATTTCAGGTATCGGAGCAGCCCCTGTTGCGGCAACCTTGGCAACCGCTTCAAAGATAGCACGTGATTGCATCGCACATATCTCAGGATAGCTGATGGCAAGCCGGCATCCGCGGTGACCCAGCATGGGGTTTGATTCGCGCAGACGCAACGCACGCTGGCGGGCAAGATCAACAGAAACACCAGCCTGCTGTGCAACCTCCGCAAGCTCTTCCTCGCTGTGCGGCAGAAACTCATGTAGCGGCGGGTCAAGCAGTCTAATCGTAACCGGAAGGCCTGACATAATCTCGAACAAGGCAACAAAATCCTGCCGCTGCATTGGCAATAGCTTATCAAGAGCTAATTGCCGGCCTGCGGTATCAACAGCCATGATCATTTCGCGCATCGCAATAATTCTGTCAGAATCAAAAAACATATGTTCTGTCCGGCACAGCCCGATACCTTCGGCACCAAAGGCGCGCGCTGCCTCGGCATCTGCTGGTGTTTCAGCATTTGTACGCACCGCCATATCGCGCATGCCATCTGCCCAGCCCATGATAATTTCAAAAGCGCCCGACAGAGACGGCTGTACCATGTCCAAGGTACCCAGATAAACTTCACCTGCCGCCCCATCAATCGTCAGCGTATCACCATCTTTTAATTCAACATCACCGCAATAAACGATACCGCGCTGAATATCGATACGAAGCTCGCCTGCGCCCGAGACACATGGCCGGCCCATACCTCGTGCAACAACTGCAGCATGGCTCGTCATACCGCCCCGTGCCGTTAGAATGCCGGCAGCAGCATGCATGCCATGGATATCTTCAGGACTGGTTTCTAGCCGCACCAGAATAACAGACTGCCCCTGACTAGCGCGCTTTTCGGCCATGTCTGCTGTCAGCGTAATAATCCCGCTTGCCGCACCTGGTGAGGCCGGTAATCCGCGAGCAATTGCGTGTCTGTCTGCTGAGGGGTCAAGGGTAGGATGTAATAGCTGATCAAGCGATGCTGGGTCTAGTCTCATCACCGCTTCTTCTTTGGTGATGAGCCCTTCTTCAGCCATATCAACAGCAATCGTCAAAGCAGCTTCTGCAGTCCGTTTACCACTGCGTGTCTGCAACATATAGAGCTTATTCTGCTGCACCGTAAATTCAAGGTCCTGCATATCCCCATAATGCCGCTCTAGTGTCATGCGGACATCTGCTAATTGGGTAAAAATTTCAGGCATTGCTTCTTCAAGAGATGCTACGTCTGTTCCGGCTACCTCGCGGGCGTGGCGCGTCAGTGGCAGGGGCGTGCGAATACCAGCAACAACATCCTCACCCTGTGCATTGATAAGATATTCGCCATAAAACAGATTTTCGCCCGTCGACGGATTCCGCGTAAAAGCAACACCTGTCGCGCAATCATTACCTTTATTGCCAAACACCATCGCTTGCACATTGACAGCCGTGCCCCATTCGGCCGGAATATCATTCAAACGACGATAGGTAATTGCGCGCTGATTCATCCAGCTAGCAAAGACAGCCCCGATAGCGCCCCAAAGCTGTTCCATCGGATCTTGCGGGAAATCAATACCAGCTTCTTCAGCAACGATCTTTTTGTATTCACCAACAAGTTGTTCCAGATCATCACCGCTGAGATCGGTATCAACAAAAATGCCCTGCTTCAATTTCATATCTTCAAGAGCGTCTTCAAACAGTCCGTGATCCACTTCCATCACGACATCGCCATACATCTGAATAAACCGGCGATAGCTGTCATAAACAAACCGCGCATCACCTGTGCTGGCGGCTAGACCTTCGGCTGTCTTATCGTTTAACCCAAGATTAAGAACTGTATCCATCATGCCCGGCATCGAGGCACGAGCGCCTGAGCGAACAGATAGAAGCAGCGGGTTAGTCTCGTCTGCGAATATGCTTCCTGTTTCCTGTTCAACAAGCTGAAGCGCTGTTTCAACATCAGCCTTCAGCGCATCAGGATAGCAGTGATCATTATTGTAATAATGCGCGCACACATCAGTTGATATTGTAAAGCCTGGCGGGACAGGCAACCCAATAGATGCCATTTCGGCAAGGTTGCCACCTTTACCGCCCAGCAGAGAGCACATGCTGGCATCCCCATCACATCGAGACTTACCAAATGAATACACCCATTTTTCCATGCGCTGGCTCCTGTTTCTTTTTTAACTCTAGCCTATCTATCCAGAGATAGAATAATCGCTACTTTTCTCAAGTCCTAGAAGGTTTCTGTGAGATGCGTATCGTCTGACTTAGCTACCTTCTATCTGAGATAAGTCGCCGATAAGCGCCATCCGCGCCCGCACAAGCGATAGGAGCGCTAAACGGTTTAGCCGAACCTCATCAATCTCGCTATTAATCATCACATGGGTGAAAAACTG
>MDSY01112131.1_pt1 | contig 15227 bp, 12 predicted proteins | sample 811131 | NCBI WGS metagenome assembly MDSY01 (sample SAMN05326643, study PRJNA326480) | marine metagenome | isolation source: seawater | place: Atlantic Ocean: South West | collected 2010 | reverse complement strand
TCTTTTAGCCTGGATGGTTGATCCAGATTTTCCAACAAGACCGGGTTGGAGTTCTACAGCTTTATTTTTGGGGATTTTTATAATATTAGCTGCATATCCACTAACTAGATTGATTAGAAATACACCTGAAGAGTATGGATTGTTACCAGATGGTGTTTCTCCTACTAAAGATCAGAGTGACCCAAATCTCGAATCATGTGATTTAGTTACAAGTCAGGTAGATTTTACAGTTAAACAAGCTTTGAAAACTAAATCTTTTTGGTTAATTAGTTTAGGACATGGTTTTACTTCAATGGTTTTATTAGCTCTGATGCTACATTTGGCACCATTGTTAACAGATTTAAATTACAGTTTACAAACTGCGTCATTTGTTGTGACTGGCTACACTGCAGTTTCGATGATTTTTCAAATGGTTGGAGGATATGTGGGAGATAGAATGCCCAAAAATATTGCTTTGATGATTTTTTCAATGAGTCAGGCATTTGGTGTTTTGATTTTAACATTTGGGCCTCCGGGATTGTTAAGCGCATACGGATTCGCTTTATTTTTCGGTATAGGTTTTGGGGGTAGGAATCCTATCAATGCCTCGATTAGGGGAGAATATTTTGGGAGGAAAAATTTTGGAAAAATTTTAGGGATTTCACAAGTGCCTATGAATGTGCTTTTGTTGATAGGACCAGTATTTGCGGGAATTTTGAGGGATGTGACCGGCAGTTACACCTTTGCATTTGGTGTTTTGGGTGTATTGTGTGCAGTTGGAGGTTTGTGCTTCCTGTTTTCTACTAAACCCAGTATTCCTAATTGATTTTTACGTTTTCTACAGATGTTTGATGAAATATTTTGCTGACTAATTCGTAAGATTTCAATCTATCCTCAAAATAGTAGCAATTTGACACAATTCCAATTTCATTAGTTTCATATCTTTCAGATGATTTTAAAATTCCGTCTTCAACTTGGATAGGATCTCCTTCTATAAAACTCTGAGTTGATTGTTCTAGATATGCTTTTTCTTGGAAACTAAGATTTATTTGTGTGGCCTCTTCTGGAGGCATTAACCCTTCTTGGGCTCTACCTGTTAATGATAGGATTTTATTTATACTTCTAGATGATCCTATAAATTTTGCTTTTTCTTCAGTTTCAGCACAAAAAACTTGGAGTCCTATATGTACTTTTGGTTCTGATAAATATTGAGATGGTTGGAATTGGTCTCTATATATTTGAGTTATTTTAGGTCCATAGTCAGAAGTGTTACCGAAAAAATCTGCAAAACTAAATGGAAGACCGAGTTGGGCTGCAAGTTTGGCGCTGAAGTCGCTAGAGCCTAATAGCCAAATTTCCGGAAAAGTTGTCTTAGAGGAAGGTTGAGCTCGAATACCGTAAAGTGGGTTATTAGGACTAATTGTTGAATTAAGAAAACCTAAAAGATCATTTACCATTTGAGGGAAGTCATTATAAACATCCATGTTTGGTCTTGGGAAAGTAAGAGCTGCAGCTGTTCTTCTGTCACTTCCAGGAGCTCTTCCAATTCCTAGATCTATTCTGTTTGGATGAAAAGAATCTAGGACACTGAATTGTTCGGCAACTTTCAATGCTGAATAGTGACTCAACATTACTCCTCCGCTTCCCACTCGGATAGTTTGAGTATTGGCAGCAATTTGTGCTATTAAAATTTCTGGACTAGTCCCAGAAAAAGAATTTGAATTGTGATGTTCTGATACCCAGTATCTTGTATATCCTAAAGCTTCAGCATGTTGCGCTAATCGAACTGTTTCATTTAGTGCATCTACTGCTGAACCTTCTCTTCTTGTAGGAGATTGGTCTACAACACTTAAATTTATTTCACTTTTTGAGGCCATATGTAATTTATAAGGGATTAATTGAAAAGATACAAGATTATTAAGTTAGAATGCAGTTAATGGAACTTATATATGAAATTTAAAAAAGAAAAAAGACGTCCAGCTGGATTTTATCCTAGTGTATTTCAAATTTTATTATCAATGTTATGGGGCGGTAATCATACTAGTATTAAAGTTGCTTTAGATTATTCTCCACCCTTACAAATTGGATGGATGAGATTTGTTTCAGGTGGAATTGTTACAGTGCTTTATATGTTTTTTAAACGCGAAAGTTTTTTAATTAAAAAATCAGAAGTTTTCCCTTTGTGTGTAATAGGACTTTTGTTTTCCATTCAAATAGTATTCATGAATTATGGCCAATATTTAACTACTGCAGGTCATGCTACTGCCTTAAATGCCACTTTTCCTATATGGGCCGCTTCTTTGGCACATTTTCTGGTTCCAAACGATTCAATGACCAAATATAAATTTTTGGCAATTGTTCTTTCATACTTAGGAGTGCTTTCTATAGTATTTTTGGATACAGAATTAATTACACCGGGAATTTCATTGTCAGGTGATTTATTAAGCATTACGTCTGCAGCTTTTTTGGGATTACGTCTAGTGCTAACCTCAAATTTTGCGCAAAATATGTCAGAAGTTAAATTGATGCTAGGTCAATTAATAATGGGAATTTCAGTTTTTTTAATTGTTAGTCAAATGGTTGAAACAACTAGATTTTCTTATGAATTTAATTACTGGCTTGCAATTTTTTATCAAGGTAGCGTTATTGCTGGATTTGGTTTTCTTGCTAATGCTTGGTTAATGAAAAGGTATTTACCTTCAACTATTACTTTTTTTTCATTCATTCAACCTTTATCTGGAGTTACAGTTGCTTGGATAATTTTAGGAGAAAATCCAGGTAGAGGTTTAATAGTAGGATTATTACTAATAGTTTTAGGAGCTATAATATTTAGCGGTGAAAGTTACTACAAATCCACAAGAATTTCTTCTAAGAAGTAGTCAGTAACTCCCTAACTATATTTCTCTCTAATTCTAATCCTAAGTTGGTAACTAATTCTGTCCTTCCATGGTCCCCAACAGTGACAATGAAAGAAACACCTAGAAGTCGCCCTAAACTAAAATCTATAACAGTGGTTGATAAAACTCCTTCTTCTCCATCTTGTATAGCTCTTACACCAACTGATCTAGAGTAGAAGTCATCAATTTCTAATTTTTCTACAGCCACTAGTTTTTGATTTTCTCCAACTTCATGACCAATATTATCCAAGAATTGTTTGATGAAAATTTCTTCCATCCAATTTTTTGTAGATTTTTCATCCTTAAACAGATGAACTACTGTGGCAGCAACTATATCGCCTCCATCCTTTTTTTGAGGTATCGCAGAAGCAGAAGCAAATTCCCTTAGGTAGCCTGTAATTCTACCTATATTGTGATAATCCTCTTCAGATTTTCCAGGGAATCCATGAGTTGCCATGGTTTTGTTTGATAAAGTGCTCTCACGTAATAAAGTAAATCCAGAAAGGTTTTCAGGTAGTTGATGAAGTTGTAAAGGCATTCCTTTTAACGATTCTTCAGAAACTTCATATGTGGCTTGATCAATAGTTTTAGGCATATTATTTTTACTTCAACTAAATTTTATGATTCATTTTTGTGACATTATCTCATACCTAAAATTTTCCCGTTTAAAAATGAATTCCCTCTCATAAATTCTTTAGAATTTAACCTTTTTTTACCTTCAAGTTGTAATTTGTGTACTATGATTTTGCCCTTTTTTGTACCTATAGAAATATTTTGATCAAAATTAATTTGTCCAATATCTAAATTTGAATCATTTTCAAAAGATACAGAAATGATTTTTAAAAGTTTTTGATCTGAATATGTGTATGACCCTGGCCAAGGATCAAGTGCACGAATTCTAGAACTTATTGTTTCAGCAGGTAATTTCCAGTTAATCTCACCATCTTTTTTTGAAAACAGTTTTGTGAAAGATGCATGTTCATTGATTTGATCAATAGGAGAAATTTTTCCATTAACCCATTCTTTAATTGTTTTAGACATAAGGACAGATCCTGAAATAAATAGGCGATTTGTTAATTCTCCTGAAGTTTCATCATGAAATATTTTAGATTTTTCCTGTGAAAGAATAGGACCGCTATCCATTCCTTGATCTAGTAGCATGATTGAAACACCAGTTTCTGAATCATTATTTAATATAGCTGCAGATACTGGGGATGGCCCCCTATATTTTGGTAGTAGTGAAGGATGTAAATTTAAACAACCGAATTTAAATGTTTCTAAAATCTCTTTTGGTAGCAAAATTCCATATGCTGCCACAACTGCCAAATCTGCTTCCCAACTTTTTAATTCATTAATGTCAATTTCTGATTTGAAATTTTTAGGTTGCATTACAGGAATATTATGTTGAATTCCAAAATCTTTAACATGATTCTGATATTTTCGCTGACCTCGTCCTGAAAGTTGATCCTGTTTAGTGTAGATCGATACTATTTGGTGACCATCATCGATGATTTTTTTAAGAACATGTAGAGAGAACTCAGGAGTTCCCATAAATATGATTTTCATGATGCCCCATTATCAAAAAAAATAATTTAACTTATTTAATTTTAACAGTTACTAAACCTTTAATTCTGTGAGATGATTTTCTAATAAGTATTTTTTAGGAATAAATTTGAAATTATCCAATTGGAATTTTGAGATAGCTAATTTTCTTTCAAAGAGACCAAATTTATCAATAATATTTGCATTGATTTTAACTTTATTTTTCATCTTTCCCATGTTTGTTTTGGCCCCCACTGAACAAGCTGGTCCGAATCCTCCGGGTGAGGTTTATGACTTACAAAAAGATATAGATGAGAAATTCCCTACTCCAGTACATTATGCAAGTTTTGTTGTGGAGGCTAAAAATGGTGATGTTCTAACAAAAGATGTTTTATCTGAATTAGACCAAAATGTTTTATTGCTTCTTGAAAAAGATGAAATAGGTGAATTAGCAGCCAATACTTTAGACGTTCAACCTTATTTATTTTCTTACTATGATTTTGATTTAGGTCAAAATATTAATGGAGTAGCTTCTATACTGGGACCTATTAAGTTGATTTTAGAGCAAATGGGTACAAATCTTTCATCTGCCTCAAATGATCAAGTTAAATTTGCAGTTTCTCAGATGATGTCAAATGAAAATTTTAAAGAAGTTTGGGATTTTCTTGCATCTCAAACTTCTTCATCGAAAAAAATAGTTATGGGTCAAGAAATTGATTATTGGACTTCTCCTGCTATGACTTTAGCTGTAATGGCTGATAATAAAAAATTGGGAGGTGGTGGATTGGACCTAGGATTGGGTGGTGGAGAAGAAATTGTGAACAAAGAGTATTTAAACAGAAATTTTGGTGCAGTGATTGCGGGGAATGAAGAAAATTTTTCTTTACTTGGAATTGCTAATGATGTCAATTTAGAAGCTGAAGAGCAGGGGCAAACTGCTGGACCCTACATTATGCTAACAGTTATAGCTGCTGTATTAGTTGTAGGAGCAAGCTCAGGATCTTACTGGGTCACAGCAGTTACTGGAATTGGAATTGGAATTATGATGGTTTGGTTGAAAGGTGTTTCTGCTTTAATTGGATTAAAAATGGGATTAGTAATTGATCTAATTGTTCCTATTAGTATGGTTGCATTAGGAGTAGATTTTGTTGTTCATGCAATTAGAAGATACAAAGAAGAGTTAAATGATGGTAATTTTCCTAGAGATGCCCTGAGGATAGGGTATGCAGGAGTAGTTGGCGCACTTTTATTAGCAATGGCTAGTGATAGTATAGCTTTTTTGTCTAATCTTTCCTCAAATATTGAAGCTGTAATTCATTTTGGTGCTGCAGCTGGTATTGCAGTTTTGTCTTCATATTTTATTTTAGGAGTAATTGCTCCTGTAGTTGTAATGCAGACGGATCAATTGATTTTAAAAACTGGGCAAGCTTTTCAGAGCAGGTTCTGGAACACATTTAGAGTGTTAGGTTCTTTTTTGGTAGCTATATCTTCTGGTGCTGCCGTCATAATGCTTGTTGCACTAGATAAGACCCTAGGTCTTTTGCTTCTTTCAGGATGTTTGGTAGCGTTTGTAATTATTCCTATTTTATTTATGTTGCGCCTTGCTAAACATAATAAAAATTCTTTTATTCAATTAGAGCCACCCGCTGTAATTTCTGATAGCAAACTGATGAAAGTCACTCAAAGTATAGTTTCTATTTCATCTCAAAGATCAATTTTAGTTTTGATTATCGCCACCTTCGTTACTATATTATCAACATATTATGCTGTTCAATTGAGACCTTCTTTTGATGTGAAAGATTTTTTTGATTCCAATTCTGAATTTGTATTAGGTTTGGATAAATTTGATGAATATATGGGAGAACAAGGCGGAGAACCCGGGATTGCGTATGTTCGTGGAGATTTAACTGATCCTTCAGCTTTGAATGAAATTTATATGTTTATTGAAAATCTTAGAGACGTAGAATTTGTAGCAGTTACTCCTAGCGGGGAAGTTACTTTTGGTCCTCATGTAATAAATATGATTCAATCAGTTATGGGAAGTCCAGTAGCAAAAGATTTGATTTCCAAGTCTGAGAGAATTCAAATTTCAGACTTAAATAATGATGGATTTCCTGATTCTGCTGACCAAGTTCGATCAATTTATGATTACGCCTTGATTAACGGAGTTATGGGTGAAGGTGGTCAATTAATTGCATCACCTGATCAAGTTAATGCATCGATTTATTATAGAGAAAATGAAGAAAGTTTAACGGCTATATCTTTTCAAATCCCCGGAACTAGAGACCAAAAAATTGTCACAAAGACAAAAGAGTTAGTTGATCCTTTGCTGAATGACCTTCAAAGTCATCCCTCGATTTCTAGAGCAGCATTAACTGGTTCACCTTTTACTCGAGATGTGCAGCTTCAAGCGTCAGCAAACACTCTTTTTACAGCTCTTCCTATAGCTATTATTGCAGCCATCATTTTACTCGTGGTGACTATGAAATCGTTTAAATATGCAATTGTAACTGTTATTCCTGTTGGATTAGTAGCAGCTTGGTTATACGGAATAATGTATGTTTTTGGGTTTTCATTAAATTTTGTTACTGCGATGATCGGGGCTATTTCTATTGGAGTAGGGATAGATTACTCAATTCATATGACTCAACGTTTTCGTGAAGAGATCCGAAGAAACCCGACTAGACTTTCTGCCATTAAGCGTGCTGCTAGAGGTACGGGAGTTGCATTAGTTGCATCTGCTATATCAAGTATTGCAGGTTTTGTGATTCTTGGATTTGCACCGATGCCTATGTTTGCTGCATATGGTCAATTAACAGCAGTTATGATTCTGTTCGCCCTTCTAGCTTCTTTAATAGTACTACCATCATTATTAATGGTCATTACTAAAGAAATTAATGATCCTGTCGATATCTAAATTAATGTGACTTTTGTTGATCCAACTTCTCCTTTGGAGTCAGTTTCTTGATCGAATGTTTTGACAAGCGGGTGCTTTGAGAGTATCTGTTTAACAGTTGAACGTAAAGCTCCACTACCTTTACCATGGATTATACGAACTTGAGTTAATCCTTCTCTCAGGCTTTGGTCTAAAAAAACTTCTAATTTGTCTTGAGCTTCTGATACCCTAATTCCTCGAATATCAATTTCAATATTTTGAATATTTGTTGAAGAAATTAAATTAATTTTTGCAAAATTTGGTTTTGATTGATCAATATTTTCTTCTATTATTGAAATTTGATTTCCTGAAACCTTATAAGAAATTTTACCCACTTGCACTTCTACAGTTTGATCGGAATGGTTGATTGATTTTATGTGACCTACCCAATTGTAAAGTGTACTTTGAACTTTTGATCCGATATGAAAACTTGTTGGGATTAAATCGTTTTTGTTAGGTGACGATTCAACTAAACCTGAAAGACTTTTAGTACTATTTTCAATTTTTTCAATTTCATTGATCGCTTGATTTTGATTTCCGGTAGATTTTTTAATCCAAGAGAGTGCAGATTTTGCTCTTTCAAGATTATCTAAAATTTCTGAATATTTTAATTGTGCAAGATTTCTGGCGGAGGATAGAATTTCTTCAGTATTGTTTTTTAAATAATCTATTTGGAATGTGAGATTTTCTCTTATTAAAGAAATTTTAGATAATTCTAGAGAGATTTCATGTTTTTTGGATTCTAATATTTCGTGTGTTTTAGATATTTCATTCAGCCATTTTTGGGTATTTTTAGAATTTGTAGAAATATTTTGACTTGCTAATTTTAGAATTGTTTCTGGTAGCCCTAATTCTTTTGCAACATTCATAGCATAACTACTTCCAATTACCCCAAATGACATTGAGTAAGTTGGTAGTAAAGTTTGATTATCCAAAGTAAAACTGGCATTTCTCATTTGACTTGACCCTTCAGCCATTATGGCTAGAGATCTATGATGAGTAGTTACAATTGTAAGTACTCCTTGTCCACTCAAACTTTTTAATATTGCCATTGCGATAGCAGCGCCTTCATCAGGATCAGTACTGGATCCTATTTCATCTAAAAGTACTAGGGATTTTTGTGTTGAGAACTTTAGTATTTTAGTAATGTTTTGAATGTGTGAACTGAAAGTTGAGACAGAATTTTCGATACTTTGCTGATCGCCTATATCAGAAAATATTCCATCAAATACAGGTAGAAATGATCCTTTTTCAGCAGGAATCTGAATTCCTGATTGGTTCATTAAAGATAATAACCCGATTGTTTTTAATGCGACTGTTTTGCCTCCCGTATTTGGTCCGGTAATTACTAAAACATTCCAGGAATCGTCAATTTCTATGCTGAAGGGAATAGAATTGTGTGGTAAGAGAGGGTGTCTAGACTTATCGAATTTTAATTTAATTCCTTTTTTAGTTTGAGGTTCAAATCTTAATCCATTCCATGATTGACTTAACTTAGATTTAGCAATAATAAAATCTAACTCTGACGATAATTGAATATTTGAGTAAATTTGATCTGCTAAAATTCCAACTTGGTCGGATAAGTTTTTCAAAATCGCTGTTACTTCACGATTTTCTTCTAGGACTAATTCTCGCCATGAATTACACAAACTAATTGTTGAAAATGGTTCAATAAAAAGTGTCATTCCAGTATTGGAAGCATCGTGAACCACTCCGGGCACTCTGCTTCTTAAGTTAGCTTTTACTTGTAATACTAATCTGTCTCCTCTGACTGAAATCACATTGTCTTGGATAGCAGATTCAACTTGAGGTTTTTTAAGAATATTTTGTAATGCGTATGTAAGTCTTTCGTATGATTCTCTAACATCTTTTCTTAAATCAGAAAGGATTGGGGATGCAGAATCTTTAACTACCCCATTGGGTGAGATCTGATTTTTTATAGAAAAACTGAGATAATTTAAGTCAGATATTTTACTTGCAAATGTACTTAAATATTCAAACTGATTTGTGTGGGTTAAAATTTTTGATTTAAGATTTGAAAATGTGTCTACGGTGTTAGAAATCTCAATTAAATCTTTACCAAATAACAATCCATCTAATTTAGCATGTTTAATTGATTCTTCTACATTTGAAATTCCCCTTAAATTGAAATCACCTTCAATTTCTAGTAGTTGTCTACCCTCTTCAGTTTGTTTTAATAGTTTGATTACTTCATTATGGGAAAAACTGGGAGATAAATTTGAAGCTTTTTCTTTTGATTTGTAAAAAGTAGATTTTTCAACTAGTTGATTAATTATATTGTTGAAATCTAAATCATTTAAGCTGTTTTTTAAGAGTTCTTTTGACATATGAAAATATAAATTTTTTATGAATTATAACGTTATTACAAAAGTACAGTGCTATAATTTGTAGCTATATGAGTTCAGAATATACAATAAAAATACCTGCAACATCTGCTAATCTTGGTTCAGGTTTTGATTCAATTGGATTAGCAATAGACCTTTGGAACTTTGTCACCATAAAAGATGGCCCATTTCGTATAGATATAAATGGTTACGGTGAAGATGAATTACCAACTGATCATAACAATTTGGTATACAAAAGTTTCTCAAGATTATTTCAAGAAATTGACCAACCTGTCCCGGATTTAACTATTGAATGTGAAAATAATATTCCTGTTACTCGTGGACTTGGCAGTAGTTCTGCCGCTTTAGTTGGCGGGTTGTATGTTGCAAATATTTTTGCAGGTAATCCATTAAAACAATCTGATTTACTTGATTTAGCCGCAAAATTAGAAGGACACCCAGACAACGTAGCTCCTGCAATTTTAGGGGGGATTCAAATAGGAATTTATAATGATCAAAGCTTAATTACTTCTTCAGTGAGTTTTCCATCAAATATTTCTTTAGTGCTTTTTATTCCTGATTCTAAAATGCCTACAGATAGTGCAAGAAATATTCTTGGAGAGACAGTTAGTAGAAAAGATGCAGTATTTAATCTTGGTAGATTAGGGTTATTAGTAAATAGTTTTTCAAAAGGAGATTTAGGAGATTTAAAATATGCAACTCAAGATATGTTGCATCAACCTCAGAGACAGAAGTTGTTTTTCCCTATGAAAAATATAATTAAAGGTGCTTTAGACGCAGGTGCTTACGGCGCATTTTTGTCTGGTGCAGGCTCTACAGTTATTGCAATTACTGATTCAAGAGAATATACGATTGGTTATGAAATGGCTGATGCGGCAATGAAATCTGGAATTGAAGGAAATATTTTTGTTTCATCTATTGTTAATCAAGGGGTTCAATTGATTGAGCAAGGCGAAGACTAATGTCATTAATTGTTCAAAAATATGGAGGATCCTCTTTAGCGAATTCAGATTTAATTCGTAATGTAGCTAAGAGAATATCTAATGCATCTGAAGGTGATAATCAAGTTGTTGCTACAGTATCGGCCATGGGTGATTCGACTGATAATTTAATGGATATTGCTGCGCAGATAACCAATTCTCCAAACGCTAGAGAATTGGATGTATTACTTTCTACTGGAGAACTTCAATCTTGTGCTCTAGTTTGTATGGCTTTACAAGAATTAGGTAAAAATGCTGTCAGTTTAAGTGGCGGACAAGCTGGAATTATTACAGATTCAAGATTTGGCAATGCAAAGATTTCTAATTTAGCTACTAATAGAATAGAAATGGAACTAAACAAAGGGAATATTGTAGTAGTCGCAGGATTTCAGGGAATTACTGATGATTTGGATATCACAACTTTAGGTCGGGGGGCATCAGATTTGACAGCTGTTGCTTTAGCGGCTGGATTGAAAGCAGAGAGATGCGAAATATACACTGATGTTGATGGTATTTTTACAGCAGATCCTCGATTAGTACCAAGCGCCTATAAAATGGATGAAATTGGTTTTGAGGAAATGTTAGAGATGGCAAATTATGGTGCAAAAATGAATCCAAGATCTATTGAATTAGGTATGGTTTTTAATGTTCCCATTTTGGTTTCATCAAGTATGAATGAATCTTCAGGAACACTTATACATGAGGTAAATGATATGGATATGAAGGTTGGAGAGATAAGAAATAGGGTTCGAGGAATAGCCACGGAGAAAGATGTAGCTAAAATTATAGTTTATTCGGTAGTGGATAGACCTGGGATTGCTTCAAGTTTGTTTGAACCGTTAGCTCAGGCTGATATTAGCGTTGATGTGATTGTTCAGAATTCTAGTGTAGAGGGTACAACAGACTTAACATTTACGGTTAAACAATCTCAGTTGAATAAAGCCGCTTTGGTTGTAAAAAAAGTTGCAGACGATTTAGGCAGCGGGCAAATTGGAATTGATGAAGACTTAGCTAAAGTAAGTGTAATTGGAACTGGTATGCAAGATTCTCCAGGATATGCAGCAAAAATGTTTAAAACTTTGGCTTGTGCAGGTATAAATATTGAAATGATTACCACTTCAGAAATCCGAATTACTTGTATTGTAAAAGTTTCAGAATTAAGTAAAGCTGCATCTGCATTACACGATGCTTTTGAGATAGATTTTAATTAATTAAAGAATTCAATAATGAATGAAAGTTTTCTGTCTGTAGTAATTCCAACTTTTAATGAACAAAATAGAATTGTTCAAACTTTAGATCAACTTCTTTTTTATTTTTCATCAAAAGATTATTCATGGGAGATTGTAGTATCCGATGATGGGAGTACTGATTTAACTGTTAAATTGATAGAAGAGTGGGCTCAAAAATATTCTAATATTCATATTGTATTGTTGCCACATAAAGGAAAAGGATGGGCAGTGAAAAATGGAATGTTGCAGTCTTCAGGAAAATATCGATTGATGTTTGATGCTGACATGGCTATGCATCCTAACGAAATCGATAAGTTTTTGGATCGTATTCAAAATGATTGTGATGTTGTAATTGGATCCAGAAACTTAAAAGGATCTTTTAAGAAAAATGAACCTTTCTTAAGAAAAGTGATGGGAAGGGTTTTTAATTTATTTGTCCAAATTTTTGCAGTCAATGGATATTTTGATACTCAATGTGGATATAAATGTTTCACATCAAAATCAGCAGAACAATTATTTGGAATGCAGAAAATTTGGGGTTGGGGATTTGATGTGGAAATTTTGATGTTGTGTAAAAAATATCAATTGAATGTAAAAGAGATTCCCATTAATTGGGATCATCAATTGGATAGCAAGGTTAAGGTTTTAAATTCAACAATTTCTATTATTAAAGAAGTACTTCTAACTAGGTTCAGGATTTTAAGTAATAAATATTATTAATAAAATCTGAATTTTTTGTGTAAAAAACCATTGATTCACTATCAATCAACTGTAAGAATGCCAACAATTTAATATTATTTGGAGATCAAGGTGGATATAAAAATCCTTTCTAATAAAATTAGTTTCAGAAATGCAAAAACTTTGGAGATTAAATCTTTGTTTAATTCCAAGTCTTTTGAAGATGCAGAGCAAATCGCGCTTGATTTAATTCAAGAATTTCCTAATGATTTTCAAACTCATATGATCCTATCAAAAATTTATTTTGAACAAGATAAAAGTTATGAAGCTCAGATGTATTTGCATAATGCATCTACATTAGAAAAATCTCTAAAAGAGCAAACACGTCAATCAATTGAATTTGCAATGCAATCTGATTGGGTAAACGCTATAGAGACTAACAAACTTATCATTTATTCTTTTCCATGGGAGCTTGAAGCATATAATCGGTTAGGGAAAGCTTTTTTGGAAAGAGGGAATAAAAAGGAATCATTGATTTCCTTTAAATGTGCTCTAGTGATTTCTCCTGCAAGTAAAATTGCTCAAAAAAATATAGAGAGACTTCAAAAAACTTCTAAACATAAAGCAACTATTGGTTCCCAGTCTAATAATTTAGGGCAAGCGTTTATTCAAGAGACTGGGAAAACTTGTGTTACTAAATTAGTAAATACTCCTGTTGGCTTTGATATATCCTCTTTAATTTCTGGACATCAAGTGCATTTAAAACAAAATGAAAGAGGCATATCAGTTACTGACCAGAATGATTCTAGGCTAGGAAATTTGGAGCCGAAATTAGGTATGAGGTTAAGTCGGTTGATTTCTGGTGGGAATGAATATCAAGCTAATATTACACATGTTTCTGAGAATAATATCAATTTGATTATTAGAGAAACTTTGAAGCACCCTTCACAATCCACAAAATCTTCATTCCCAGCAAAAATAGATATGATGAATGATATTTCTGGTCAAATGATTCCTTATGAAATGAATGATGGAGGAAAATTAATGGATTTGAAGGATTGGAGTGATGATGATACTGAATCTGGAGATGATAATTTATTTACTCCTAGGATTCCTCAATTGATTGCGGACAAGTCACCCCTTGATGATGATTTCTAGTCTAAGTTAGATTCCAAGTCTTTAGTACGAAAATATATTCCCCATTTTTGCATTATGCTTTCAATTTTTGAATCATTAAGTTTAACTAAATCAGAAAAAAAACCAGAAATAGCGTGTGGGGTCATCAGTTCTTTTTCACATACCCAATTTGATTCACTAGGAATAATGTAAGCAATGCTGTTTTGATGTGGACATTGCAGCTTAATTGTAAATCCTGTTGAATCTTCTTTGATGTTCAGTCCATCATTCATATTTTTGCCTTGTATTATGTTTTTGTTTAATAGAGAATGGCGCTTTAATAAAATATTTTAGCATTTGCATAATATGAAACCTCATTTTAAAAGTTCCACTTTCCTATTCTATAAAATCAAATGTGGCCCATTTGATAATAATGCTTATGTTTTAGTATGCCGTGAAACTAATCAAAGCATATTAATTGATACTCCTGCTGATCCCAATGTATTCATTGCCATAGCTGAGTCTACGAAAGTGAATAGAATATTAATTACTCACAGTCACAGTGATCATATTGCAGGTTTTGATGAGGTGATTAATACATTTAAAGTACCAGTAAATATTTCTAATTATGATTCTAATGCATTGAATTATGATTTATTAGATGATTTGAAAGATGATTCAAAAATTTCTTTTGGTAATTTAAACCTCCAAGTTTTGTTCACTCCTGGGCATACAGCTGGCTCAACTTGTTTTTATATAGATGGACATTTATTTTCAGGAGATACGCTTTTCCCTGGAGGTCCGGGTAAGACTCAATCTGAAGAAAAATTAAATCAGATAATTGATAGTATTACTGGAAAACTATTTGTTCTTCCCTCATCGACTACTTTTTATCCCGGTCACGGTGATGATGGGGAATTATCTGTTTCAATTTCAGAATATGAAATTTATAAAAGTAAAAATGTTCATTCTCAAACATTTGGTGATATTTTTTGGTTAAAAAGTTAAGTCAAGTTAATTTATTTTTACCAGTTGAGATTATTCTTACATTACTATTAACTTATACATTGATTTTAATTTTGCGAAATGTACTTCTTACAGAATCAGATTTTATTTATCCAAGTAAATTTTACCCTTGGATTTTAGTTATACCCCAAATATTCATGTTGTTGTATTCAATAAAATTTTTAAATAATTTGCGCAAATTATTTAAAAATGTGAGATTAAAAAATTATTTATTCGCGATTTTATTACTGTTAATTAATTTGAGTTTTTACTTATATTACGCAGAAATAGTGTTTTTTTTTAGTTTAGAAATTATGTATTTGCCAAATATTTCTAAATATATTTTAGGAGAAGGAATATTTATATTTCTTAACCTCTTTGCTATTTGTGTTTGGGTCCCCGTCATCGAAGAAATATTTTTTAGAGGAGTGATTCTTCGTAAATTAACTGAATCTCACGGAAATTTTATTTCAATTATTTTATCTAGTTTTTTGTTTTGT
>MDSY01046547.1_pt1 | contig 15232 bp, 11 predicted proteins | sample 811131 | NCBI WGS metagenome assembly MDSY01 (sample SAMN05326643, study PRJNA326480) | marine metagenome | isolation source: seawater | place: Atlantic Ocean: South West | collected 2010 | reverse complement strand
CAACAACAAAGAGAACTAATAATGGGTACTTTCATTACAGCAATTATTTTGATCATAGCCTTCCTTTTGGGAGCGGTAATTCTTGTCCAAAACCCCAAAGGAGGTGGCTTAGCAGCTGGCTTTACTGGCGGTGCCTCTATGGGTGGTGTTCAAAGGACAACAGACTTTTTAGAAAAAAGCACATGGTATTTGGTCGTCGCTCTTTTCGTGGCTTGCATTGGTGCAGGGATTTATAACGGAAACTCAGAAGGCAGTGTCGGTATAGACGAAAGCTTCCTGCCTACCAACTCTGCTCCTGCTCCTGCTGGTTCAGAAGGTTCTTCTGAACTTTCTGCGCCTGTTGAGACTTCAGGTTCAGAAGAAGCTGCTGAATAAACAAATCATTTATTTCTTTTCAATAGATTCTGCTTCTTAGTAGAGTTAAATTGCGCCCAGATTAACGCTGCGGTTGACAGTTTGTCATACCCTATGGGTTTGGCATAATTATCGTCTAAAGCATAATACAAATTCGAAAAAACAAACTTTTGATGTCAGTAAATATTCGTCCCCTTGCAGATCGTGTCCTTATCCAACCCGCTGCTGCAGAAGAAACAACAGCGAGTGGAATCATTATACCAGATACAGCACAAGAAAAGCCGCAACGCGGAACGGTAATGGCTGTAGGACCAGGTAAAGTAGATGAGCCTACAACAGTTAAGGTTGGTGATTCAGTTTTATATGGGAAGTACTCCGGTACGGATCTTCAACTTGAAGGAAAAGACTACATGATCATGCGAGAGTCGGATATCCTAGCAATAGTTTAAATCAGATACTTTAAGATAAATAGTAATGGCAAAAGATATTAAATTTAAAGGCGAGGCACGTGGAGGCTTAAAGGCAGGAGTAGACGCCCTTGCAAATGCTGTCAAGGTCACTTTGGGACCTAAGGGAAGGAATGTTGTAATTGACCGAAAATTTGGTGCTCCGAGTGTGACCAAAGATGGTGTTTCAGTTGCAAAAGAAATCGAGCTTAAGGATCCCGTCGAAAATATGGGTGCCCAAATGGTGAAAGAAGTTGCATCTAAAACGGCAGATATTGCTGGTGACGGAACGACCACAGCGACTGTTCTTGCGCAAGCCCTCATCACTGAAGGCATGCGTAATGTCGCTTCTGGGGCAAACCCCATGGACCTTAAGCGTGGGATGGATAAAGCGTCAGGAGCCATTGTAAAGGAGCTCAAAAAAATGAGCAAAGAAGTGGGTAGCGACAACTCGAAAATTCAACAAGTTGCGACGATTTCTGCGAACAACGATAATACAATAGGAACACTGATCGCTGAGGCGATGAAGACTGTGGGCAACGAAGGCGTGATTACAGTTGAGGAAGCAAAGGGAATGGAAACAACTGTCACAACAGTTGAAGGGATGCAATTCGACAGAGGATATCTCAGCCCTTATTTCGTCACAAACCCAGAAAAAATGGAAACGGAACTGGACAATCCATTTATATTAATTCACGACAAGAAGATTTCTAACATGAAGGATCTTCTCCCAGTTTTAGAGCAAACAGCTCAATCAGGTAGACCCCTTTTGATTATCGCAGAAGACGTCGACGGTGAAGCGCTTGCGACTCTCGTGGTTAATAAAATAAGAGGTTCTCTTAAAGTGGCAGCTGTAAAAGCGCCAGGGTTTGGAGACAGAAGGAAGGCAATGCTTCAAGATATTGCAATTTTAACTGGAGGTCAGGTGATTTCGGAGGAAACGGGTTTAAAGCTAGAAAATGCTTCAGCCGATGATTTAGGAACAGCCGAGAAAATCACAATTGACAAGGACAATACGACCGTTGTCAATGGTGTGGGTAAAAAAGCGGATATCAATGCGCGTATCGGTCAGATTAAGGCTCAAATAGAATCGACGACATCTGATTACGACAAAGAAAAACTTCAAGAACGTTTGGCGAAACTCGCTGGTGGCGTCGCTGTCCTTTATGTTGGTGCTGCCACTGAAGTTGAAATGAAGGAGAAAAAAGACAGAGTAGATGATGCGCTGCATGCGACGCGTGCTGCGATAGAGGAAGGAATCGTTCCTGGAGGAGGAACAGCGTACATACGTGCAGCAGCTGTAATCTCTAAAATGGAAGGAGAGAACAACGATGAGACGACAGGGATAAAAATAGTTCTCAGAGCGATTGAGGAGCCTTTACGTCAAATCGTTGCAAACGCTGGAGGTGAGGGTGCTGTAGTGGTCAACGCTGTGCGTGAAGGGAAGAAGGACTTTGGTTACAATGCAAGAACAGAAGTCTATGAAAATCTCTATAAAGCTGGCGTAATCGACCCTGCCAAGGTGACGCGTGTTGCACTTGAAAACGCAATTTCTATTTCGGGAATGATGCTGACAACTGAATGTGTTATTTCTGATATAGAAGAAGAAGGTGTTGCCCCGGCACCAGCTATGCCAGGTGGCATGGGAGGTATGATGTAAGTATGATGTCTATTTCCGTTAAACATGCAACCAAAGTATTTGGTGGGCAAGCTGCGCTTAAGGATGTTAGCTTACAAATCCCGTCCGGACAGGTTCTTGGGCTTTTGGGGCCAAACGGTGCGGGTAAAACGACATTAATGCGACTTGTTTCGGGGTATCTCCCTCCGACATCTGGATATATAGAAGTGTGTGGTTTCGATGTAGATACTGCACCTTTAGAGACAAAAAAAAGAATTGGGTATTTGCCCGAAAACAACCCACTGCCTGAGGAGATGTACATTCGTGAATATCTGAAATTTGTGGGTGGTCTTTATCATTTAGATCATGTTCTAGACAAAGTGAAAGATGTCATGGAGCGGGTGGGCCTTGACTCTGAAGCGCATAAAAAAATCGGACAATTGTCTAAAGGTTATCGTCAAAGAGTCGGTCTTGCGGCCTCCATTATTCATGAACCCGAGGTGTTGATTCTAGATGAGCCCACTTCGGGATTGGATCCAAATCAACTTGTCGAGATTAGATCTTTAATACGAAGTATTGGAGAGAAGCGGACCGTCATCTTGTCCACGCATGTGATGCAGGAAGTTGAAGCGATGTGCGATCGCGTGATTCTGATTCGAAAAGGGGAATTGGTTGCAGATGAAGCAACATCAACATTTACAAGCAGAGAGGGAGGTTTGGAAAAAGCATTTAAGGATATCACTTCTTGAGTTCGGATTCAAATACTGAAAGAGGCGTAGTGTTCAAATCTACAGGGTCTTGGTATGACGTACAGGATGGCATGGGGAAAACTGTGCGATGCAGAATCAAAGGTAAATTTCGCCTCCAGGGAATTCGAACCACAAATCCAATTGCGGTCGGTGATTTCGTCCAATTTGTAAGAGAACAAGATGGGACAGGAAGTATTGATACAATTGAAGAAAGACGAAATTTCATTGCACGTAAATCAGTGAATTTATCTAAGGAAAGCCACGTCGTGGCTTCAAATCTAGATCGCGCATTTCTCATTGTCACGATTGCAAAACCGAGAACCAGTTCAGGGTTTATTGACAGATTCTTAGTAACAGCTGAAGCAATAGGGATTCCTACGACCATTTTATTTAACAAAATGGATCTTATAGAAGGAGATGAGGAGGCATCATCGAGGCAAGAAGAGCTTGAGAAGATATACTCAGACGTTGGCTATAAAACACGCCGTATATCCGCGAAAACTGGGCTGGGAATTGCTGAGATGAAGTCAGCGTTAAAAGATGGTATTTATCTTCTTTCGGGACACAGTGGCGTGGGTAAAAGCACAATAATTAATACGCTTATACCCGGTTTAGAACTTGCAACCGCAGATGTGTCAGACTCTCATTCTAAGGGGAGACATACAACCACGTTTGCGGAAATGTTTGCAGTACCAGGAGGGGGGTTTATTATTGACACACCTGGAATAAAAGGGTTTGGTCTTGTTGCGCTTAAAAAGGAAACCCTGAACCATCAATTTCCCGAATTCTTTGAGTTATTGCAAGGTTGTAAGTTTAACAATTGTGTACATATGGATGAGCCAGGATGTGCTGTCAGGAAGGCTGTAGAAGAGGGTGTGGTGTCAGATGAGAGGTACGGAAATTATGTTGAGATGTATACTGGATTTGATGAAGGTCCTTATAGGTAAATTGAGATTATACCCGTGAGGTATAAAGACCATGAACGATTAAATCCTTAGAGTTGTAGGTTAGACGTTTGTGTGTTTTAAGCCCCAGCACATCTACACCCATCGATCTTAAAATCGCATCTCCCGCCGCGCAATCCCATTCCATATATGGTCCCGTTCGCGCGTGTATTTCAGCATCTCCAAGTGCAATTTTACAGAACTTCAATGCCCCACCGACAGGGCTAGCTACTATTTCAGATGAGTTGATTCCTGGGGGTAACAATTCTTCAACCCCTGCTTTTTCCAGCCAGGAGGTTACCAGCCGATATGGCTTTTGTATGTCTTTGCTTCGGATGGGTATTATGCTGGAACCATCTAACTGTGCTTTTGACGCCCCTATACCTAATGCGCCAATATATATTGTGTTTGCAAGTGGGTCTGCGACCACTCCTATTATAGGTCCGGATTCATCACATAGCGCAATGTTGATTGCGAATCCAGTCCGGTTACTTACAAACGATTCAGTCCCGTCCAGTGGGTCAATTAAGAAATAATGTTTCCATTTTTTTCGCGCCTCGTATGGGGGTATTTCAGATTCTTCACTGATGATGGGGATCCCTAAGGGTTTTAAAATGTCAGATATTATTTTTTCGGACGCATAATCGGCATTTGATACCACAGAGCCATCTTCTTTAGATCTGATATTTAACGCTTTATTGGATGCGTTTAATGCCGCAAGCAGAACATGGGATCCCGCACTTGCAGCCTTCAGGCAATCGACAATGATTTGATCAAAAAGTTTCTTAGGAATCATGCCTGTAAGTTACTTATATTTGCCTTGATGCAGGGGTGCTGTAAAGCTGAGATTATACCCTTTGAACCTGACCGAGTAATATCGGAAAGGAAGATATCAAGTGTAAGGCACGCCCGCGTCATGATTTTTCATGTTTAAATTACACTGCTATGCGCCATATTTTTATTGTTGGGTTGTTGCTTTTTCCACTGGTTTTTCAATCTCAAATAGATTCAATCAATGTTTTGAAACCTGCCGCGGTTTCTGCTGTGACTTCTGACGACAGGTCTCCTTTTGCACACACGAACTTAGATTCGGAAGCATTAAACGCGAGAGATTCTGGTCAGGATTTGCCGTTTTTATTGCGGCTTACACCTTCTGTCGTGATCACCTCAGATGCCGGAAATGGTATAGGGTACACTGGAATGAGACTTAGGGGTTCTGACGCAAGCAGAATCAATGTCACAATTAATGGTGTCCCGCTCAATGATGCGGAATCTCAAAATGTTTATTGGGTTGATTTGCCAGATTTGGGAGCGAGTGTCTCGGGATTGCAAATCCAAAGAGGTGTAGGTACAAGTACAGTAGGACCCGGTGCTTTCGGGGGGTCAGTAGCGTTAAATACACTTGGAGATATTGTTGAGCCAAATGTAAAAGCTGTTTTAGGCATGGGGAGTTTTAATTCATACCGACAGAGTGTGAGTTGGAATACCGGGATGCTCGCAGAGGGCATTTCGTTTGACGGAAGAGCATCACATATTTCTTCGGATGGATACATCGACAGGGCGTCAAGTGAATTAAGTTCTCTTTATGCGTCACTTGTCAAAAGATGGACCAGTGGAAAAGTCTCACTCACAACAATGTTGGGTCAGGAGAGAACATATCAAGCTTGGTATGGTGTTCCACAAATTGCCACAGAAGAAAATACAACAGATACAGATATTCAAGATTGGGCAGCAGGATCTTCCGAATACGGATACGGCACTGACACTCAGAGGATTTCTGACTTAATCGAGAATCGCAGAACCCACAATTATTATAACTATGAAAATGAAGTTGACGACTACAATCAAAACCATTTTCAACTGCACCTCGAACAAAACATTGGTATTGCTGATTTAGGTGTCGCACTCTATACAACAACTGGATCAGGATATTATGAGCAGTTTAGAGCAGCAGATGCTTTTTCAGATTATGGACTTATTGCGCCAATTTATCCGGATTCAAGCGGACCTGAGACGACAAATGTGATTAGGCAACGTTGGCTCGATAATCGTTTGTGGGGGTCAATTGTAAACCTAACAATCCCACTTGAAGAGATGACAATCGTTGCAGGTGGAGCTTACTCTAGGTACAAGGGAGGTCATTTCGGTGAAATAATTTGGATGGAACATGCAGCTGATGTTTTGCCTGGAAAGACCTATTATGATAACATCGGAAATAAAACAGATGTGAGTGGTTTCGTTAGGGTCAAACACGATTTTGCGGGTGATAATTTAAGGATGCAGGCTGAAGCACAAATCCGATCTGTTCTTTATACCGCTGATGGAGTTGATGCAGATCTGCAAGATGTTCTCATAAATGACGATTTGTTGTTTTTTAATCCGAAGATCGGCGTTGATTATATTCTTTCATCGTCGAGCAGGGGGTATGCTTCAGTTGCAATTGCAAATAGAGAGCCAACGAGAAGTGACTATCTCGACAGCCCTTCAGAAAATATAAGTCATGAACGGTTAATAGATTTTGAATTTGGGTACCGTTATGTGGCAAAAAAGTGGGCCACAGAAATCGGATTTTATCACATGGATTATAAAGATCAATTGATTGCTACAGGCATGTTAAATGATGTGGGTAATTCTGTCAGAGTAAACGTGCCTTCTAGCTTTAGACAAGGCATTGAGTTTCAGGCTGGCGTTGAGCTTCACTCCAGAGTTCGATGGGATGGAAATGTGACAGTTTCCCGCAATAAGATCAGTTTGTTTAAAGAAACGCTTTACGATTACAATGAAAACTTTGAGTACGAGAACCTTGTAGATCATGTAAATGCAGACATCTCATTTTCTCCTGCGTTCATCGCAGCAAGTGTGTTTGGATATGACATTTGGTCAAATGATGCCAGCCAGATTCAATGTGAGTTGTCTACGAAATATGTCGGCAAACAATACCTTGACAATACGTCCAACGACAGCAGATCGTTGCCTGGATATGTCGTGAATAATGTTGTGTTAAGCTACTCACAGTCATTTGAAAGCGGAGGTGATTTAAAGCTTTCTGTATTCGCAAATAACATACTGGATCACATGTACAGTGCAAATGGATGGACATACAGTTATCTTTCCGGTGGCATGAATTCGATGACGACAGAAAATTATGTCTATCCTCAAGCGGGCCGTCATGGATTTGTGAATTTAACAATGACGTTCTAGAGAAATATTTTGTACTTTTAATCGCATGAAACACATCGTGCTCATATCGGTTATTATGCTATCATGTTTAGGCGTTAAGGCTCAATTTACGATGCCCTTTGAAGAGTTGGTCCATGAGGGAACTTGGTTGCAGTGGCCACATAACTTTACTTATGGATTTGGTGCTTCCGACGTTGAGCCTGTCTGGGTAGACATAACAGCTGCATTAATTGGCGGAGAGAAAGTGCATATTGTGGCGTATGATGAAAGCCACATGTCTCACATTGAGGATCTATTGATTGGCGCTTCAGTGTCTATGGAGAATGTCAATATCATTGTTGCAGAAAATGATGATTTTTGGGTCAGAGATAACGGACCTATTTTCGTCTATGATTCAGAATCTCAGCTTACGGTTCTCGATTGGGGATTTAATGGATGGGGGGGCAATGCACCTTATGCACTTTGTGATGACATTCCCATTGCAGTTGCGGACTATTTATCCATTCCTTTAATTGATTTAAATGAAATGGTGCTTGAGGGTGGCGCCTTTGAGGTAGATGGCCATGGAACGATTATGGCGACGAGATCTTCTGTGACAGGTGCAGATAGGAATCCAGGATTGACTGAGTCGCAAATTGAGGGTTATATGGAAGAATATTTGGGTGTCACTAATTTTGTTTGGTTTGATGGGATGTTCGGAGGAATCCAGGATATTACAGATCAACACATAGATGGTTTTGCCAAATTCCAAGGAAACAATACGATTGTGACGATGAGTCACATCGACCTTTCTTATTGGCAAGTCTCCGTTTCCGACATTGCGCTCCTATACAACTCCGCAAACTCAAGTGGTGAACAATTTGAAATCGTTGTTTTACCCTTGACCCAGAACGACGTCACCACCACATGGGGTGAAAACGTTGGGGTTCGTGCCAGTTATGTGAATTATTATGTCGCAAACAACGTGGTTCTAGTGCCCAACTACAATGACCCCAACGATGATGTAGCAAACGAAATAATTCAAGGCTTATATCCAGACAGAGCTGTTGTGGGGATAGATTCTAGAAACATATTTCTCAACGGCGGCATGGTGCATTGTATCACACAGCAACAGCCTATCGGAGATACTGGAGTGGGGTTCCATGAATTAGAGGGTTTGCCCGAGGATCACGTGATTCGCGTTTTTGATTTTTTAGGCAGAGAGGTTGAAAACCCACAGACAGGGGTTTTATACTTGTGGCTTTACGAAAGTGGTTTCGTCAAGAAGGGTTTAGCGCATTAAAGTTCAGCGACTTTTCTAAAACTGTGCCCAAGACGACAAGGTCAGCTCCTGCATTCCAAGCCAATTCCATGCCTTCAAAATCAGTGATGCCACCTCCCACAATAAGTGGAACATCGACTGCATTTCGTACAGCCTTAATCAGGGTTTCAGGAATGGGATTTCCGGCCCCGCTTCCTGCATCGATATACACAGCTTTCATCCCTAACAATACGGCTGCTTGAACTGTAGCGACTGCAAGTTCAGGTTTCGATGATGGTATGGGGAGGGTTTGGCTTATGTACGCGGCAGAGGTGAGTGGCCCATCTCCTACGAGTAAATATGCTGTTGCAACCGTCTCGATATCCATGGCCATCAAACGGGGAGCTGCCTCTACGTGCCTTCCGATGAGTAGATCAGCATTTCGACCACTCACTAAGCTCAGAAACAAAAGTGCATCGGCTTGGTCACACATTTGATCTGGTGATCCCGGAAAGATGATAACAGGCAAGTCAGTGTGCTTTTTAACATTGGAGATAAGTTGACTTGCGTTGCCACGAGATAAAAAACTTCCACCAATTAAAATATCAGAACATTCAGAGGCATTGATTTCTTTAATCCAATTCTCCAGTTTGACGTCTTTTGGTGCTTTGTCAGGATCTAAAAGCACAGAGAACCGTTTGTGACCTTGAAGCCTGTCTGCGTTTAATTTTTCTATCCAATGGTGTGCCATATCTTCTTTTTGATTAAATCCACAATATCTCGATGCCTCATCACATGCCCGCTAGGCACTTTTAAAAAATAAACGCCGCGATTTATGCTGTCATTTGCGTTTAACTGCTGAAGGGTTTTTTGAAGTGGAAGTGACCATGAAAACGGGATAATTTTATCTCGACTTCCGAAGATAAAGTATGCGGTCTTTTCCATGCTTGTCTTCTCGTTCAAAACCTTTGCCAGTTTATTTTTCTTCGGCCAAAACAACTTGTGCCCCAGCCATCCATTCGCAACCTTCTGTCTAATTTCAGGGTTGTCAGTATGGAATCTCCCGAAGTGATGTTTGTGTTCAGATATAACTCGGAATGATCGCATCGCATCGATGATCAATCTGTTTATTCTTGGGTACTTGTCTATCAGACCCCACGTATATCTGCCGATTTGGGTATTCACGATGAATTTATAAAATCTCCCCATCTTCAATCCGTCGGGTGCCAATGCAATGACTCTGGAAAATTTGTCAGGAAAATCTTGAAATAATGTAAGCGCAATTCTCGCGCCCATGGAGTAGCCTAGAAGTTCAAAGCGATTGTCAGCTCCAATGTGAGATTCAATCGCATCGATTAACACTTGAGGCGACAGAGGTTCCTCAGGTGACAATGGAGGGAGAGGCTTGCTGTTGCCATGATGCAAAAGACTTATTGAAAGCATGGATGTGTTTGCATCATACAGGGGCATGAAATTCCCCATTTCTTTTGCATCCCTGTCGAATCCGTGAAACGCGACAACTACTTTTGAAGCGGGTGTGGGGTTTGACGCTGGAATCTTCCATGCACCGAAATGCCATCCATTGTGTTCCCAGTCCACATAATCCCCATTATTCATTCTGCTAAGTTCGGGCTAAGTAGGGTTACGAAATAAACATTAACAAAGTGTGGAAAAGACGTGATTTTTTTCAGGCTTAAATAGTTGTTTCCTCATGTAACTTCGCATCAGTTTAAGTCATTATTAACCCGCCGTATCTTACATGATGTGGTCGGGTAAAAAAAAAATGCCTAAAGATTCTAGTATAAAGTCGGTACTAATTATAGGGAGTGGTCCCATCGTAATAGGTCAGGCATGCGAGTTTGACTACAGTGGTTCTCAAGCTGCTCGTTCGTTAAGAGAGGAGGGGATCGAAGTCACTCTTATAAATTCTAATCCTGCGACCATCATGACCGACCCGGTTATGGCGGATAATATTTACCTAAAACCACTTGAGCCTGAATCTATCGTTGAAATCTTAAAGCTTCACGATATTGATGCGGTGCTTCCCACTATGGGTGGTCAGACTGCCTTAAATCTTGCGATTCAATGTGATGAACTGGGTATTTGGGAGACACATGGCGTTAGAATTGTCGGCGTTGATATTTCTGCAATCGAAATCACTGAGAACAGAGAGAAATTCAGATTGTTAATGGAATCCATTGGTATTCCAATGGCACCTCAATCAACTGCAAAAAGCTTTTTGGAAGGAAAGGAAGTCGCACAAAAGTTCGGCTATCCCTTATGCATCCGGGCCAGTTTTACGCTGGGAGGAGCAGGAGCTGCGGTCGTTCATACAAAAGAAGATTTTGAGGACAAGCTGACTTCAGGACTTCATATCTCACCGATTCACGAGGTGATGATCGATAAAGCATTACTAGGATGGAAGGAGTTTGAACTTGAGCTTTTACGAGATTCAAACGACAATGTGACCATAGTGTGTTCTATAGAAAACATGGATCCGATGGGTATTCACACCGGTGATTCCATTACAGTGGCTCCGGCTTTGACACTTTCTGACAGCACATATCAACGTATGCGTGACATGGCCATTAAAATGATGAGGAGCATTGGTGAGTTTGCTGGGGGATGTAATGTTCAATTTGCGGTATCTCCTGACGAGAATGAAGATATCATTGCAATAGAGATTAACCCTCGTGTCTCAAGATCTTCAGCCCTTGCATCTAAAGCCACAGGTTATCCCATTGCAAAACTTGCGTCTAAGCTCGCAATTGGATATCACTTAGATGAATTAAAAAACACAGTCACTGGATCTACTTCGGCCATGTTTGAGCCTACGTTAGATTACGTTGTTGTTAAAATACCACGTTGGAATTTTGATAAATTTCCAGGCACCAATAAAGAACTTGGACTGCAGATGAAGTCCGTCGGCGAAGTGATGGCCATAGGTCGCTCCTTCCAAGAGGCACTTCAAAAAGCATGTCAGTCGTTAGAAATAAAAAGAAACGGTCTCGGTGCTGATGGGCGTGAATTGAAAGACAGAGATTCTATTATGCGCAGTCTGAATCATCCGAGTTGGAGCCGCTTATTTCACATCTATGACGCGTTTAAATTAGGTATTCCTTTTCATAAAATTCAGGAATCTACTAAGATTGATCCTTGGTTCTTAAGGCAAATTGAAGCGTTGTTAATGCTTGAGAAGGATATCGAAAAGGAAACGATTGAAACGATTTCTCGCGCACTCTTAATGGAGGCAAAGCGAAAAGGATATGCAGATCGCCAAATCGCTCACCTTCTCAGTTGTCTAGAAAGTAAAGTTCATGAAAAGAGAAGGGCAGAGGGGATAAACAGGGTGTATAAATTGGTAGATACTTGTGCTGCTGAATTCCCAGCAGAGACGCCATATTATTACTCAACTTTTGAAGGTTCCGAGAACGAAAGTGTCGTGTCGGATAAGAAAAAAGTCATTGTTTTAGGGAGTGGACCGAACCGAATCGGACAAGGTATTGAGTTTGATTATTGTTGTGTTCACGGTGTTCTTGCAGCAAAAGAATGCGGTTATGAAACAATCATGATCAATTGCAATCCAGAAACTGTTTCTACCGATTTTGATACTGCAGACAAACTTTACTTTGAGCCTGTTTTTTGGGAACATATCTACGATATCATTCTGCATGAGAATCCAGTGGGTGTGATCGTTCAGCTTGGTGGCCAAACAGCACTGAAACTTGCTGAAAAACTAGATCGCTATAATATTCCTGTTCTCGGAACTTCATATAAAGCACTCGATTTGGCTGAAGATAGAGGAAGTTTCTCTTCGTTACTTAAAAAAGAAAAAATTCCATATCCCAAATTTGGTGTTGTTGAAAATGCTGATCAAGCAGTTGATTTATGTAGAGAATTGGGATTTCCATTGCTTGTTCGTCCGTCATATGTTCTTGGAGGTCAGAAAATGAAAATCGTGATTAACGAAGAAGACTTGGAACGTCATGTGATTGATATCCTCAAGCATATGCCGGAAAACCAGATTTTATTAGATCACTTTATAGAGGGAGCCATGGAATGCGAGGCCGATGCCATTTGTGATGGAGAAGAGGTACGCATCATTGGTATTATGCAACACATTGAGCCTGCGGGAATTCACTCAGGTGACAGCTATGCTTTATTGCCACCATTCAATCTGGGTGATTTGGTCATTCAGAAGATCGAAGACTATACAAAGAGAATTGCTGTTGCGCTTGAGACCAAGGGACTTATTAATGTCCAATTTGCTGTCAAAGACGACGAGGTGTTTATTATTGAGGCGAACCCCCGTGCTTCTCGGACTGTTCCGTTTATCTCTAAAGCATATGGCGTTCCGTATGTGAATCAAGCCACCAAAGTAATGCTGGGTGAGAAGAAATTGAAGGACATGCCTCATGCCCCTCATCTTGATGGATATGCAGTCAAGATCCCCGTATTTAGTTATGAGAAGTTTCCAGACGTAAATAAGGAATTGGGCCCTGAGATGAAATCTACAGGAGAAGCAATTCGATTTATTTCAGACTTAAGGGATCCTTTCTTTCGAAAGATATATAGCGAACGTAATCTATATTTGAGCAAGTAAAACAGGTTATTGATGCTCCGTTCAATTTTTTATATCGTTTTGGTTTGGGTTGTTTGGCGTTGGCTAGATCGCGCTTTTGGCAATCGCCGAAGAAACAATCATATAAATAGACCAGGAGGTGCCTCTAGCCCCACACCTAATTCCAATTCAAAGATCAAAAAACCCAACGATGAACAGATCGGAGATTATGTTGATTTTGAAGAAGTAGAGGACTAGAAGCTATCTTGCAGACCATGAAAAAAGTATTTGATCAAGTTGTCCCACATGCAATAGCTGTTTTTCTACTTTTTTTGATTGCAGCTGCCTTCTATTCGCCTGCTTTTATGAAAGGTGAGCGTATGAAACAGGGAGATATTGAGAAGTATAGAGGCATGTCTCATGAGACATTGAGCTATGAATCTGTTGAAGGCGAAAAACCATATTGGACAAATAGCATGTTCTCAGGGATGCCTACCATTCAAATTACGGGCTTGGGATTTACAACTTTACCTAAAGTCATTTGGCTCATCTTGAGATTTTTCATGTCTCCGGAACTCATGACATTATTTATGGCGATGCTTGCAGGGTATGTTTTGGCGTTGTGTCTTAAAGCCCCTCCTTGGATTGCGCTTATTGTCGGGGCCACCTTTGGGCTCTCTACAGTGACCACGCTTTACTTGGCCGCCGGACATGCGTCGAAGGTTCGTGCAATTGCTGTGATGCCTGGAGTGCTCGGAGGTGTGATTTGTGCATTTCGTGGCAAAAGAGCTGCTGGGGTTGGCATTTTTACTTTGTTTCTCGCACTTCACCTGTATGCAAACCATCTTCAGATGACGTATTACCTGCTATTTCTTGTCGGCGCAGTAGGTATTTACGAATTGATTTCAACCTTGCGAAAAGGCCAGACCAAATACGCTCTAATCACGTCTTTGTTTCTCGTGATGGGCGCATTTTGTGCGGCTCTTCCTCAGTCTTCAGACTTATATCTCACTCAGGAATACGCACTTCACACCACCCGTGGGGAGGCAATATTAACGGATCCGAACGTTGCGAATACATTGCTTGCCGAGGACGGACTTTCGGACGATTATATATTAGAATACAGCATGGCCCAAGGGGAATGGTTGTCTTTGTTGGTGCCAAATATTAAAGGAGGTTCTGATCCGTTATACTGGGGTGAACAGAGATACAGTGGTGGTGCTTTTTATTTCGGGGCCATCGCATTTGCGTTGTGCCTTGCATTCTTTTTCGTCGGAAAAGATCGCATTAAGTGGCCCCTTCTGTGTGTCACAGTGCTGGCGATTCTTTTGTCATGGCGTGACACGTCTTTTGTGTCCGAGTTTTTTCTAAATCATTTCCCCTTGTTTAATAAATTTCGGGATACGAAGATGATGCTCGTCATTGTGCAAGTTGCTGTGGCCACTGGCGCAACGCTTGCCCTAAAACAAATTTGGGAGGAAACAAATTCTAAGAATTGGAAACCTTGGCTTTATGCGTTTGGTGGTATTGTATTTGTTTTGGCGCTTTTTTATGCGCTCCCTTTAAGTTTTTTCGACTTTACGTCTAGCATTAGAAATGATCAAGCTGTTTTGCAATTGGGCAAATCAAGCGCGGTAGATTTGAGGATTGATATTTTTAGATCTGACATTCTAAGAACCATGGGACTTCTCATTGTGTTCGGTGGTTTGGTCATTTTAACAGTCAAAAACATCCTCAACCGAAAGGCATCGATTGCGATTTTGTCGGTTCTCATGATTGCAGAAATTATGGCCGTCAACGCTCGATATCCGATCAATTGGGTGACACCGTTTGAAGCCGATTATCCATTTGAAGCAACACCAACAGATTTGGCAATATTGTCATCACAAACTTCTGGTTTAAAGGGGTATGAAGATTTAAGGAAATCTTATGTTGAGATTGAAGAAGAGAAATTAGGCCACACATTGACACGCAGACATTCAAGGGCTGAAATGGCGGCGTCTTTTAGTGCGTTAAACGCGTTAAGCCATTACCGTGTTTTCGATTGGCAAAATCCATTTAATGACGCCAGGACCTCATATTTTCACAAATCAGTAGGCGGTTATCACGGTGCAAAGCTCCAACGATATCAAGATTTTAT
>MDSY01112665.1_pt1 | contig 15233 bp, 11 predicted proteins | sample 811131 | NCBI WGS metagenome assembly MDSY01 (sample SAMN05326643, study PRJNA326480) | marine metagenome | isolation source: seawater | place: Atlantic Ocean: South West | collected 2010 | reverse complement strand
TTCTCCTAAAATCATTGATTCATCAGGTCTATTTAAGTGATGCACAGCACCGCCGAAATAAAAGTTTTTACCAAAACCTACAAATCCAGCCGAGGCATCGAAGAATCCTCTTCTTCCGTTACCTCTCTTAACATCCCCGGTTTGATAGATAAATCCTCTTCTCGGGTCGATCATGTCTCCAAATGTAAGCTTGTCCCAGTCTAAAAACTTTTGGAACCATGCAGCTCTAGCCCCAAACATCAGAGAGAATTTACGATTTACCTTAAGGTTGTAGGAGTATATGGCTCCTAACATGGTTGTTGAAATAGTCCCTTGTCCTTGCTGGTCGTGCATAGCTAAAATGCCAATTCCACCAGAAATACTTTTGGCATAGGTATCGTAAGCAGCAGAGTAGGTGACATAGTTTCCTGTAAGCTGAGGCCATTCGTTCCGGTAGTTCATCGCAAACCTCGGACAACCTGAAGAACCTGCAAGTGCTGGATTCAGATATATTGGGTTTGAGAAGAACTGCGTGAACGTAGGATCTTGTGAACGCACCGAATTAAGGTTCGTTGTCGAGAGACAAGCGATCACAAAAACAAATAGAAATAAATGCTTTTTCTTCACACAATTGAGTTTATTCACGAACAATCTTAACGTGATTATAGTTTGTAAGGTTACAAATATCGTATATTAATTGTAATAATTTGAATAATTTGGCGTTTTTTAGACTATCAATTCAATTGTATCATTCGGATTATGAATAAGATCTTATTTTTCTCTTTATCTCTTTTTTCTCTCAGCTTTTCATTTTGTCAAGATTTTACAGAGGATATTAAATGGCGCAATCCAATTTCATTAGAAAGTGGTGAAAATTCATTTTTGGCACCTAATTTTGAAAAAGTACATTACGACAACGGGGTACCTTTATATTTCACCAAGCAAGTTTTAAAAGAAAACGGTCTCAACCTTGAATCAGTTGAATTTACTACAGAGAATGCATTGAAAGCAGAGGAAAAGTATTTTGACGAACTACAAATTGTAATTCCTGATGAAACCCCTTTGGAAGTAAAATTCACATATAGTGCGCACAAACCCTTTCTTGTTGTGTCCGGTATTCCATTCATTAAGGAGTCAGGGCAGTTAAAAAGAATTACGAGTATTAAAATAACGGCGTTCAAAGATGTTCTTGTCACAAATAAGGATTTTGTAACTGAGTCTGTTTTACAACCTGGATCCGGTGAGTGGTACAAAATCTCTCTCCAAAATGATGGGATTTACAAAATTGATTACGACTTACTTGCTTCAATGGGTATTGATATGTCTAGTCTTAATCCTCGTGATGTTCATATTTTCGGTAATGGAGACGGGAAGCTTCCCGAGCTAAATAGCGTACCTAGAACGGATGATTTGGCTCAGAACTCTGTTCAATACTTTGGCGCCTCTGACAATGTTTTTAATCAAAACGATTATATGCTTTTTTATGGTTGGGGACCCAATAGATGGCGTGCAAATGGAACAGCGGAGTTTGAACAAATTAAAAACATATATACGGACTACTCTTACTACTTTATAAATATCAATTCGGAAAGAACACCCTCTGAAATACAAACTAATGCTGCTGTGCAAGGATCTCCAGATGAAATAATCAGTATTTACGATTATCGGGCGTGTTATGAAAATGATTTGGTTTCACTTATCGGGGGTGGACAGCGCTGGTACGGCGAGCTGTTTGATGTTGATTTAGAGCAAACGTTTAATTTTTCAATTCCCAATATAGCCAATAGTCCAATCAATTTTAAAACCTCTATTGCTACAAATGCAACAAGTGGAGGAGGAACATCACAAAGGTACTCCGTAAATGGTTTAACTCTGGCCGACGCGGCGCTGCCGCATACATCTATTGACTTTGTGAGGTCATCGCAAATTTTTTCTTTGTCAAATCCGACTTCGGGTTCTATTCCTTTGAAAATTACGATTCAACGAAATAGCCCGAGCGTATTAACTTATTTGGATAGAATTCAGCTGAATGCGAAAAGAAATCTTGTCTTTAATGGGAGCCAGCTTGGATTTAGAAATTTGACAGGGACCCAAGAAGGAATTGGGAATTTTCAGTTATCAAATTTCCCGAGTACAGGATTTATTTGGAGTCTCGATGACCGTCATCATCCTAAAATTATTTCTGGTGTCGCTTCTGGTAGTAATTATCAGTTTCTCGATTCGTTGGAGTACAGAGAGTATATTGCCAGCAATGGGGGTACTTTTTTGAGCGCTCAGTTTATTGGGCAGGTTGACTACCAAAACTTACATGCTTTACCACAGGCGGATTATCTTATTGTAACTCATCCAAACTTTAAAACACAAGCAGACCGCTTAGCAGAATTACACCGCAACCAAGGATTAATTGTACATGTTGTGACAACAGGCCAGATTTATAATGAATTTAGTTCGGGAGGTCCTGATGCAGTGGCTATCAGATCCTTTGCAAAAATGTTTTATGAGCGTGCCCAAGTAAATCCTGAAACTTCTCCAAAATACCTTTTGCTATTTGGGGATGGTACATACGATCCTAAAAACAGAGTTCCTGACAATAATAATTTTATACTAACCTATCAAGTTGTAAGTAGCGAAAATCATATTTCAGCTTTGGTGACAGATGACTTTTATGGTATGTTAGATGACAATGAGGCGATAACAGGTGGGGATTTACTAGATATTGGAATAGGTCGTATACTAGCCTCAACAATTACCCAAGCAGAACAGCAAGTCGATAAAATCGAACATTATATGAATAATGGTTCGGATTTGTTTGCCAATGCAGGAGCTTCTTGTTGTCTTGAGGATAATTCATTAAATACGTTTGGTGATTGGCGTCAGAAATATATTCAAGTTGCTGATGATGAGGAATCAGGTTATTTTATAAATAATGATACTGAACCTCAATACCTCTTCACTAAAGCAAACCACAATGAAATGAATTGCGATAAGCTTTACCTTGATGCTTATCCTCAGCAGACTAGTGCCGGGGGTCAAAGGTATCCTGAGATTGTATCGGCAATATCAAATCGAATCCAAAGAGGTGCTCTAGTCTTTAATTATGTTGGCCATGGAGGGGAAGTTGGTCTTGCTGAAGAACGTGTCGTTACGATCCCACAGATTAATTCATGGAACAATATAAACGCACTAACGCTTTTTGTTTCAGCAACATGTGAATTCACAAAATACGATGATCCTGCTCGTATTTCTGCAGGAGAATGGGTGTCTTTGAATCCTAATGGCGGTGCAATTGCATTGATGACGACCACACGTTCTGTATATTTCGGAGTAAATACAACAACAGGCAACAAGTTTTTTCAAAATGTATTCGACCGCAACCCAGATGGCACCCCGCTAGCTTTTGGTGACATCGTCATGCGTACAAAAAATGAAACTGGCTCTAGCGACAATAAAAGAAGTTTTACGCTGATTGGAGACCCTGCTTTAAAAATTGCTTTACCTAGCCTAAATGTCGTTACCGATAGCATTAATGGAATTTCACCAGGACTTGCGGTTGACACAATACGGGCCTTGAGTAAGGTTGTAATGAAGGGACATATTGAAGATCATCTGGGGAATCCTATTACAGGGTTGAACGGTGTGCTGACGCCATCAATATTTGATAAAATAAAACTACAAACAACCCTAGGTCAGGACCTCTATTCACCCGAGATTGAATATGAATTGCAAAGAAATGTCATCTATAAAGGAAAGGTTTCAATAATCAACGGAGCATTCGAGTTTTCTTTTGTTGTGCCAAAGGACATTTCACTAAATTATGGCAAAGGTAAAATCAGCTACTATGGTTTTGCAGATCAAATAGATGCAGGAGGTTATGACACCTCCGTTGTTATTGGTGGAATTGATCCAAATGGAATTTCAGATGCCGTTGGTCCGGAGGTCACATTATTTATGAATGACGAAAACTTTGTTGCTGGTGGTCAAACTGATTTTGAGCCTATTTTATTGGCGAAAATATTCGATGAAAATGGGGTGAATACAGTTGGGAATGGTATTGGTCATGACATTACAGCGATTTTAGATGGAAATTCCTCAGAACCATTTATTTTGAATGATTTTTATGTAGCCGATCTCGATTCTTATCAATCTGGGGAAATTCGATTCCAATTTGATGGCTTGACACCGGGGCCTCACACACTAGAGTTTAAGGTTTGGGATGTAAACAATAATTCTTCAAAAAACACGATAGATTTTGTAGTTGTTGACAATGAAAATTTAGTGCTTCAGAACGTATTAAATTATCCCAATCCCTTTACAACCTCAACAGAGTTTATGTTTGAGCATTCTTTTGCCTGCAATGAATTAGAGGTGCAAGTACAGATTTTTACCGTTTCCGGTAGATTGGTGCAAACCTTGAATGAACTTATTCCTACTCAAGGTTTTAGGGTGAGTCAAATATTTTGGGATGGAAAAGATAATTATGGTGACCAATTGGCAAAAGGAGTCTATATTTACCGCGTGAAAGTAAAAGACACAAACGGTCAAACTGCAGAAAAAACAGAAAAATTAGTCATATTGAAGTAAGCGCAACAATAAAACCTCCCCTTTTGCGTATATTTACTACCGATTTTATAGAATTATGAAGAACCTATTTTTAGCCATTATTTTGGTTTCCTTTTCTTTGACAGCTTTTGCTCAGCCAACAGGTGGTAGCGGAGTTACAGATGAGGATTTACAATTGAATACAATTACTACAGCCTTGCCTTTTATGTCCATAACACCGGACTCTAGAGCAGGAGGGATGGGTGATGCGGGTACGGCATTGAGTCCTAGCTCTACTTCTGTGTATTGGAATACGTCTATTTTAAGCTTTTCTGACCAGACCTCTGAGGTGAGCCTTTCTTATACTCCTTGGTTGCGACAGCTGACTAACGATATTCACCTTTCCTATTTATCAGGATATTATAAACTAAATAAATCGCATACTATTGGAGGAGCACTTCGCTATTTTAGTTTAGGAGAAATAACCTTTACTGATGCATCGGGTAACGTAATAAGAGATGACAAACCAAGTGAATTTGAAATTACGGGGGCCTATGCGTTTCGTCTTTCAAATAGATTAAGTTTAGGGATCAATGGGAAATTTGCTTACTCGAACCTTACTGGAGGATTGACAGTGGGAGGTGTGAATACTAAGCCCGGAGTTGTGGGTGCTGCAGACATTTCCTTTAGCTACTACAATGACAATGCTAAAATCGGAAATCTTGACGGAGTATACACCTTTGCTACTACCATTAATAATATTGGAAACAAGGTTGCTTATTCTGAATTGGCAACTAGAGATTTTATCCCGATGAATTTGAAGATAGGAAATAGCTTTTTGGCCAATTTTGATGCATATAATAAAGTGACTTTTTCACTAGATCTTCAAAAGCTATTGGTTCCAACACCACCTAGTTATTACTTTGACGGACAAGATTATACAATGACGTCAGGATTGAACCCTGATGTTGGTGTAATTAATGGGATGATTCAATCTTTCTATGACGCTCCAGGTAATGTGGTTGTGGATGAGGATGATGTTCCAGTTGCGGACGCTGACGGAAACTATGAAGTCGTAAAAGGTACAAGGTTCAGAGAGGAATTATCTGAAATAAACATTGCTTTCGGTACGGAATGGTGGTACAATGATGTTTTTGCTGTTCGCGGAGGTGTCTTCTTTGAAAGTAAAAATAAAGGAAACCGTCAGTTTATGAATCTTGGAGCAAGCCTGAAATACAATATGTTTGCGATTGATTTTTCTTATTTAGCGTCCTTAAATGGCCGTCAGAGTCCATTGGCAAATACCTTGAGATTTACAGTTCGTTTGTATCTAGATCAGGCAGGCGCTTCAGAATAGTTACATTTTTCTTCTTAGATTTTTCTATCTTTCAGTGTTGATAATTTGTTAATGCTACCTAACACACTTTATTTATATTTGTAATATGAAATGTAATCCTGAGTATTCTAGTAAAGAGACACTATTGGCGCTATATAAAAAGCCATTATTGGAGCTTGTTTTTGAGGCTGCAACCATTCACAGAAAATACCATAATTCAAGAGAGGTTCAAATGTCTTCCTTGTTAAGTATTAAAACAGGAGGTTGTCCCGAAGATTGTGGCTATTGTCCACAAGCCGCTAGATATCATACTGATGTAGATGCAGAGGGGATCATGAAGGTTGATGATGTATTAGAGCAAGCAAAGAATGCAAAAATAAATGGATCATCAAGACTTTGCATGGGCGCAGCCTGGAGAGAGGTAAAAGATAATCGTGATTTTGATAAAGTTGTTGAGATGGTTCAGGGTGTCAACGATATGGGAATGGAGGTTTGCTGTACGCTCGGAATGATGAATGAAAACCAAGCAAAGCGCCTGAAAAATGCTGGGTTGTTTGCCTATAATCATAACTTAGACAGTTCAAAAGAGTTTTACTCAGATGTAATATCGACAAGGGAATATGACCAACGACTAGATACAATTGACAATGCACGAAAGGCCGGATTATCAGTTTGTTCAGGAGGGATTATAGGAATGGGAGAAACGGAAGAAGACCGTATTGGCCTTTTAATGAGCTATATGGAAATGGAAAACCCACCTGAATCCATTCCAATCAATGCATTGGTTGCTGTCGAAGGTACACCTTTAGAAGATCAGAAGCCTATTGAACAGTGGGAGCTTATACGCATGGTTGCAACCACACGTATAGCTTTTCCCGAATCAATAGTGCGTCTATCTGCGGGACGAACCAAGATGTCAATGGAAGCCCAAGCCCTTTGCTTTATGGGAGGTGCAGGTTCTATTTTTGCAGGGGATAAGCTACTTACTACGCCAAATCCAGAATTCAATGAAGACAAAGAGATGTTTTCTATTCTTGGTCTTGTTGCAAAAGAATCATTTGCAGATGGGGAACAACCGACAACGAACCCTGACCCAATTCTTATTGAAAAGAAAAGAATAGCAGCCGAAAGAGAAGCTATCTATGCTCAAGCCAAATTGAATAAATCAAAAAAATCCTTCAAGCCGAGAATGGTTACTAAAGTTGAAACTTTAGATGAATGAGAGACTGCTTACAAAGCTTCTCAAGCGCAAAGAATTAGGAACGTTCAGGACATTACAAATCCCTAATCAAGGGATTGATTTTTTTTCAAATGATTATTTAGGACTTTCAAAAGTACAACTCGGTGCGACTGAAACAGATTCCAATGGTTCAACAGGCTCTAGATTACTGTCAGGTAATTCCTTTGTTGCAGAAGAATGTGAATCAACATTAGCTGCTCATTTTGACGCAGAATCAGCTCTGACTTTCGGTTCCGGATATGTAGCTAATTTAGGTCTATTATCTGCTGTGTTACAGCGCGGTGATCTTGTGTTTTATGATCAGTATATTCATGCCAGTTCAAGAGATGGTATTCGCCTATCATTGGCTGATTCTGTCTCATTTAAGCACAATGATTTTTTGGACCTAAAGAGAAAGCTTTCAATAAGTAAATCAGAAAACAACTATGTACTTATTGAGTCTTTGTATTCTATGGACGGAGATTTGGCTCCTTTACTAGACATCGCATCAATATGTGCCGAGTATAATGCTTATTTGATTGTTGACGAGGCTCATGCCTGCGGGGTGTTCGGTGAAATGGGCAGGGGCTTATGTTCTGAACACAAAGTGCTGTCAAACGTTTTTGCCCGAATCATTACTTTTGGTAAAGCCTATGGGGCCCATGGAGCAGCAGTTTTGGGTGCTGAATCTTTAAAAGACTATCTAGTCAATTTCTCTCGTTCTTTTATTTATTCGACAGCATTGCCACCTGCGAGCTACAGGGATATTTCTCAACTTATTAGGTATGATGAGTTGGATAAATTGCGTGCTGAATTGCAAAGAAATTTATCTTTTTTTCGTGGCTTGTGTGGTAAAATATCTTTTTTGTCTGACCCTTCATCTCCAATTCAAATTATAGAATTTGCGAACCCTAGGTCACTAGAAGAGGTCGTAAATAAATTGAAAAACAGTTCTATTTTTACCAAAGGAATTTACCCTCCAACAGTACCAGAAGGTAAGTCTCGATTAAGAATATGCTTACATGCCTATAACACGGAACATGAAATAAAAACTTTGGTCAAATGCCTCAAGGATTAGGCATTTAATTTCTATCCACCGAAGTCATCGAATCGTACGTTTTCATCAGGGATACCCCAATCGTCACACATCTTAATCACGGCTTGATTCATTAGAGGCGGTCCACAGAAATATACTTCTAAATCTTCAGGAGCTTCGTGCTTTGTCAGATATTGATCCATAACTACTTGGTGAACGAAACCAGAGAAACCATCCCCTTTTTCGTCTTCGCAAGTTTCTTTATTAACCCAATTATCCTCTGGAAGAGCATCTGATAGTACCAAAAAGAATTTAAAGTTCGGAAATTCTTTTTCAAGATCTCTAAAATAATGTATGTAGAAAAGCTCCGCTCTTGAACGCCCTCCATACCAATAAGTTACTTTTCTACCCGTTTTGAGTGTTTTAAACAGCTCATATAAGTGAGAACGCATTGGAGCCATACCTGCACCACCTCCGATGTACAACATTTCAGCATCAGATTCATTGATAAAGAATTCACCGTAAGGTCCTGATATCGTAACTTCATCTCCTTCTTTAAGTCCAAATATGTATGAGGACGCTATACCCGGATTAATATCAGCCCATTTATCATTTGCTCTGTCCCATGGTGGAGCTGCAACACGAACATTCAACATGATTTTTCTACCCTCCGCAGGATAAGAAGCCATGGAATACGCTCTGACAACCTCTTCACTATTGTTCATTATAAGATTACGAATAGCGAATTTACCTTCAGACCAATCTTTTTCAAATTTATTAGGTTCTCCTGGATGGTCTTGTGGATGTGCTGTTATATCCATTTCTGAGAAATTTACTTGAGTTTCAGGGATATTGATTTGAATATAACCACCGGCCTTGTAATTCATATCCTCAGGGATATCAACAATAAATTCTTTAATATATGTTGCTACGTTGTAGTTTGAAGAAACCTTAGCCTTCCATTCTTTAATACCAAGAACTTCCTCTTCAATATGAATTTTCATATTTTCCTTTACTTTAACTTGGCATCCAAGTCTATGGTTAGAGGCGATTTCTTTTCGCGAGAAATGAGGTGCTTCAGTAGGCAGAATTTCACCTCCGCCCTCATTGACTTGACAAATGCATTGAACGCATGTCCCACCTCCACCACATGCAGATGGTAAAAATATACCAGAACTTCCAAGAGTACTTAGCAAGGTGCCACCACCGTCTACTTCTAGTGTCCGTTCTCCATTATTAATATCAATCACCAATTTCCCTTTAGGTGAAATTTTAGCCTTTACAAACAACAGCATCGAGGTCAAAAGGAGTATGACCGTTAGAAATGCAATTAAGGTTATGATCAGAATTGTTCCCATAATGATTAGTTAATGTTATTTTCTTTATTTGTGTCAATCATAGTTGTTACAGTTTCAACATCCTCCTTTGGAGCTTCTTCACCGTATTTAATACCCATAAAACTCATGAAAGCCATTCCCATTAAACCAGTTACGATAAATGTAATACCCAATCCTCTCAAAGGAGGAGGTACGTTGGAATATCTTAGTTTTTCTCGGATCGCGGCAATTGCAACAATAGCAATAAACCAACCGATTCCTGAGCCCAACGAAAATGCTGTAGCATCTAGAATTGTAGAGTATTGACGTTCCTGCATAAATAGAGCTCCTCCTAAAATAGAGCAGTTCACCGCAATGAGAGGTAAAAAGATACCTAATGCGCCGTACAAGGCAGGAGCGAATTTTTCTACAAGCATTTCAACCAATTGGACAATAGATGCAACAACAGCTATGTACATGATGAAGGAAAGAAAGCTGAGGTCTAATTCTGCATATTCTGATCCTAACCAAGACAGAGCACCTGGTTTTAAAACATAATTCTCAAGCAAAAAGTTCACAGGAACTGTTACCGTAAGTACGAAAATAACTGCGGCACCAAGTCCAACAGCTGTTTTCACCGTTTTTGATACGGCTAAATATGAGCACATACCTAAGAAGTATGCGAAAATCATATTCTCGGAAAAAATAGCCTTTACAAATATATCAAGAGTGCTTTCCATAATTCTTTCTTTTAATGTTCTTCAATTAATGCCTTATTTCTTGAGCGCTGAACCCAAATAATGATTCCCACAATAATCAAGGCCATAGGAGGTAAAATCATAAGGTTATTATTTTGGTATCCAATTGTATATAACCCAGATTCTTCTCCTGGTAGAGAGTTTCCAAAAATAGGAATACCCATTAATGAACCAGAGCCAAAGAGTTCTCTAAACACGGCAACAATAATTAAAATTGCTCCGTATCCCAATCCGTTTCCAAATCCATCAAGTATCGAGGGCCAAGGCTTATTTGCCATTGCAAATGCTTCGAGTCGTCCCATAATAATACAGTTGGTTATAATTAACCCAACGAATACAGAAAGCTTTGCGGAAAGGTCGGGCAGAAAAGCGGCCAACACTTGGTCTACAATAATCACCAATGAAGCAACTACCAACAATTGAACAATGATTCGAATTCTAGATGGAATTAAGTTTCGCAAAACAGAAACAATTAGGTTACCCATAATGATCACAAAAAGAACAGACATGGACATTACAATAGCTTGGCTCACCTGAACTGTAATGGCAAGTGCAGAGCAAATACCCAGAACTTGAATGGTTACAGGGTTATTATCCGTCAATGGATCAGTAATTAACTTTTTGTTTTTCTTCGAAAATAATGGCTCGGTAGATTTCTTTTCAGCACTCATATTATTTTGAATTTAGATTCTTAAAATAGTTCGAATAAATTTTGAGACTTCGGTTGACCATTTCTTCCACACCCTTGGAAGTAATTGTTCCTCCTGTAATCCCGTCCACTTTGCTAGGGTCAGTAGAACCTGAATTGTCCTTTACAACTTCATATTTTTGAAAATTACCCGTGTCATCACTAATCATAGATGATTTCCATCGATCCATGAAGAAAGGCTTATTTATTTCAGCGCCTAATCCTGGTGTTTCTGTCTTGTGGTCAAATGATACGCCTAGAATCGTTCTCATGTCTTCTTCCAAACATATATAACCCCAAATAGGACCCCAGAGGCCTTTTCCTACAACCGGAATAATGAATCGTGATGCACCTGATTTATCTTGTGCTTTAAAAAGTGGAAACTTCTTGTCATTTTCAGCGAGATTTTTGTCTCGGTATTCTTTTTTGATATCGATCTCAAAAGCTTCTTCTCCTGTAGAAACTTCGTTACCTACATTGTTTAAAATTACAGCTTGGCTGAGGTCAACGTATTTTGTGAATTCCGCTTCAGCGTTTGTTCGATCAATTCCTTCTTTTTCAACATCCATCATTGCCGATAAAATGTCAATTTGTTTTTTGACGCGTACATTTTTCTCTTTCAAGGGTTTTAATCCTTCGGCAAGCGATGCAAGGATGACCCCAAGTACGACGACTAGGACAATTGCAAATCCAAAAGTAAACCCATTTGATTCTTTATTGAGTGCCATAATTATGCTGTTTTAAGTCTTTTAAGTCTTCTATTGATATTCGCTTGAACTATGTAGTGGTCAATGATAGGTGCCATTACATTCATAAAGAGTATGGCGAGAAATACACCCTCTGGGTATGCTGGGTTCAGTACACGAATCATGATGGCCAAAAATCCACCAAAAAACCCATATATAATTTTGCCTGTTGCGGTTTGTGATGCAGTTACAGGATCGGTTGCCATGAAGACAGCTCCAAAAGCAAATCCACCAATAATCAAATGGTAATAAGCAGGTAAATCAAGATATGGATTTCCTCCTATTGCATTGAGCAATAATCCCATAATGAAACCACCGGCAAAAAAAGAGATTATAATTCTTAAAGAACCTACGCCTGTAAGTACAAGAAGTAACCCACCAATTAGACAAGCCATTGTAGAGGTTTCTCCAATAGATCCTGGTATCATTCCCGTAAATGCTTCCCACGCACCATATTCGTTTGAAAAGTTTTGAACTGCCATGCTAGACTGGACAACTTCTCCTGCCACAGTTGCTTTATCAGACATGAAAGACGCCAAATCTCCTAGTGCAGTAGCACCTGAAAATCCGTCCAAATCAGCTGCGTTGTTGTTCATCTTTTCTCCTAGTCCCGACATCCAAACTTTATCCCCAGACATTGATGTAGGATAGGCAAAAAATAAAAATGCTCTTGCAGTCAAGGCTATATTAACAACGTTCATTCCTGTTCCTCCAAAAATTTCTTTGCCAATGATTACAGCAAATGCTGTAGCCAAACCGACCATCCACAAAGGTACATCTGCAGGCATAGTTAACGGTATGAGCATTCCTGAAACTAAAAATCCTTCATGAAGTGAGTGGCCTCGAAGCATTCCGAAAATAAATTCAATCGTCAAACCAACACCATATGAGACGACAACAACAGGAAGAACAATGGTAAGACCCATTAAGAATTTGGACATCATTTCCGCAAAATATGGAATATCTCTATTTCCTTCAGCAACAGCCATTTCCCAATGCCCCGTATTATAAATACCGAAAATTAGACAGGGGATTAGTGCGATCACTACGGTAAACATAGTTCGTTTAAGATCGACCCCGTCTCTTATATGGGTTCCTTTCGTGGTCACTAATTTGGGCGTAAAGGCAAAGGTTGCCATTGTTTCAAATAAAGGATTCCACTTCTCGTACTTACCACCTTTGATAAAGTGGGGTTCCATTTTGTGTAAATATTTCTCTAAAAATTTCACTGATTCAGTATTTAGTTTACATACATTCGCTAGCGATTAAGTCTAGCCCTTGTCTTATTTTATCTTGAATATTTATTTTTGTCGTACAAACGTATTCACACAAGGCGAAATCTTCAGGAGCTACTTCGTATATCCCTAAACTCTCCATTGCATCGATATCATCTGTAATTGCTGCTTTCGTCAATTGCACGGGCAATATGTCGAATGGGAATACACGCTCGAGCTCACCTGACACTACAAAAGCTCTTTCTTCTCCGTTTGTGTTTGTATCTAGGCGAAACATTTTGCTTTTCGGTAGTAAAAATGTTGGAAACAACCGTGAGTTTGAAAATTTATCAAATCCATGTCCTAGCCATCCACTCGTTAAAAAGAATTTGTATTCATTTCCTTCAGGAATAACTGTGATCTGATTGTGGTAATGTCCTAAATAGTCAGTTAGCTGTTTTCTTTCTCCTGTTAGTACATTTCCAGAAATATATCGAACATTTTCGGTGTCAACATTATTTTTAAGTAAGGTTTCCATTAACGTTCCGCGTGTTATGCTGAGGTAAGTAGTTGAATTTACTTCTGAACCTGTTAAGGCAATCAATCTCGTAGCATCAACACATCCGGAAGACATTAATTTCCCTATTGCTGCAACCTCTTGTATGTTCATAGTCCATACAAATTCACCTTTGTTGACTGGGTCAATGTGGTGGATTTGTGTTCCAACATTTCCTGCAGGATGCAAACCTTCAAAGTTATGATGGGTAACTCCTTTAATTCCACTAAAATTAGAATTCGGTTTACTGCTTAAATGAACCTTTCCTTCCATTAAAACTGAAAGTGCATCGAACCCCGTTTGAAGGGCTTCCATATCATTCTTTAAAACAAATTCGTAGTCTGGTGCCAATGGTGCCGAATCAAATGAAGAAACATAAAGTCCTTTAGCTGTGTTGGACGGGTCTGCAATAATATCTAGCGGACGTTGTTTCATTGAACTCCAAAACCCTGACTCTAGGAGGAGGTTTTTGATTTCTTCGGCGGAATAATCGTTTATCTTTTTTACAGTAAACTTTTTTGCTTCCTGTTTTCCGTCTGAATCAATAAGAATGTTGATTATTCTTCTTTTTTCTCCTCTAACAATTTCTTTTATGGTTCCACTTACTGGACTGACGAATTTGATGGTTTCTTTCTTTTTGTCAAAAAACAACACGTCACCGACCAATACAGCATCGCCCTCTTTGACGGCCATCTTTGGTATTAAACCATGAAAATCTAAGGGGGAAATCCCAACTATTCCTGAGACAGGAACTTCTCTTATTTCTTTTGTCGCTTCTCCTACAAGCCTGATATTCAGACCTTTTCTAATACTGATTGTATTGGACATGAAAATTGCAATTATAATTAGATGACAAAATTACGAAATTCCCTACCGTAGTAGGTTAAAGAGGATATATTTTATACCGGTAAATAATAATTTAGAACTATTCTAAATAATAATTTTTGAATTCAATAACATATTTTCAGAAAATAAAGAATTAATTCAATAATGAAGGGCTACCTGCATGCTCGAATTGTAGTCATAAATAGGAAATAATTGAGTAAAGCAAACTAAAGTTGGCCAATACTGAGGATATTTCAAAAGAATGAAATAACTTTAATTAATGACGCAAATTCAAACAAAAGGAATAGAGATTTTAGTCACCAATTGGTTTCGAGAGGACTTGTCGAAAGAATCAGATTCAAATTATTTCTACAACTATGAAATAACGATTATAAATCGCCTTTCTTACCCTGTTCAGCTTGTTTCTCGTGAATGGCATGTCATGCATTTGTTACACGGAATCTCAACGGTCAGTGGGGAAGGGGTTGTGGGAGAAACACCTACGCTCATGCCAGGCCAAGAGTTTACCTATGTGAGTGGATGTGAACTAATAAATTCCATGGGCAAAATGTATGGAAAATTCTTTTTTCGGGACCTTACCTCAAAGGAGCTGTTTTATGCTGAAATACCTTCTTTTAATTTGATTTATCCTGCATTGTTGAACTAGATTAGTAGCTTAATTTTACCACTTTCTTTGTCTCAAAATAAGCTTCGTTAAATACCTTACTCAACTCATATATTTTTGATTTCATTCGGATTGATTTCAATTCGTTGTTAAAATCTCCTCCTTTTAGGTAGTAAATTGATCTGAATTCTTGATTGGTTTTTGAATTTAAATGTTTCGTAAGTTTCATGAAATTCGGCAGGTTGGTGACTGCTCGACTAATCAAATAGTTGTAGGATCCATGATGCTCCTCAACGCGTTCGTGAACGGTCTCAATGTTTTTTATTCCAAGACTTTCAGCAACTCCATCAATGACTTTTAATTTTTTCCCAACAGAGTCTAAAAGTACAAATGAGC
>MDSY01011914.1_pt1 | contig 15240 bp, 8 predicted proteins | sample 811131 | NCBI WGS metagenome assembly MDSY01 (sample SAMN05326643, study PRJNA326480) | marine metagenome | isolation source: seawater | place: Atlantic Ocean: South West | collected 2010 | reverse complement strand
GGTTTATCCAAAGAAGCCGAACCCATCAAGCCCATTCACGGAGCGAAAGTTCTTCTAAAACTGGGCGACTCTATCACGACCGATCATATCTCTCCAGCTGGAGCCTTCCCTGCTGACGGACCAGCAGGGAAATGGTTGACAGAGAGGGGAGTGAAACAAGGGGACTTCAACTCTTTTGGAAGTAGGAGAGGGAACCATGAAATCATGATGCGAGGAACTTTCGCTAATGTGAGAGTTCGCAATCAGATGGCGCCCGGAACAGAAGGCGGTTATGCATTGAATCATAATACTGGAGAAATAACATCCGTATTTGAGGCAGCGATGGATAGTGATCATCCAATGGTTGTTCTTGCAGGGTCACAGTATGGAACTGGAAGTAGCAGAGATTGGGCTGCAAAAGGAACGTATTTGCTCGGTGTAAAAGCTGTAATTGCTACTTCTTTCGAGAGGATACATCGCTCAAACCTAGTCGGCATGGGAGTCCTTCCACTTACATTTAAGCCAGGAGAAGATTCAGAATCTCTAGGATTAGATGGCACGGAATCCTTTGATATTCCAGTAGATGATGAGGTAAAAGCTCTTCAAGAGATGACAGTAATCGCCACAAAACCTGATGGTAAAGTAACAGAATTTGTTGTTGATGTTCGACTTGATACACCTGTTGAAGTAGATTACTATCGCAATGGTGGAATATTGCACACAGTGCTGAGAAATTTGGCTCAGTAGGACCGGTGGATTGATTTCCTAAGTCGCTTAGGGCAAGGACATGGCGGAGATAACCGGATATGTTCGGTATCGTTTCAGAAGTGACGACGATGATATCGACGTCATGTTAGAAGGCGATGCGGATTGGGTCAAATCCATAGTCTCTGAGTTAGGATTGACAAAACTTGGATGGACCATGCCCCTAGCGGTTACAAGAACTGACCTATCCAATTCTGGCATTTCATCGCCTGTGATGGATGATTCATCTGACGAGGTCATGGATATGGGGCCAGAGCCAGATCCCTCTCGCATCCCTGTTGTAAGAAGACCAATAGGAGAATTGGATTTGAAGAAGAAACTAGACGAAGTGGGTATAGAGAAACCAATCCCTCCAACTGCGGACCAGTTAAGAGAGCAACTTGAGGAATTAGAAACTCCTCATCCCGCTCAAGGACCGATGGTCAAAGATCCGATGGCGGAAGCGTGGTTGAAAGAACTATTACGACTCGTTGTAAGGAAGCATGGAACTACTGCAATTACAACTGAAACAATAGCTTTAGCTGCATCTGATTACCTAGGAGATCGTGAAGGTATGGAATTGGAATTATTCCTAGAATCTCTGTTTAGGGCGGGAAAAATCGTAAAAGTTCACGGTGGAGATGGCGTAGGTTGGGGGCCTTCCCCAGCGTGGTTGGCATCAGGTCTCTAGACATTCGCCCTAAGAATTCTAAAAAGTAATAATTAGGCATACTGCAAGCCAGTTTTTTATTTTCGAAAAACACACCTTCCCAAAGCAATTAAAGTGGTAGTGAGAGTCCGGATAAACGAGTGATGATGATGTTATGGAATAAAATGAATCAAGAGGGGCGAATGAAAGCGCTTTTGCTTGTTCTAGTTATGTTACTGTCTACAACTGCTGCAAATCTAGTTTCAGCTTCTACGTCAAGGACCTACACAACAGATACCGACCCGGTGGATGTTGCACTAGGCGACTTTGATTGTGATGGAGATCTTGACATAGTTACTGCTAATGACAGAAGTACAAAAATTTCTGTTCTATGGAATGAAGACGGGCATTTCCAGAAGCGAACAGATGTCTGGACATCTGGAAACCCTAGTCAAGATGCCGACTTCGAAGATCACTCAAACACACAACAAGTAGAGGTTGGCGAGTTCACTGGTGACTCAGCAATTGACATCGTTATCTACGCAAGGAACCGTCCATTACGCCAGGATGCCACAGGGGCAATCGTAGTAGACAAACCCGGAAACGTCACAGTGATTGAAAATGACGGATGTGACGTTGATACATTCACTATTGGACAGCAATTTGACGTTGTTTGGATGTGGGACCTCGCAGTTGCAGACTTAGACCAAGACGGCAATGATGATATTGTTACTCTTGAGCTGTTAGCCGACTTGAAAAACCAGCGAATTGTAACTTATCGTGGCCCAATCACATCATCTACACAGGGCCAAATTACTAGCCTTGGAGATTCAACTCAAAACGCATACAGAGAACTGGAGTTAGGAGATTGGGGTGAAACCAGTCAAACTGGAATCACAGGAAGTTGCGATGATAACGACCTATGGCTAGTTAGGGCTGAAGGTGTAGACTATCTGACCAACGCAGTGACTAACCCTGGAAAGTCAGACAACGTCACAGTACTTGAGTACGATTGTCAAACAAGAAGTTTCCCTGCCACGTTTACATGGACTACTGCGGGTGGTCCTGTCGGAACTGGAAGTGCACTTCACGTCCATGCTATCGGTCCAGAGTTCGGAGGTTTCGATATTGCGGACATAGACAATGACGGTATCATTGATGTTGTAGCAATAAACGATGCAAATACGGAGAATGTTACATACGCTACAATTAATCCAACCACGCATACTTACAGTCAGTCAAAAACAGTCTACTTTGGCCCATACATAGCGTGGGAAGTCACTGTGGGGGAGCTAAACGGTGATGGTGAGCCAGACTTCGTCCATGCTGCTAAGTTCAAGCAATCAAACTCGACATCGTCTACTGGAGATACCACATCAAATTACTATCTAAATCTACCAACAAGCGTTCAAGTAACGCTATCTAACGGTAATGGTGGACACATGAATCCGCTGGAATACTTTGGTGCAATGAGACCTACAACCGTTGCAATAGGACAGGTAATTGGCGGTCCAAACAGTGCTCCTGACCTGATTGTTGGGCATGGTGCCTATGATCAATTCACTTACGATGACAACTTTGGGTGGGATGGTTCCTATGATAGAATAGTTGTAATTGAAATGGATAACAAGGATTTGGCGGTATCAAGCATAGATATATCTCCAACTGATGCCTATGTGGGCGTGCTAGGAGAAGGAAACCGCGAAGTCGAAGTGACAGTAACAAACACAGGAATGGATATACTAAACGGTCAAGCTACTTTGGATGTTGAAATTAAAGAAGTAGACGAGACTTCCTCAAGTAACTTAACAGTTTATGCAATGGACTGGGATAATCCAGAAGATAAGTCTGGATGTGGATCTGGATGTTCATGGACTACTGAAGCATACTATGGAGTAAGCCATTGGCACGAGGAGTTTGCAGCAAACAGTACAGTAGGTCACACATCAGGCAACAACGCAGCGTCCCAAGCTGCAAATGCTAACAACCCGACCAACTTCATGTGGTCAGGTATGATGAAAACCAACTCTTCAGGAGACACATGGTCTGGATATGGACCAAACTGGGACGAAGGATTAGTTCTCAACGATGTCGACTTAACTGGAGCAGACAGGGCTTGGATGAGTGTAGAATTATTCAGGCATCTAGGACTTTCTGATTTATACGTCCAAGATCAAAACGGATTTGTGCTCTCCGAGGTATGGGATGATGCAGCAATGATTGAGGTATTCTCTGACGACACAGGCTGGGTAACCATCGCCTGTCCGACATCAGCTTTCTTCTCTGGCCAGTGTGCATCTGGTACAAGCTATTGGGGTGGATATGATAACGGTAGACAGGAAAGTGAGCAAAACACTGGATTGGATGCAGCGATATACCGCTATGGAGGCGCAATACCTGGAACACAATATGGATGGGGCAACTTCACAGAAGAAGACCTTGGTGCATTTGAACTGTCAAGCTTTGCAGGAGAGGTTGTTGACATCAGATTCAGATTTAAATCAGGATGGGAAGGTTCTCTAGGAGCAAATGAATCGCGATGGTCTGGAAGAGATGGATTTGCGATTGACAATGTAACAATATGGAAGCAAAACACAGCATTTACTTCCAATGTGCAAACTCAATCATCTAACATAAATATGAACAATCTCGCGCCAAATGAGGACTACACAACTGCGATTTCTGCTGACTTTGAAAACGGGACTACCTATCGAATATCTGCTGTTTTGAATTACGCAGATGATGAGCAACCAGCCAATGATGAAATTGTCGGCTACATAACCGCATTCAACATCTACGACCCAGCAATAATGAAGATTGATTCATTCAACCCGGGGGGCCTGTATGCTGAAGGTAACTTCCCAGTTGAGGTTAAGGTAGAGCATCTAGGTAACACAAACGTTACATTCGACATTGAAGCTAAAGTTTACAGCGCTTTACCTACGGATGTATATTGTGGCTCACCTCTAGTTGTTTGTGAAGAAGGATTTGAAGGAGGATCTGATGGCTTCAGATACACAGATGATAGTAACTCCAATGGAGGTATAATCGACGATTCTTCATGCGCTGAACCGATATTCGGTTCTCATGCATACTGGTTCGGACACCCATGTGATACACCGAACAGTTTCGGAGATGTTTGGGAGAATGAGACCTTGACAATTCCGGGTATCGATCTAACAAACATGTCTGGAGATTACGTTGCTCTTAACTTCGAATACTATGCTGAAACATGGTTCGAAATTCAGCAATCCGGAGCAACGACTTCAGTTAACGATTATGCAGCAGTTACAGCAGATTGGACCAAGGACGGCTCGGATTACAGCGGATTGATTTATGGACAGTGGATTGATTATAACGAGGACGGTTACTGTATAGTGGACGAGGATGGAAATGGATTTATCGATCCAGTCAACGAAACCACACTCGACAACACTGAGATTGAATACATAGGTGATCCAACCAATGTCAATGGAGGCTCAGGTTCATACAACGTATTCTTCAACACTGATGGCTTAGTTCAGAGCAGAAGCATAGACCTAACACATCTATACATCGTAAATACAACATCTTCTGTAACAAGTCTTTGGACTGATGAATGTATCAGTCTTGCAGGTTCGGTTGTCGACATCAACTTTGAGTTCTTATCTAATGATGATGGCCACAACGGTCAAAACGATGGAGTTAGAGGTGTAGGATTTGACAATATCTCCTTGCAAGAATTCACCTTCTCGCAAGATGCCACATACACCACAAGCATAGTAGATTTAGATGCAGAAGAAAACCGAACAGTAGTCGTTTCAAATCATGACTTCGAATCCGGAGTATACAAGATAGAGGTAGAATCAATATTTGATAATTCAACTGTTGGCACACCTTGGTATGGTTACGAGGAGGTGTCTCTCGCAAACAACCTTGCAAGAGTTATTTTCTCAGTTGAAAGCGTTGACATCACTCTAGGTAAGCCAAATCAACTATCATGCCTATCAGATGTCGTTCTGGATTGTGTTCTACCAATTGATAGCGCACTGACTCATGATTGGTCGATAGCTGCTACGAATGGTGTCCTCCAAGGAGATTACACATTCCACATGTCGGTTGTAGACGATGCGGACGGTAGTCAAGTGCACACTACAACTGCTGGTCCAAGTCAAACACTTGCTCCACAGGAGAGAACAGTTGTTTCTTACACCCCATGGAATGGATGGGTTGATGGACATACATACAACATTAGTTTCTATGCTACGCTACCGGATGGCACGCTTTCGGGCAATGAGAGGTATTTCCATGCAACCTTTGCGGACAATGTGGATGTAGCTATACTATCTGGAGACACTACTAGAGTAGCTTCAATTAAGGAAGATCTGAAGATATTGGGAATGACTTATACTCAATTTGATATTAATGATTGGAGTGACTATCTCGACCTAGGTTGGATGACCCACTACGATAAGGTCATAATGCCGTGGCAAGAAGTAAATACTGCTAAACCAAGTGATGAAGGTGGTAAAGGATATTATGAGTTGATAGGATCTTCTTCCAATCAAAATGTCCTAAAGAACTTCATGTCATCGGGTGGAACAGTACAAGTCCACCTGGCTGGTTCAACAGACTATTACGAATACTCCTCGTCCACAGGCGAAAGTTTACTTCCGTTTGATATGGATGTTCAACCTCGTAACACTCCTGAAACTAGAGTAACATACAGCAACATGGAGGTTGCGGATCCATACCATCCAATAATGGATGGTGTTGACTTAGCAGCGTTCCAAGGTTTCGACCAATTCGGAACCGTAACTGAGGCGATCATCAACACAAAGAGTGCGTCTGCAACCTCGATTCCTAGGGCGTGCAACGGTTACTCAGAGGAAGGTGGCTCGTTCCAGCGCCTACTACAATCAGAGGCAGACCCTCAAGATACCGTCTTGGGAATATGTAGCTATGTTGATGGCGGTTTAATCGTTACAACAATCGATGTTGCAGGAGTATCAGAAAGGGCAAACAGTAGCACTTTCCCACTGCTAGGAAACATGCTGTCCTACCAAGTTTCTCCATATCCTGCCGGATTTGGAACATTAGGAAACGGTCTGGATTTGACGATAAACGGTGAAGTGCCAACTTTCGACCCTTCAACAGGTGGATATGCATTCCATTACATGAAGAGTAATTCTGAGGTAACCTTCTCTTACACAACCACAGCCACTGAAGTTCTTGAGACCGATTGGGTCATGAGTGGTCCAACTGATTGGGAAGGGTCTTCTATGGCTAGTGGAAGTGACCATACCGATGTTGCAAGTCCGACAGCGAGCTTTTGTAAGATCGATATGTCATCTGCCACCGGATGTTTGCAAGGAGCAACATGGGAAGTTACTCTTTACCTGCACGATGCTGCTGGTCACTCGAGAACGATATCTGTCACGGTTATGACAGATGATACTCGAGCGGATGAATTCCGTCCAGTAGCTGATGTTGTGGTAGACATACGAGACACATACGAAGATCAGATAGAAGACAGAGGTGTAAAGACTGTTTCAGGAATTGACTGGCCTTTGCAAAGGATCAAGCTCGATGATACAGGATCTTTAACAGTCCACTTTGATGCAGGTAACTCATCTGACGCAGACGCTCTCTCTGGCAACGGAATTGAATCATATGAATGGACCGTTCTGTTCGATAAACCATACAATGAGGATAACTACAAACTAGATGGTCATAGCTTCATCACACCAGAGACAAGCGATGGCGAATGGGCTTACACATTTAGTAACGTAACAGTAGATCCAAGTGGCCAAACTGAATCTCTAATACGCCTAGAATTGATTGTCTATGACAAAGCAGGTAAGAGTTCTGATAAATACAAGATGTATTTCTCAGTAGTTCCAGAAGGATTTGGCGATGCAGAACCTACAGTCCAAGTTAATCTGACATTAAATGGCAGTACTATTAATTCCGATACTATTACCCTGGTAGGAAATGTAGTAGACGGTGCAGAGCAAGGAGATGTATACGTTGAAGCAGCGCTTACAGAGTCTGCATTTACTGCAAACCCTGTCCAAAAATACACTCTAAAAGAACTACAACAGTGGGCTAAGTCAGATCCTCTAGGTGATGGCGATGGCTTCTCTTTGACGTTAAAGATCGACCATCTATATGATAACACGACTCATGTAGAGAGAGTATATCTCAAGATATACGAAGGAGATAATAGGTTCCCGATAATATACTGGATAGAGATTTACCTAGATGAGTGTAAAGGAAACGGTATCAATAGTGTTGATTCGAAGGTAAGATTAGCAGAGCCGGATGCATACATGATTTGGAATGATGAAACTAAGACATGTGAATGGTCAGGTGAATATACTGATTCGGATGCTGATGGTTTACCAGACGAAGCACCTGCAAAAGATTCTGCTGAATCCGAAGACGACAATATGATGTTGTATGTAGGAGGTGGAGTAGGTCTACTAATAATCGTCTTGCTATCTCTATTCTTCGTATTAGGTGGTGGCAAGGAAGATGATATTGTCGACTCAGGTATGGCCGGAGATTTCGGAGCAACTGCAGCAGGCTATGGCGGTATTGCGCAGATGGATCCAATGGAGCAATATGTCCAGCAATTAATCGCTCAAGGATATCCTGAAGAAACTGCTCGGGCTTATGCGCAACAATACGCAGGACATTTCCAGCAACAGCAATGACAGCTTCAATCGCGCTCAAGTTTGTAAAAACTTGAGACCGATTGACATATGAGGTACACTCTACCGCCCCCGGGCATGGATAGAGGCGAAACCCATACTGTTGCTGATTTGAGCCTTGCTGATGAAGGAGCACTTAGAGTAGATTGGGCTAGATCAAGGATGCCAGTGCTTGCAGAATTACGGGCACAAGCAGAAATTTCCAAACCTCTTGCAGGAATGAGGGTTGCAGGTTGTCTGCACGTAACCAAAGAGACAGCAGTTCTGATTGAAACGATTGTTGCAGCAGGTGCAGAAATCTCTTGGTCGGGATGCAATCCCTTGTCGACACAGGATGATGTAGCTGCATGGCTTGCAACAGAAGGCTATTCAGTTCATGCGTGGCATGGCCAATCCGTAGATGATTTTTATTGGTGCATAGACAAAACACTGGAGTTCAAACCTACTTTAACATTAGACGACGGTGCTGATTTGATAGTTAGAGTTCATGGTGAGAAATCGGAGTACGCAGAGACTGTAATCGGTGGAACAGAAGAAACTACCACTGGTGTTCACAGATTAAGGGCTATGGCTGCTGCTGGAGATCTAAAATATCCTGTAATCGCAGTTAATGACGCTATAACAAAATGGGATTTTGATAATGTATATGGCACAGGTCAATCTACCATTGATGGGATATTAAGGTCGACTAGTGTTTTAATTGCAGGCAAGACATTTGTTGTCGCAGGATATGGTCACTGTGGCAGAGGACTTGCAATGAGGGCTCAAGGAATGGGCGCTAATGTGATTATTACAGAGATAGACCCTTTACCCGGTCTCAGAGCGGTCATGGATGGCTTTAGAGTTATGAAAATGGATGATGCAGCCCCACTTGGAGACATTTTCTGCACGGCAACAGGCATGAAAGACGTAATTGTTGGCAGGCACATTGACAAGATGAAAGATGGTGTAATCATATCTAACACCGGTCACTATGACTGCGAGATAAATATCGCTGAATTAGAGGATTTATCAGTATCAAAAAGGACGATTAGACCGGAGAACGATGAGTACGAATTGAAGGATGGAAGGAAGATATACCTGCTCGCTGATGGCAGGCTAGTAAATTTGGCAGCAGCAGAGGGCCACCCGTCAGAAGTAATGGACATGAGCTTCGCTAATCAGTTCTTATCATTATGCAGACTTGCTAAAGATGGTACTGATATGGATTCCAAAGTTTACGATATAACTGAAGAACAGGATATGGAACTTGCAACTACAAAACTTTCAACTTTAGGATTTTCAATAGATGAGTTGACTCCTGAGCAAATTGAGTATTCCACAGATTACACAGCAGGAACGTGATCATTCTTCTTCAAAGGAAGATAATTCAGTTTCTTCTTCCTCCTCAATGAAACCAATTTCATCTAGGTGAGAGTCAAAATCTGGTAATTTCATCTTCCAATTCTTGGGTATTTTTCTGTTGGATTCAATGATTTTTTCCAGTCTTTGTTGGAATGCAGGAGGGTGCCTTGAATAAAGGAAATTGTACAACCTCGAACCTCGAATGTCATCAGGAATTACCACACATCCACTACTTGCTTCAAACTGTATTGCTCGTAGCATGTTAAATCCTGGCTTGTTCACTTTCTGATACAATTTTCTAGTCACAGACATTCCAAGAATAACAGTCACTAAAATTAGCAAGCTTGTAAGACAAAAGCCACTCCAACCATCTCCGAAAATAGAGCGCGATAAGAAAACCTCAAGCATAAGAAAAGGAATAGTAGTCATCATAAACAGTAGATTTTCTGAAACCGGGGCTCTGTTTGTTCTCATTTTTATCGCAGTCCAACCTGCATGATTCTTTTGCCAGGGTTTGAAATGAACAGCTTGATCCTGTTCTGCTGATCTCTCCAAAGTTTTGTGTAGGTGTGTAATCTTAGCGAGTTGCGAATTTGCAATATCTAGATCTTCTTCGAATAGACTGGAGAGTCTATCTCTTGCCTCAGCGTACATTCCCATGTCGGATAGAATAGTAGTTTGCTCGATTATCGGCACAGATTCAAATGGTGTTGCTTTCCTACAATCTTGCCACCAAACTAGAGCATCCTCATACAAACCAAGGTGGTCTACCATAATCCGCCCTCCTTTTACCCATGCATCCACACGAGAAGGGTCTAGTTTGACTACCATAGTACATGCAACCAATGCCTTTGATGCCTGCTCGAGGTCTGGATATTTCCCGTCTGGAGCTAATAGGTTTGCAATCATCCACCAAGCATTTGAGTGTTCGGGATCTGCCTCTACCGCTTTCCTAGCTGAGGTTAGAGCATTCTCAATTTCGCCATTATCTTCCGATTCTATAGCATCTAGGTAATGACTTTCAGCACTCATCTATTGTTCCTCCTATTGCTCTTGCCATACTTAGTTGGGTGTAGTGGAGGTGGGTCTTTCAGTTTTCTGTGATGTCCTCTCATTCTCGGACCCCCAACTCGTTTTTGCCTTCCGCATCCAAAACAATCGTTTCTTCTTGCAAAGTTTGACTTACCACATTGGGGGCATTCCCAGTCGCCTGGTCTTGGAGATGATTCTTGTTTTCTATCTCCTGCTCTTCTGTCATTCCCTTTCCAGTTATTTCGAGGGGTTCCTCTAGACCCTTTCTTGGCACCACATCTATTACATTCAGTCCTAAATGAGAAATTTATGTTTTGACATTGGTTACACTTCCAATCATTTTTGGAGTGATTTCCCGATTTGTTATCACGCTTGTCCGAGCGATTATTTCTCCGGGATTGATTCCTTGTGTCGCTACCCCTTTGCTCCCAGCGGTTATTGTTTCGAGATTGATTTCTTCGTCTATCGTCACGATTTTGCCTATCTCCTGTGCGTCTGCGATCGTTTTTTTGAATCTGACCCGCCTTTCTAGTCCTAATGACAATCTCAATACCAATCATGTCTTTTGGTTTTGAATTTCTATCTAAGTGTGCAACATGAACTAGGGAGTTTTTCAAATTTCCAATTACAGCATCAACCTTTCCTACATATTCATGATTTGAATCGACCATTACAGAACCTAGAGCAGGGCAAGCACCGGAATAACTGACCAACAAGCCCCCTTCATGGCTGATACTTTCAACACGGCCTTTGAACACTGTAACACCTGAGTTAATCTATACAATTTAATTAATCTCTACGGATAATTATGGCCGCCCCAAGCATTGCGATAATGGTAGCAAACATTCCGATTGAAGGAAGGCCGCTGTCTTCACTCTCAGAATTTACAATGGTTGGTGTAGAATCTTCGGTATATGGGTCTGGCACAGTTATCTCGATTGTTGCAGTATCCTCTAGGGAATCCTTCGCAACCAAAACTACAACATATTCAGTTACACCAAGACTTACACATCTCGCGGTTGGAAGAGTAACATCCCACCTATCCCCTACTTGTGTGAAGCTGTTTGTAGTTTCTCCACACATCTCTGCTGAAAGTGTTACTTCTCCTCCGTCAGGATCCCTAGCTTCTCCAGATAGACTAAAGGAGAAGTAGTCGCTTGACCAAGTAGCATATGTTCCCTCTATCTGATCCATGTCAACAGTAATAGTCGGAGGAGTGTTTTTCTTTTCTAGGCCCAAGTCAACGGTTGCAACCCAATCTAACATGCCAGGTGAACTTGCAGTTACGTGAACCATGAAGGCGCCAGGCGATAACCCATCTAGAGTAATTGAATTACTTGACGTGGATGATCCCAAGTTTACGTTAGTTTGAATTCCTTCTTCTCCATTTTGAGTGGCCGATAAAGATAATGCCAAATTTTGCACGAGCATAGTTGGAGTTGAGTCAATAGATGCTATGTCGGTATACTCGCCGGCAGCTGCAGAGAAGGTTGCAGGTTGTCCAAATCTCCAGGTTTGGGTTTGGTTACTTACAGCTCCGTATGGGTCGATTAGTCCACAGACAGCAGTTCCGGATTCTGAAGAACCCGATGTGACCAATAGTTCACCGTTAGAATTCATTCTGCTACTCCAACCTGCTTCGTTAAAATTACAATCAAGACCCCATGCATCATTATCGCTTCCCCAATCAGCCATTGTATCTGCGGTTATTGCAACAACCTCTGTTCCATCCTTAACAATAGGGATAACAGTGTCATCTGGAGGTTGGTTTGAGGTCCACTCGGGGAAGTCATTAGTTTGTGGAGGACTGGTTGTCATGTCAAAGAAGACGTTTCGTATCATTGGCCATTCAGATTTGTCATACCCTATTGACATGCTAACCCTTACGCTACCATCTGGCAGGAATATCTCAGTTATTGTTCCAGCTTCAAGGTTCTCAACGCCATTGTCTTCAATAGTCCAGTTTGCAACACGCAAGCCTTCTATGTATGGGAAAGTAAACATCATTGTTGCAGTAGTTACATTTGTTGCATTCATAGCAACTGTGAAATTGCTTTCTCCGGTATTAGGTAGTTTGTTAAACCGAGTGTTGTGAGTTTCCCCGTCTCTAGTAAACATTGAGATTTCTAGGTTGTTTGTAGCAGTGACAGGTACTTCTCGACAATCATCAGATTGTAGTCCAGTAGGGTCGTATCCTTGACAATCTCTCTCATCTGGATGGCCTTCTGGAATTAGGTTAACCTCGTCTAAGCCGATTCCTTCTTCAACGAAGGTTGCGTTATTCCAGTTTACACCGCCACGATGTGGGATTCCCTCTCTGATACCAATTCTGGTATACATATCCGCTATACATTTTGGACCAATCTCTCGAACAGCTTCACGTTCGTCAGTTGAAATCCAATCGTTATTACCTCCAACGAAGCCCTCGAATAGCGCGTCTAGGTTATCCCTTACAACGGATGATTTTGATTCATTGACCCATGCATTCGCATACAAATCGGAAGTAGCCCAATCATCTAGTATCTCAAACATGAACAGTGCATTATCGTATTCGAACAAGTCCTCAAATGAATAACCAGAACAATCAACATCGTCCATTTGTCTTCCTGAGTCTTCAGCAGTCACAATATTTGTCATCGACATTGTTGCCATCATGACCACTAGTATTACAGCGGAAATCCTTCCCTTCATGAACTGCCCTACGGGCAGATACTCTTAGTGTGTTTCTATTCTTTGTCATGGATGGAGGCGTTCCATTCTACGAATAAGTAATTGCAGTGGTATGATACTCCAAGCTATTGCTGCAACGCATGTAAACAGCGGAGGAACTCTCTCAGTATCATCAAGAGGCATTTCTAAAAGGTGATTATAGACACCGTTGGGTGAAAATAAATCAACAATTCCTGAGATGCCAACATACTCCTCAGATTCGAGATTTTCAACCCCCACTCCACTTAATCCAGCAACAACTGTTGTTAGGACTAGCCAAAGTAGTGTAAACAGCATCCAAGCACCCAAGCCAATAGCTATTGATGACCCTATATCTTTGGCAACCGATGAAGCAAGCAATTGTAGAGTTGTCCACCAAAGCAAGAGTAACGCAGTTCCTAGATTGTAAATGAAAATTTCTTCTATACTTGGAAATTCGTCCATACGATAGTATAATACAAATAAACTTAGAATATTCAAAGCAATCACAGGAATGAAGATTGCTAGCCAGTGGCCAATTAGTAAAGACCTAGCATAGATGGACCTAGGGATTGGTTGTGACAGTTTTATTTCCAGGACACCGGATAAACGATCTCTGCTTATCCCATCAAATGATATCAGGACTGCACCCATGGTTGCTGCAAAGACAATTATTGCAGTAGAAGTAAACATCACATCATATGCGGAATCAATCATTATCTCTGAAGGTAAATTCACTTTAGGATCAGACAAACCCCATGTAGAGAATAATATGAACATAGCAAGCAATGGCCAGATTACTAACATTCTCCCAGCCGAAATGCGTTGTTTCATAATCTCATAACCTAAGGAAAAGGAGTTCATTCTTCCTCACCACCAATTTTTTTGAATGGTAGCAGATTATCTTGTGCGACCTCTAGGCTAACATCTTCTGGATTGATTCCTGTGACAGAGCAAATCATCTCCACCAGATCAGAATCTTCACCAAGTCCTAACTGTTCTCTTACATTTTCCATACTGTCCTTGATCAATAATTGTCCATGATGCATAAGTGCAATCTCATCAACAAGGTGTTCTAAATCCGAAACTTGGTGTGAAGATATTACTATTGCCACACCATTTGCAGCAAGTTGTTTTAGTAAATTGCAAAACGCTCTTTGTGCTAATGGGTCAAGGCCATTGAGGGGTTCGTCCATAATCAATATCTTAGGGTCGCCAATTAAAGCACATGCAAGCGATAAGCGCTGCCTCATACCTTGAGATAAGTTGTCTAAGTAGTCATTTGACTTTGATGATAGTCCCACAGTCTTGATTATCTTTTCAATGTCGACAGGATTATTTCTCATAAGCGCGATTGAATTAAGAGCATTTTTCACGCTTATCCGCCCTTCCCATCTAACTTGCTCGGGCATGTAACCAATCCCGGTTCTTCTTACTGAGCAGTCCTTGTCAAACCCATCGCAGTCATATAATCCTGAAATCGCTCTTAAAAGAGTAGTTTTTCCTGCTCCATTCGGGCCGATTATTCCTAAAATTTCACCTGCCTGAATCCTCATGTCAACATTGTGAATGCCGGGGCCATCCTTTTTTGCCCAAGGCTTCCGAGACGAGTGATTCCTGACTTTGTGCCGCCAAGAAACCGCACTCAGAGTGAGCAGGACCTGCATAGTAGTGGACCAGAGCCTCAACCATTACAACCTACCGATTGTGTGAGATACTAGGGGTTGGACTTATTCGGACTAGTGGATACGCCATTGCGTGCTGGGGGGGATTGTTTCCACTATTTTTCTTCTCGTTGCTTTATTTGTAATGTTTAGAATAAAATCGGAACAATTCGACAAGCTCGGGTATATTTGTTGTTCTCTGGGAATCATCTTGCTTTGGGTTGTACCGTGGGGCGTATTTACAATTCTACCCATATTCCTGATAATTTCCTTTGCTAGTCCAGCAGGAAGAGAGGAATGGACTACACACAAAAAACGTCGAAGCGCTATTCTACTGGCTACACTCTTGTTACTCAACATCTCTGCGTTATACCCAGTATCACAGCCCAGTGGTCCTGAACAATGGGGCAATCCTATTGCAACTGAAAATGTGAATGCTGGATTT
>MDSY01150386.1_pt1 | contig 15241 bp, 8 predicted proteins | sample 811131 | NCBI WGS metagenome assembly MDSY01 (sample SAMN05326643, study PRJNA326480) | marine metagenome | isolation source: seawater | place: Atlantic Ocean: South West | collected 2010 | reverse complement strand
TCTGCGCAGCTCCGTCGCAGCAGCGACTCCGTCGCAGCTCCGTCGCAGTAGCGCTGCGCGCACCATGAGCGGTCGACGGGGCAGGTCAGCCCCTCGAAAATCATTGAGCAGCCCCTCGGGAAAATTTGCCAAAAACAGGGGGACGCCATCATCAAACTCTTTTTTTACAGAATTAGTCTTCCTAAAGAGCTTAGGTCACTCCCCTGACAGGAAAAAAAATGGGGGGGGGGTTAAAAAGAGCTGTGTTTGGGTATTAGTGACCCAGCACAGAATAAGTACATACAGTGTGCACACAGCTGAAGCTGTACATCCCAGTACCCTGGGTATGTACAGCAGTCCATCACAAAAAGCAATGGGATTCGTCCGATCTCTGCCATGGCTGGCGTGCGTGGCTGTGCTGAGCACGCTGCGTGGGTGTGATGCGAAGTTGGAGATCCTCTGTTACACTGACAGTGCCGACTGCACCGGCAGAGTCCGCGAAGAGGTCAAAGGTTCCTCTGCGAACGGCTGCGCCAAGGTGCCAGTCCCAATAGGCATGGAGGCTCTGACAACGTTGAGGTCGAGCGGCTATTCGTGCGACGTGTCCACGAGGATGGGCAAGGTGAGCTTCTATCACAGTTCTGACACATGCGCCGGCAATGTAGCCAAGGACTGCCCGAGTGCCATCGATGCCTTGATGACCGCGTGCAAGATTGACATCCCCTTCGGCTGCTCGCAACCGAGCGTCTTCAACGAGGCGCTGCAAATCATCGGAAAAGGAACGTGCAAGTCGCTCAAGCTCGACTGCAAGGGAGGAGGCCGTGCGAGCGCAGACGAGAGCCGCGAGCACGCTCTCGCCTATGGAACCTTGGAGAATGCCCACGCCGGACGGGAAGACGAGCCAGTGCAAGCAGCTGCCTCTGACTCATCCTCTCCGGGCACCTGGGCGGTGGTGGCGGGCGGCAGCGTTGTGAGCATCGGATGTGCACTCTTATTGGCAAACTATAGACGACCGTACCGCGCGAGCCCGGATACCGCGACCAATCACGAGGCCGCCGGTGCATCGGTGGCCGGCGCGGTCGAGATGCGTCAAAATAGCAAGCACTCCAGCTCCGGACTTATGAGCGCCTGAGGGCCACACCTAACATTCTGGCACTGGCTGGGACTCGCCTGGCTCGTGTACTGCGCGATGTCAGTGGTCTGCTATCATGCTTGATTTTTATTTGGCAGATTCACATATTGATATTTGGGAACCTAAACCTATACATAGGTCCTATACAAGTATAACTATTTCTATTATTGGTATAAGTATAATATATAGTATAAGTATTAGTATAAAGTATTATATGATTATCATATATATATATATTATACCGCTGGGGTGAATCGAATTTCCACAATCCACGTTCCGTCCAGTTTATACAGCAAACGAAACTTCAACTTCGAACTTGCACCGAGATTTTCACCTCAACAGAATACGCAAAGATACAGCTCAACATGTAAATGCGAGGCTTCGTATCTGCTACGCATTTTTAGCCTGCTTCTGAGGATGTGCGGAACATCAAACGTTTCACTCCCATGGGTGCTCTCTGCTCTGATCGCACCCTCCTGGCGTCTAGAGCTGGAAGCCACTGGCAGGTGCTCTTCGTCTATACATAAACATATATCTATATGCAGCCTCGAGGCCAGCGCATACAAGTGCGTATATACTCCGTGTACCTTATTACCGTTGCATCGGCGTCCTGCTACCGCATGTGACAATCTGAACACCGTCCGTCCGTCTTGTCTGAGCGCACGAATTCGAATGAATCGATACGCCTCGATAGAACTAGATGACACGTAACGGCGGTACGCGTCGACACATGACGATCGTCGACCCGGAGTCTCGTACTCGCCTCAGTTAATATGAGAGAGGGTTCGAGCTTGCCCTGCTCGACTGCATACCATTTGGAGGTGGCGTTTTGGTTTCAAGTTCTCAGCAAAACGCCTGGTAATCGAGCTCTGTGCTCGGGCTGATCAGCGTCGGCTCTGGTGGTGGGCTCTCATATGATGGCGGGCTGAACGCCCGGCGCAAAGGCAGCCATGGCCTACTGTGAGAAAAGGGGCGAGAAAAGGGGTGAGAAAACGGCGAGAGAAACGGGGTGACAGAAAAGGGGCGAGAGAAAAGGGGTGAGAGAAAAGGGGCGAGAGAAAAGGGGCGGGAGAAAAGGGGCGGGATACAGGGGCGGGATACAGGGGCGAGGAAAGGGGCGAGAAAAGCGGCGAGAGAAAAGGGGGGAGAGAAGGGAATACAAGGCTGACGTCACACATCATACGCATGTAGTCGGACGGACGCACACCAATCCCCCCCGGACACATCTCGCCGCCGTGTCCTTTGAATGCTAATTTGAATAATCATTTCAGAATGGTCCTCTTCACAATGGAACGGCCCTCTTCAGAATGAGATCAGCCTTGTCAAGGAGTGAGGACACATGCTATGGTCATGGTCTGCACATGTGCTATGGACGCACACCTGTGATTCGGTGGCGAGATGAACGACGCCCCAGGTCGGTTGGGTATGTTCTCCTGGTTCTCTCGCCGGGTAGCTGCTGCGGGGGGTCCTTTCTGCAACACGGCGTTCGAGCTCGCTCCAATGTGGCTCGCTCCAATGTGCTTGGCGAGCCTCGCCGAATTCGAGCGCTCCTCATCGAGACTGGCGGAGAGTGCGGAGATTGTGAGCATGGCGCTACGGAGGTCCTTCCTCAGGCTCTCTAACTCCGAGCCGATGAGATCTCGCCGCCGATCGTCACCGCTGCACCGCTGCCAAAGCAATCGAAGCAGAACATCAGGCAACCTGCGCGCATGTTGAGCGAGTGCGGTGTGTGAGAGAGGCGGCGCTCCACGCAGTAGAGCAAGGCGAGCGACTAGCGTCGTTTCGCTGCGACTGTTGGGGCCGGGAGGCGCATCGCGGCGCGCGCGTGTTGGAGCACCGCTCGATTCACCGAGCCTTGGATCACGTGCTACTGCACTCTGTCTCACTTCGCGCGAATGAAGGCTGTTGACTTTCTCGCGAAAATACTGAGAACATGTCTGGGAAGGGCGACGACACGCCGTGGCGTAGAAACGAGTCGCGCATCGAAGGCTCGCAGGGATCTCAGCTGCTGCGAGAGGGCACATGTTCCACTTCTGACTGGCTGCCCGTCTACCCCTCGTGCGCATCAACGCCAAAGCCTGGGCGTGTCCCCAGCATCTTGCAGGGCGACCGGTTCATCCCTCAGCGATCTGCCATGGATCTCGAGGTGTCGCACTTCGAGCTGACGCGTTTTCAGAACGAAAACGCCGGGGTGAACGCCTCACCCGCCAAGGAGGAGTACAAGAAGGAGCTCGCCGCCAATCTCTTTGCCGGCTCAGCTCGCAACAGGGTCCTCACATTCAAGCCGCCTTTCATGAGGCCGCAAAGCGAGAGCTCGAAGAGCTCGCTGCGAGTGCTCTACACGCAGAACCGCGATGCTGGGCTGCAGCCCAAACGCTACTCTCGCCACATCCCCCAGGCGCCCGAGCGCATCCTCGATGCGCCCGAGCTGCTCGATGACTACTACCTCAACCTCCTCGATTGGAACTCGAGTAACGTGCTGGGCGTCGCGCTCGGCGATTCTATCTATCTGTGGAACGCGAACGATGGGGAGATCCAGCAGCTGATGCAGACCGTGGGTGAGCACAGCCACGTGACCTCCCTCTCGTGGGTGCAGGAGGGAAACTACATGGCTGTGGGCACCTCAGACCACAAGGTTCAGATTTGGGACACTGAACAGCTCAAGCAAGTGCGCACTATGTCGGGGCACCGCGCGCGCGTCTCCTCGCTCTCGTGGAGTGGGCCGGTGCTTTCATCCGGGGGAAGGGACTCGGTTGTCCTCCATCACGACGTGCGCATCGCCGAGCACAAAGTCGGCACGCTGCGCGGCCACACGCAAGAGGTCTGCGGCCTACGTTGGTCGCCTTCAGGAAACCAGCTCGCCTCGGGCGGCAACGATAACCTACTGAACATTTGGGATGACCGCTACACTGCTTCGACCAACGGCATCTGCGACCAGCCACTCTTTCGATGCGATCAGCACCAAGCAGCAGTCAAGGCGCTTGCGTGGTGCCCTTGGCAGCGCTACCTACTCGCCTCCGGCGGCGGCACGGCAGATCGAATGATCCGCTTTTGGAATTCGAACACGGGCGCTTGCCTGAACGCAGTGGACACGCACTCGCAGGTGTGCGCGCTCCAATGGGCCAAACACGACAAAGAGCTCGTCTCCTCTCACGGCTACTCACACAACCAACTCATCCTATGGAAGTACCCGTCGATGGTCAAGGTGGCGGAGCTCACCGGACATACCTCGCGCGTGCTGCACATGTCGCAGTCGCCCGATGGCACGACCATTGTGACCGCTGCTGCCGATGAGACCCTGCGCTTCTGGAAGATACTCTCTGGGGGAGAGGCATCCAAGAAGGAACGCGCTGCTGCCAAGGAGTCGGTATTGAATAGCATGTCCATCAGGTAGTACAATCAGGCTAGCCGGGGACCAATAATGGTGCAACCCCGCCGCATGCGTGCTTATTAACATGGAAACGAGCACTGTCGAGAGCTTGCATGACCCGGATGTTGTCGTCGGCTTTTTTGTGCTCATTCATTTTGGTGGCTCCGTCGTTAATACTTTTGTCATACTGATACTCATTCGTCATTGTCATGCGACTGGGACTGATATCACTATGGGACTATCAGCTCTCAATTGTAAGAGTTCTAGTGAAAGTACATGTGTATTACTTGTTAACAGTGTATATATTTTTTATTTGTATTAGGTACTGTATTAGGCGAGAAACACCGACCTCTAGAATCGCCAGACTAGACGCCAGGGGGGTACATTGACATTCTGATTCTTAGAACCTGCGGGAGTTACTTCAAGTATTACTTCTACTTGACGTTCCGCACATCCTAAGAAAGCTCTAAAAATGCGTAGATACGAAGCTTCGCACTTTGAGCTGAATCTTCGCGCCTTCCTGAGGTGCAAATCTCGCTGCAAGATTGCATCAGATTGGTTTAACAGGACAACAGAATAAATTGGCTGCCAGCGACACGTCGTGGAGACGTTAGCCGGTGGCGCTGGGCTGCGGCGCTGGGGACGGTGCCTCGAGGCCCATGTAGCGGCCCTTCCACCAGCGTTAGCTGCATCCGCCCGGCAGCCATCATCGCGCTCATCATCATCAGCTCAGGGCCCTGTACCCCGGCGTAGCTGCCGAATTATGGCAGAGGGATACAACACCTCGAGTTGATGCTTCGTGATGGTTAAAGTTGAGCAAGCTGGAGATGTAGGATAATGATGCTAATATATTAAGGATGTCAAATTCTGAACGGGTGCGCATCTAGTCAGGATGAGCGCGAGCTAGAGAGTGGATCGCTGGCTCACCCTCGCTATGCGCCCTGAGCTTGCTCACCCAGCCTTGAGATGGCTCGGCGAGTGATGGTAGAGACTCTTGAAGACAAACGCCTGGCTGAGCAGCTCTCCGACATCCTTGGCCGACCATCCCTGCGTGGGCAAGTGCTGGAGAAAAACGACCATCTCTTGAAAGTCCATCTTTTGGAGCTGCGCCGACCAGCTCACCACGAGCGCCGCGCACATATACACATGCAGCACAGCGAACCCATCGCCAATCTCATTCGTCTCGTCCTCACTGCCGCCGTACTCGGCGAGGTATGTGTCCCACACTCGCACGACGAGATCAAGAGAGAGCTCGCGCATGAGGAGGCAGTTCATCCATCGGAAGGCGAACTGGATAAACTGGAGCCCATTCTCGATCAGGTGCACGTGTAGCTTGGCGTCGATCCTCGCCACCAGCTCCTTGAGCTTGAAGACCATTCGCTGGATCCCAGGCTGCGCGAAAGTGTAGTGGTCTTGCACCGAGTCCAAAAGCTTCGAGAGGCACCAGAAGGCGTCGGCCTCGACCTGTGCGAGCACGTACGGCGGTAGGCCTTCAACGTCATCCGCGCGGTGTGGCCGATCATGCGGCAGGTGCTCCGCGAAGAAGACCATGAAGAAGGGCGTGACGAGGTCGTTGACCCCCTGGACGTATCCGGAGGCCGGATGCCTGAGCGCCCATATGTAGAGCACGCGTTCGAGCGCGCGCTGTACGATCTCGTGGCGGAAGATGGCGGAGGAGGTGGAGGTGCGCGGCACGTCGATGAGGATCTGCTGGAGCGTCTTCCGCTGGTAGTCGGAGCGCTCAGCGTCGGCAATGTCAAAGTACTGCGGCACCGATTCATTGTACTCGCGTCGTTTGCGGGCGAGCGTCGCTTCCCGCAATCCCTTGTTTGGAGGGAGGTATCCCAGGAGGAGCTGCCACGTGATCGCACGGCAGGGCGCAGGCACACCAGACCAACTCGCCGCTCGCAGCTGCCGTAAGTCAATGACCTGGAGATCGAGAAGACGAATCGGATGATGTATAGGGAACATGGGGTGTGGCATGTGGGACTAGCATGGGAAAGTGAGAGATAATGTGACAGAGAATGTGTGAAAGAATGCACACCTCTTTTTCTAGTAGCAAATTGAACTTTCGTAAGCGCTGCTCATCGGGCAAGAGTAGGAGGCTTGTACTGAGTGAGGTACTGCGCGTTGGCGCCGCATGGTGATGAGAGGAGATTGACGCGGCAGGAGCCCCGGCGGAAGCATCAGAGCGCCTAGCGACGGGAGCTCCGTGGGAATCCGCCAATGAAGCGGCGAGAACGGCGGGAGCGCGGGCAGCGGGAGCGCGAGCAGCGGAAGCGCGGGAAACGGGAGCGCGGGCAGCCGGAGCGCGGCTGAGAGCGTGGCTACTGAGGCTCTCACGAGTCTGCGATGAGACGGGAGCGGCTGACGGCACACTGGAGCTGGATTTTGCGCACGGCGACGCCGACATGACCGCCGCGATCGCGCTCTGCATCGCGCCGCCAGCAGAGCCGCTGCTAGGGAGAGGCGACCCGCTTGGCGGAGGCTCGGTGAGGGGCGGATAGGTTGCACCGCGCACTTGTTTGACGACGCCCGGTCGTGGCTGCGGAGGCTGCGCAGCGGGACGCGTCGCGCACTGAGTGTTGGAGGAGGCCCACATTCGTATTTATGAAGTGTGTAGTCCCTGCTAGGAACTGTCGGGGGGGGCTTAAACAATTCTACGTTTCTCGCAGGTGAGCCACGCCCTGAGATTTTCGGGCATGCGATTTCTTCTCTTCGGCCTGGTGGCCCTTGTCCACCAGTCCGAGGCCCTCTCGCTGACTTCGAGGCTTTGGCCTCAGCGTCCCTTGGTGGCAGTATCGCCTGCCGCCACCCAGACCAGCTCGCTGGTCTATGCTTCGCCGCACAAGTCAGGTGAGCCATCAGTGTGGCACCCGCTGCAGAGTGGAGAAAGCTAGTGCCTGCGTGGGTGGTTGTCGCGCACGTCGGTTGCGGAATGGGTTGCGGCGCATCTGCCGCAGATGTGTGCACCGCTCCGTGATCACGCGCAGCCGGGCCCACTCCTGGTGCCAGAGGATGCCACGCTGTGTCGAACGCAGAGACTCTTCTGAGCTCTGCTCGGTGCCCTTTGCGGCGCCGCCACTTGATACGTGAGTATCATGCGCCCAGCTAACCGGACTCTTGCTTCTGACATGCCTCTTGCTCTCGCTCTCCTCCACAGGACTTGATGCGATCCACGCTGTCGCTTCGCAGTCCGCAACGTCTCAACTCGAGGAGAGCTCCCCATCACGAATTACTCCACCCTCCCAATCTACCAATCACGACCACTCAATCACGATCCATCTAGTCAGTACCCACCTGACTACTCATCACAATCCACCTATCTCCGCATCAGCGCCCATCCCATCACTCATCACCGCCCCCTTATCACTCATCACCCTCTCATCTCCCTTGACGCTCCACAGGAGACCATGTGGTCATACGTGCGCGAGCGCGGTGGCAACAAGCTCATCCGGCGGATTCTGATCGCCAACAACGGCATGGCTGCGACCAAGACGATCATGTCGATCCGCAGCTGGGCATACAAGACCTTTGGTGATGAGAACGCCGTCCAGTTTGTCGTGATGGCCTCGCCCGAGGACCTCGCGGCCAACGCGGAGTTCATCCGCCGCGCCGACGAGTTCGTTGAGGTCCCCGGCGGGAGCAACGCGAACAACTATGCCAACGTGCAGCTTATCGTTGACCTGTGCCTCTCCCAGAACGTGGATGCGGTCATGGTCGGCTGGGGCCACGCCTCCGAGAATCCCAAGCTTGGCGACCTCCTCCAGGAGCGCATGAAGGCCGCTGGCCGCGAGATCACCTTTATCGGTAAGTCTCTCACTTTTGTCATTGTTTCGACCCATTTTCCCCAGATGTGACACTTTCCGATTTTTCAGTTCATTTCACCGAGTTTTCTTCTTCTCAATTTGACAACGCAGGCCCGACGTCGCCGGTGATGCGTGTGCTTGGCGACAAGATTGGTTCGACGCTGCTCGCGCAGACTGCGGACGTGTCTACAATGCCGTGGAACGGCGACGGCCTCACCGCCAACCTCGACGAGAACGGCAACATCCCCGAGGAGCAGTTTGACGCCGCATGCATCCACTCCGAAGATGAGGCCGTCGAGGCCGCGGAGCGCATCGGTTACCCCGTCATGCTCAAGGCGTCAGAGGGCGGTGGCGGCAAGGGTATCCGCAAGGCCCTCGACGAGGCCGAGCTGCGCACCGCCTACCCGCAGGTGCTCGGCGAGGTGCCCGGCTCGCCCGTCTTCCTCGTCAAGCTCTGCGTGGGCGCGCGCCACCTTGAGGTGCAGGTCGTCGGCGACACGCACGGCAACGCGATCGCTCTCGGCGGCCGCGACTGCTCGACGCAGCGCCGCTTCCAGAAGATTTTCGAAGAGGGCCCACCGATCATTGCTCCCGATGACAAGTTTGAGGAGATGATGCGCGCGGCGGTGCGCCTCTGCAAGAACATTGGCTACTGCTCCGCGGGAACCGTGGAGTATCTCTACATTCCCGAGACGAAGGATTACTACTTCCTCGAGCTCAACCCGCGTCTGCAGGTCGAGCACCCCGTCACCGAGGGCATCACCGGTGTGAGCCTCCCCGCGACGCAGCTCCACGTGGCCATGGGCATCCCCCTCAACAACATCCCCGAGGTGCGCACCTTTTACGGCGGGGACGCCAAGGCGGTCGGCGACATCAACCTCGACTACTTTAAGCCCTCCTCCGAATACCCGAAGCACGTGATCGCTGCGCGCATCACCGCCGAAAACCCTGATGAGGGCTTCAAGCCCACCTCGGGCAAGATTGAGCGCATCAACTTCCAGTCGGACACCAAAGTGTGGGGCTACTTCTCTGTGGTCGCCGACGGCGGCGTCCATGAGTTTGCGGACTCGCAGTTTGGTCACCTCTTTGCGACCGGTGACACTCGCGAGGAGGCGCGCAAGGCGCTCGTGCTCGCGCTTAAGGAGCTCTTCATCATGGGGGAGATCCGCACGACTGTCGAGTACCTGGGCGAGCTACTCGAGATGGACGACTTCAAGGAGAACACCATCGACACCGCATGGCTCGACGGCTTGATCGCATCCAAGTCGGTGGGCGTCGAGGTGGAGCCGCAGTCGGCGGTGATCAACGCGGCCGTGTACCGCGGCTACAAGCAGGTGCAGGACGCGGTGCGCAACTTCAAGGAGAGCCTCGAAAAGGGCCAGCTCTCGACGCTTCCCTTGCGCGAGCTCCAGGGACTCCCCGTCGAGATCACCTACCTCGACACCAAGTACACCTTCTCGGTGACTCCCAAGGCGCCCGACGTCTTCCTCCTCCAGCAGGGCGAGCAGGAGATCGAGGTGCGCACGCGCGAGCAGGCGGACGGCTCGCTCTACGTGGCCTATGGCGCCGAGACTCACCAGCTCTACGCCAAGGAGGAGGCCCTCGGCCTTCGTATGATCCTCGACGGCGTCACCGTGCTGCTGCCCACCGTCTACGACCCGTCCGAGCTCCGATCCGACGTGACGGGCAAGCTCGTGCGCTACCTAGTAGATGACGGCGCGCAGATCGAGGCCGGGCAGCCGTACGCCGAGGCGGAGGCCATGAAGATGCTCATTGCCATCAAGGCGGACGAGTCTGGCACCGTCAAGCACGAGAAGCAGCCGGGCTCCATCATCAACCAAGGCGACTTGCTCGCCTCGCTCGCGCTCAAGGACCCCTCCAAGGTCAAGAAGATTGTCAACTACGAGGGCGCGCTCTCGTACCAGCAGACGTCCCTGTCCGACGAGACGACGCTCCAGGCCTTCCGCTCCTCGCAAAAGGCCCTCGAGCTCGTCATGGATGGATATGTGATGGACGCCGAGCCGCTCGTCCAAAAGATGCTCTCGATGCTCAGCTCGGTGGGACTCGCCCTCGGCGAGATCCAGGATGCGGCGAGCGCGCTGGGCAACAAGCTTCCGACGGCGCTCGACACACAGATCCAGGCCGCATGTGCCAAGACCAAGGCCGAGCATGTTGACGGCGAGGACACCAAGGAGAACATGGTACTCGTCGCCACCCTTCGCGGGATGATCGGCGACTATGCCAACTCGCTACCGGAGGTCAAGAAGGGTGAGCTGCTTGTGGTCGTCGCGCCGGTGGTGGCGGTCCTCGACAAGTTCGGCGCCGGCCTCCGCGAGAATGCCATCTCGGTCGTCTGTGCACTCCTCCAGCGCTTCATGGCCACCGAGACCAAGTTTGCCGGCACCGCCGACGACCAGGCCATCGCGGCGATGCTCAAGCAGACGCCCGACGACAAGGAGGCCATATTCAACGCTGCGTTTGCGCACGAGCAGCTGCCCCTCCGCTCGGCCCTCTGTATCTCCCTCCTCCGCCAGCTCTTCACCTTCCCCGAGCGCTTCGGCGTCGAGCCGCTTCGCACGCTGCCGCCGGCGCTCGACGTGGTCGTCCAGATGTCCTCGCTGCCGGGCGCCCCTTACAAGGAGCTAGCGCTCACCGCGGCGCAGTTCGGGCTCTACAAGGCGGAGAAGCCATTCGATGAGGTAGTCGCCGAGCTCAAGACAGATCTCCTCGCCTCTGGACCCGAGTCGGCCGCCGCCTCGCGTAGCCTCGTTGTCAACGCGCTCCTTGCGCTATTCCCCGACACCGAGGTTGGGCAGACGGCGATGCAGGTGGCGCTTAAGCGCTTCTACCGCTCGTACAAGCTGCTCGACATGAGCACCTCCGAGCGTGGCACCACCACCCTCACCGAGTTCTCGTACGAGTCCGCCGACAAGGCGCAGGACGACACCAAGAGCCCCGTGCGCTACGGCCAGCTTGCTGTCGTGCCCGAGCTCGGCGCGCTCTCGACGGCGCTCCCCGAGCTCCTTGAGAACTATAAGGGCCAAGGCCCGGGGCCGATCAACGTGCTCCACCTCGCCGTCAACATGCCCATCTCCGAGGGCGCCGGCGCCGAGGAGGAGCTCATCGCCGCCGTCCAGCAGATGCTCCAGGGACAGCGCGCGGCGCTCGAGGCCAAGGCAAATGCTCAACACAAGACCCATTCTTCCCACATGTCACACTTTCCCATGTTGTTCCCACATAATATCACACGGCTTGGCCCATTTCCCCCACATGTCACACTTTGCCGTGTTGTTCCCACGGGATATCACACGGCCCCCCTTGTCTCTGTGCAGGGCGTGCGTCTCGTCTCGCTCATGCTGCCCAACCCGCCCAAGTGGCCGAGGCAGTTCTCCTTCACGCTTGCGCGCAACTTTGAGGAGGACCGCGAGCGGCGCAACATGTACCCGACCATGTGGAACCTGCTCGAGATGGACCGGCTCAAGGAGTGGGCGCCTGAGCGCCTCCAGGCCATCTCGCACAACTCGGTCGTGCTCCTTGGCCAGCAGGGCACGAGGCCGCGCGTGCAGCAGCGCATCTTCTGCCGCGGCATCACGCACTCCTCGGGTCTCGACGATCCGGCGAGCGCCGAGTCGGCCTTCCTCAAGTCGCTCGATGAGCTCCAGCTCGCCATGCTCGACAAGCGCGTCCTCCCCTCCGCCTCGTCACACCTCTTCATGCACGTGCTCACGCCGTTCGCCGCCGCGCCCGCTGAGCTCATCGGCACCTTCAAGGAGCTCATGTCGGAGCTCATCTCGAAGCACGCGACGCGGCTCCTCAAGCTCTCTGTCGACGAAATCGAGGTGCGCGTCCACACCGAGCTCCCCTCGGGCGAGCGCCAGGCCGTCCGCCTCATGGCCTCCTCCATGTCGGGCCAGTGGCTCAAGACGGAGGGCTTCCTCGAGTACCTCGACCCCGTCACTGGCCTCACCACCTCGTACTGCACAATTGACGACGACGCGCTCTGCTTTCTCGAGCCGTACCCGATCGCCTCGGCCCTCGCCAACAAGCGCGCCGTCGCCCGCCGCATCGGCACCACTTACGCGTACGACTTCCTCGGTTTGATCGAGAAGGGTGTCGTCGGCGCCTGGCAGGAGGCCCTCGCCATGGGCGCCTCGCAGGCGATGCCTTCGAACCTGCTCGAGGCGGACGAGTTGCTCCTCTCCGCCGAAGGCACCCTCTCCCCCGGCTCGCGCGTCGTCGGCACCAACACCGTCGGCATGGTGGGCTGGCACATGACCATCAAGACGCCCGAATACCCGCAAGGCCGCCCAGTTGTCGTCGTCGCCAACGACTGCACCGTGCAGTCGGGCTCCTTTGGGGTGGCCGAGGATGACTTCTTCGACGCTGTCTCCAAGTATGCGCGCAAGCTCGGTGTGCCGCGCGTCCACATCGCCTCCAACTCGGGCGCGCGCATCGGGCTCGCCGAGGAGCTCAAGCCCTACTTTAACGTGGCGTGGACCGATTCGGCCAACACGGCGCTCGGGTACGAGTACCTGTACCTCGACGAGGCGGATGTGGGCCGCTTCGCCGATGAGACCTTCCACGGCGAGTGGGTCACCGTCAACGGCGAGAAGCGCTTCAAGCTCAACGACATTGTGGGCGAGAAGGACGGGATCGGCGTCGAGAATTTGCGCGGCTCGGGGATGATTGCAGGCGAAACGTCCAAGGCCTACGAGGAGACGTTCACCCTCTCCTACGTGACCGGTCGCTCCGTCGGCATCGGCGCATACATCAACCGACTCGCTCACCGCGTCATCCAAATGTCCAACGGCCCCATCATCCTCACTGGCTTCTCGGCGCTCAACAAGCTGCTCGGCAAGGAGGTGTACAACTCGCAGGACCAGCTCGGCGGGCCGCAGATCATGCTCCCCAACGGCGTCTCCCACCAGCTCGCCGACGACGACCAGGACGGCGTCGAAAAGATCCTCAAGTGGCTCTCGTACGTGCCGATCACCGCATGTGCGCCGCCCTCGGTGATCACCTGCGTCGATCCCATCGAGCGCGCCATCGGCTTCCTGCCCACTAAGGCGCCCTACGATCCGCGCCACATGCTCGCCGGCGCCACCGCGCCCGACGGCTCCTGGACCTCGGGCTTCTTTGACCAGGGCTCCTTCACCGAGTACCTCGCCGAGTGGGGCAAGTCGGTGGTCATCGGCCGTGCGCGCCTCGGCGGCGTGCCGATGGGCGTCATCGCCGTCGAGACGCGCCTCGTTGAGCAGCGGATCCCCGCTGACCCCGCCAACCCCAACTCGCGCGAGGCCGTCCTCGCGCAGGCCGGCCAGGTCTGGTACCCCGACTCGGCCTTCAAGACGGCGCAGGCCATCCAGGACTTCAATCACGCCGAAAACCTCCCGCTCATCATCTTTGCCAACTGGCGAGGCTTCTCGGGGGGCACGCGCGACATGTTCGGAGAGATCCTCAAGTTTGGCTCCTACATTGTCGACAACCTCCGTGACTACAAGCACCCCGTCTTTGCCTACATCCCGCCCAATGGCGAGCTGCGCGGCGGCGCGTGGGTCGTCATCGACCCCACGATTAATGCGGACATGATGGAGATGTACGCGGACACCAACGCGCGCGGAGGCATTCTCGAGCCCCCTGGCATCTGCGACGTCAAGTTCCGCAAGCCAGACCTCGTCAAGACCATGCACCGTCTCGATGAGAAGCTGCAGCAGCTCACCTCCGAGCTCGCCGTCGCAGAGGAGTCGCTTGCTGAGGACGAGGCGCAGTCGCTCCGCCAGCAGATTGCGCAGCGCGAGGCGACACTTATCCCGCTTTACACCCAAATCTCCCACGAGTTTGCCGACCTCCACGACCGCCCCGGACGCATGTACGCCAAGGGCGTCATCAGAGATGTTGTGCCGTGGGAAGGCGCGCGTGAGTACTTCAGCTGGCGCGTGCGCAGGCGACTCGCGCAGGATGCGCTCGTCAAGCAGCTCAAGGCGGTGGATGAGACCCTCGAGCACCAGGCGGCCGTCGCACTCCTCCGCAGCTGGTCCAACGATATCGACTGGGAAGACGACAAGGCGGCTCTCGGGTGGTTTGAGAAGGAGGGCGCCGCAATCGAGGCCAACCTCTCCAAGGTGCGCCTCGAGGCCATCAAGACGATGATGAAGGACATGATGGCATCGCTCTCGGCGGAGAACAAGGCCGAACTCCTCAAGGAGCTCTGAACGTCGCACGACGCCGTCCATCGATTTCGCCAGAGCGAAGTGCACAATGTGAAGGGCACGGCTCGAGAGCTAAAGCCCAAAGCAAGCAATTCGAGTTGAAAGCGCAATCCATCCATACTGATGCTGGCCGTCACATGAGAGAGAGCAATACACGAGGACATGCCTTCCAGATTGTCCACTAAGGTCAGCCTGCTTATGATCCACCGCTGACTCTTCCTCTTGCTTTTTCGGAAGACAAGAACCAAAAAAAAGTCTCGTGGCGTACTTGGTGGCGTACGCTGGCTGCCATACGCCGAGCTCGGTGTCGCCGCAGCTCACAACGCGTGCATGAGACACACTCGAAAGAACTTGAATTGCATGTTGCATGTCCATGGATGATATTTAATAATGATGAATCCGATGAAAGAGCTTTGGTAACCCTAGCAGCTCTTATGCTGCTAGAATGGTTTGAACTCATACCGATACTTGCTAAAGCTCGGGTCAGGGGTGGGTTGGTCCGAGCCTGAAAGGTGGATATAGTGCCAACCCGTTGGAGTTTGGGGGCGAAAGAAAGACCATAGGAAAGCTCTGAGTGCATAGCGAAGCTTCGTCGCACGAGTCAGCGCTAGCTTCGAATTTTTTTGTGATTGATTCAGCAAGATTCACCTAATTAAATGTTAATGTAATTACTATGAACTTTTTTTTGATGACTGTTGACGGAACTGTTGAGTGATTTCATTACTGTTGGAGCAGGCCTTGA
>MDSY01156836.1_pt1 | contig 15245 bp, 15 predicted proteins | sample 811131 | NCBI WGS metagenome assembly MDSY01 (sample SAMN05326643, study PRJNA326480) | marine metagenome | isolation source: seawater | place: Atlantic Ocean: South West | collected 2010 | reverse complement strand
AATTTACTGTAATTCATTTGATATGCGCGAATTTGATGTTCCTGAGTTTTATCGAAGTCCTATTATATCTCGATTAAAGGAGATAAGGAAAACTCTTGATCCAAAGAAAAAAGATTTTTCCCCGACGAAACTAGATTTCGGTCCAGTAAGATTTTTAATTGCTCGACATTTCGGTTTTTGTTTTGGAGTTGAAAATGCAATTGAAAGAGCATATAAAGCTCTTGAAGAAAACCCTGGTAAGAATATTTATTTCTTAAGTGAGATGATTCATAATCCTTTGGTGAATTCAGACTTACAATCAAGAGGAGTCAAATTTATCTTGGATACTGAAGGGAATCAATTAATTGGATGGGATTTAATTACTTCTAATGATTTGGTTATAATTCCTGCTTTTGGCACAACAATAGAGACTAAAAAATTATTACAGGATAAGGGGGTTCATACCGATCAATACAATACAACATGTCCTTTTGTTGAACGTGTTTGGAAAATGAGTAAAAAATTAGGTAATAAGGACTATACTATTGTAATTCATGGTAAAAGTAACCATGAGGAAACAAAAGCAACATTTTCTCACGCAGCTAAAGAAGGTCCTTCTTTAATTATAAAGGATATCGAAGAAGCTAAATTACTTGAAGAGTATATTCGCTCTAAAAAACCTAAACAAGAATTTTATCGAGATTTTGCAGGGAAATACAGCACAGGTTTTAATCCTGACATTCATTTACGGAAAATTGGTGTTGTTAATCAAACAACAATGCTTGCGAGTGAAACGAAAGAGATTGCATCGTATGTTAAAGATGTTATTGAAGATCTTTATGGAATTAATGAAAAAGCCTTTGCGGATACAAGAGATTCTTTATGCTACGCTACTAATGATAATCAGAGCGCAACTTATGGCTTGTTAGATGAGGGGGCAGATTTAGCTATTGTTGTTGGTGGTTATAATAGTTCAAATACAACTCATTTGGTTGAATTATGCGAACAAAAATACCCCACATATTTTGTTTCTAGTAAAGATAAATTGTTAACTTCAAAAGAAATCAATCATTTTGATTGGAGAAATAAAGTAGAGCGTAATTCAAATAATTTTTTACCTAGAAAAGATAAAATAGATATTATTCTTACTTCAGGAGCCAGTTGTCCAGATAGTACAGTCGAGTCTGTTTTAAGAAAAATTCTTAGTTTTTATGATGGAATCAAAGAAGTTGAAGAAGTGTTAAAAGAAATTGAAAAAAAATACGGGGAGTAAAATGAGTTTATACAAATCGATAATTAAACCAATTTTTTTCTCTCAAGATCCAGAGAAAGTTCATTATAAAGTATTTAGCATGATTAAAAACATGTCTAAAATCCCTGGAGCTTCTGCTATTAACCGTTCAATATTTAGAGTTCAAGACAAAAGACTTGAAAGAGAGGTTTTTGGATTAAAGTTTTTAAATCCGGTTGGATTGGCTGCAGGGTTTGACAAAGATGCTAAGCTTTTTAATGAGCTAGGCGATTTTGGTTTTGGATTTATTGAAATAGGTACTCTTACACCAAAAGGTCAGCCGGGGAATTCTAAACCAAGATTGTTTAGAATTCCTGAAGATAATGCTTTGATTAACAGAATGGGGTTTAATAATGAAGGTGTTGAAGCTGCAGTTGAGAGGTTGAAGCATAGAAAGACAAATATTATAATTGGAGGGAATATTGGTAAAAATACTGGCACAGATTCAATTAAAACTGATGAAGATTATATTCAGGTTTTTAATACCCTCTTTGATTATGTTGATTATTTCGTTGTTAATGTAAGTTGTCCTAACGTAGGTAATTTAACAAAGCTTCAGGAGAAAGAACCATTAATGGATTTGATGCAAAAGATTTCTGAGTTAAATAATGCAAAATCTAAACCGAAGCCATTGTTACTAAAAATTGCTCCAGACTTAAGTGAAAAGGAGTTAGACGATGTTATAGATATTATAAAAAAATTAAATCTTGATGGTGTTGTGGCTGCAAATACTTCCGTAAATAGGGAAGGTCTAAAAACTGCAAAAAGTAAACTAGAACAAATTGGCTGGCCAGGAGGTTTGAGTGGCCAACCTGTTGGAGAAAGATCAACAAAGACAATCAAATATCTTTATGATAACTTAGGTGATAAATATCCTATTATTGGTGTAGGAGGAATTCATTCTGAAGAAGATGCGTTGGAAAAAATTAAAGCTGGCGCGAAATTGTTACAATTGTATACAGGGTTTATTTACGAAGGCCCTAGTTTAGTTAGACGTATAAATAAAGCATTACTAAAATGAGGTTATTAATTATTTCTTTCATTATATTATTTTTCGCTCCATTTATTAATGCTCAATGTGATAATTTGACGTTAAAACAAGAGGTGGAAATGACAGAAAACATAGCTATAGTTCAAGGTCTGTCAATAAAAGGAGATTCCGTGTTTGTTGAGGTAATAAAAAAATGGAAGGGCGATTCAATTGGTAAATATTTGCAATTTAAGCTGGAAAATGTTTTGTCAGAAAATTACCGAATAGACACTGGTAAAACCTATATCCTTTTTTGGTATAATGGAATATCTGTTGACCCCTGTTCAAGAAGTTCTGAATTCAAATATGCTCATTTCGAATATGAGTTAAATGTTTTGTTTGAAGATTACAAGGTTGAAAATGTATATAAATATGACTCTATTCAATATAACAAGTCAAATATTTTTCAATCTGATACATTAATTTACGACAACGGTAAAGGTAATTATGCTTTTTACCATGTGGAAGAAAATGAGCTTAAGTCCTTTAGTGATTTACCTAAGCCGCTTTCAAGGTTTAAGCAGAGAAAGTTTTATGTAATTGATGAAAATATTGAAACAACAAAAAAGAAATATGATGTAGTTTTTGCCGTGATTGTTTCAAATGAAAAACCTGAGATTACTACTGATTTTAAGAAGAAAGCTTTACAGTCTTTATTTAAGTGATTTTTCCTAATTCAATAAGAATACATCAGTTTAACCTTGAGGAATCGATGTGTTATTCTTAATTTACCACCTCTTGAGAAGTCTTCGATAATGGTTATTAATTTTAAGAAAAGTTTACTTCTAAAAAAACTGCTAATAAAAATTCATTAATCTTTCTTGCAACAAGACTTTTGAGATACTGTTGTAGAATCTTTTATACCTTTTTCAATAGAACAAGAATTCACACAATCATCAATACAACCTCTTAATTGTGTTGAATCTACTTTAGCTGCAGCGCATTTTACTCTGCATTCTGAATCTTTAATTTTACAAATTGAATCAGTACTGACTTTAGTTATACAATCATCTTTAATCAAACTAGAGGCAGATGAGTCTATTGAACAATCAGTTTTTAAACTATCTACATTTTCATCACAACATTTTTTTTCTGTTTTTTTTGCGCAGCAAGAATCATTAGAATTTTTTAAATGAGCTTCAGAATCTACTCCACATGAAGAAAAACAAAGAGTGAACATTATTAATACACTTAGGATAATACCAGAATTCTTCATAATTGTACTTTAATTTATATTAAAAAAATAAGATTAGCTATTATTTAATTCTTTCCATTTCCATTCGCAGATAATTACCTAAACTATCGCTGGATATATAATATTGCTCGTTATTCTTGTTTCTATTATTCTCCCAATCTTGAGAATAATCATCTATAATGAGGGTAAGGTCTTTCTTGTTAACGCCCCATGAAACATCAGTTACACCATCAATTTTACCTGTTCCTCCTTCATTTAAAAGTAATGTGAAATCATTAGTTTTTAAATCGTTTTTAAAGTAATTGACAAACCATGATCCTTCAAGTTTTTTTTCATGTTTTTTACAAGAAAACAGACTTATAAAAGTTAAAGTAATTATAAAATATTTCATTATTTAATTTTAAAATCAAACATTTTTATATCCTTAATAAAACCTGTTAATTCGTCATTGATATTCACTTTATCTACACCAGATGGAGTACCTGTGTAAATCAGATCTCCTATTTTTAGAGTAAAGAACTTTGATACGTAACAAATCAACTCTTCAATATTAAAAAGCATTTGATTAGTGTTTCCTAACTGCACTCTTTTCCCATTTTTATCTAAGCTAAAATCTAAATTAGACAAGTCTCCTAACTCAGATTTATGAATGAACTTTTTAGACAAGGCAGCAGAAGAGTCAAAGGCTTTAGCTTTTTCCCAAGGCAATCCGCTATTTTTTAGTTTAAATTGTAAATCTCTTGCAGTGAAGTCAATACCTAAACCGATTTCTTCATAGTATTTGTGAGCAAATTTGGAATGAATGTTTTTACCTAAACGGTTAATTTTTACAACTAATTCAACCTCATGATGTACTTCATCTGAAAAATCAGGAATGAAAAATGGATCATTGTTTCTTAATAAAGCAGTGTCTGGCTTTAAGAATATAACAGGTTCAATTGGTTGTTCATTATTTAGTTCTTTTGCATGATCTGCAAAGTTTCTTCCAATACAAATAATCTTCATTTCTTAATCTCCAAATTTCTTTTGTAATAACTGAAGTTTAACGTTTTCTAAGACCTTTTTGGTGTTAATTGAAAATTCTCCGTTCATCATCCATGCATAATATGAAGGCTCTTCAGATAAAACTTGTTCAACAGGTTTTCCTTTATGTTTACCAAAATTGAAACATGGTATTTTGTTTTTATCAAAAACAAATCTTCCTGCTAAATCAACGTTATTATTTCGCTTAGAAAAATCAGCAAGTTTTTCAATATCATTAACAACTGGGACAGATATATCTCCATCCTTGCTTATGAATTTAGTTTCCTGGTACATGTCGAGCATAGATTTTAGCACTTCGTATGTAGCATTTGTATCTGCTTCTGCACTGTGGGCATCTGTTAAATCTTTTTTGCAATAAAATTTATAAGCTGCAACTAGCGTCCTTTGTTCCATTTGATGAAATATATTTTGAACGTCAACTAGGTTGATTTTATCAATATCAAAATCAATTCCAACTCTATGAAACTCCTCTAAAAGTAATGGGACATCAAATCTGTTTGAGTTAAAGCCACCTAAGTCACAGTCTTTTAATAAATCATATATGCCTTTTGCAATTTGTTTAAATGTTGGAGCATCTTCAACATCTTTGTCATAAATTCCATGAATTAAGGATGATTCAATTGGAATAGGAATAGTAGGGTTTATTTTCCGACATTTTATTTCTTCCTTTCCGTCTGGAAAAACTTTTGTTATTGCTATTTCAACAATACGATCGGACGATACGTTGGTTCCTGTTGTTTCTAAATCAAAAAAACAAATAGGTTTTTTAAGTTGTAATTTCATTTTGACTACAAGTTTGACTTTGGCTTGAGGTAAAAGCTTCTATTAAATTCAGGCGTGTAATTCATTTTGTCATAAATTCTGACTTTCTTAGAGTATGGTTCAAAACCATCGTTTATAATGGAAATTTGATAAACGCCTGGTTCAAGAATCATAATAAATTTTCCATTACGAGCGTTTGCTGCATATTTTCCATAAAGCGTTCCATCTTCTGCGGTTACCTCAATTTTATTATTCGTCTTGGGATCAAATTGATTTAAAGCATTCATGCTTTTAAAATATTTTTTTTGTGCAGTGTCGATAAGTGCTTGGTCTGCTTGGTTTTCTTTTAGAGAGTCAAGTTCCCTTTCTAATATACTTACTTCATTGGTTATTTCTTCTGTTAATCGATCAAGATCAACTAAGGTGTCAACTAAAATTGAAGATTTTACAACAGTGTAGGTAGGCAAAACATCGTTGAAAGTAAGTCTGTAAAGATCTCTCATTCCATATGAATCAGATCTAATCATTGATTTATAAGCATACCTACCATTTTTTACAAAGATGATTGTAAAATCATCGTATGCAGAGTTTATTGGATGTCCTAAATTAGCAGGTTTTGTCCAAGATTTTAAGTCTTCAGAGAATTCGGTTTTAAATAAATCGAAACCACCCATACCTTTTAATCCATCGGAAGAAAAAGTTATGTAATTTTCATTTTCAGAGAAATTTGGAAAATTCTCATCCAAGTTTGTGTTGATTGATGGTCCCATATTTATGGGGTTTCCCCAAGTACCATTTGGTAATCTTTTACTCATCCATAAATCAAAACCTCCATAACCTCCTTTTCGATCAGAAGAAAAAATAATTAAAGAACCATCGTTAGTTATTGTAGCACTCATTTCATGACTATTTCTTCCGTTTAAACTTTGCATGAAAGAGGAACTCGGATAGGATCTTTTTTTTGGGGCTTTATAGGTTATTTTAAGGTCGAATTGTTGGAATTGCTCATTAGTTGCGTAGATAAAATAGGAGCCGTCAGGAGAACCACCTGCTACAAACTCATCAAACTCAGTACTGAAGGATCCCGACATACTTCTTGATCCTTTAAAAGCATCTTTTCCTTTTTTAACTTTAGCTAACATGACGTCGGGAACATATCCATCACCGTCTTCAAATCCTCCTCTAACCCCTTTTCTATCGCTTGTAAACATAATGAAATCTTCTTTATCAGTAATAAAGGGATGTTTGTCATTGTAAACACTGTTTACATCTTTACCAAGATTTTTGAAGGTTACATTTACGGGATGTTTTATTAATTCTTTTGAAAAGATTGCATTTTCTTTTAAAGTCTCAATCTCTTTTAATTCAGAGCCTTTTGGATTTACTAATCCAATATAAGTATCAAAGTTTTTAAGAGCTCTATCGAATTGTTTGTCATGTAAAAGTGCTATTCCTAACTCTAAATATACCTTGTCTTCTGGTTTTCCTGCTTTAATTAAGAATTCTAAGTATTTAATAGCCTTTGATTTATTTCCGCCTGGAGAATTGATGTAGCATTGAGCAATTCTTCTGTTGTATTTTTTACTTTCTTTTTTGCCTGCGTGGAGAATTATATATTCCTTCAGCGCACAAGGATACATTTGATATGAAAAATAGTCATTCGCTAGTTTTTTGTCACCTGAAGCTTTTTGCCAACAATCTTGAGCTGATAAACTAAATGAAAAAAAGTAAAATATAATGATATAAAATAGTCCAAGTCTCATACAACAATTATTCTGTTTGGTATTAACTAAATCAATACCTGTACCAAAGACCTAAAATAGGCTATTTGATAAAGAGTTTAAAGCAATTTAGTGGCTTGTTATTAACATCTTATCTGATTGTGTGAAAAGAGCAACATAATTGGTTAAATTTGAATTCTAATGGAAAACTTAAACCATCTTTCGCTATCACAACTTAACGGAATGATTCGTGAAGCTATAGAGATGAATTTTCTTGACGAAGTTTGGTTAGTTGCTGAGATAGCTGAACTTAGAGTTGCAGGCGCAGGGCATTGTTACCTAGATTTAGTAGAGAAAAAAAATAATAGAATTGTTGCTCGAGTTAGGGCAAATATTTGGAAATTCCAGTACGATAGAATTACTAAAAGTTTTTTTGCAGTAACAGGAGGGACCCTCCAAAAAGGCATGAAGGTTTTGTTGGTTGTAAGTGTAAGTTTTCATGAGCAATACGGAGTAAGTTTAGTAGTTAAAAACATTGATCCTAATTATTCTTTAGGGGATTTAGAACGCAAGAAAAAGGAAATAATTAAAAGACTCACTCAAGAGAATTTGATAAAGAAAAATGGGTTAATTGATATTGAGTTAGTTCCTAAGAGAATTGCTGTTATTTCAAGCGATAGCGCTGCAGGATATGGCGATTTTATGAATCAACTTCACAACAACTCTGGTGGTTATTTATTTGAAACCAAACTTTTTAATTCAACAATGCAGGGTGAAGCGGTAGAGTATTCTATAATTAAAAGCTTAGGCGAGATAGCAAGTGGTATTTACGACTGTGTTGTTATAATTAGAGGAGGAGGTGCAAGCTTAGATTTGGCTGGGTTTGATAATTATAATCTAGGGATCGCTATAGCTAACTTTAATATCCCAGTGTTAACAGGAATAGGGCATGAACGTGATGAAACTATAACTGATTTAGTTGCACATTCCAAGCTTAAAACGCCAACTGCTGTTGCAGAGTTTTTAATAGAGAAAATGCAAAATTTTGAGGAATATTATACAGGTTTAAGAGAGGCCTTGGTTTATTTTTCAAGAGAAAATATTTCTCAAAAAAAGGCTGCGTTGAGAAATTTATCTCACGTTGCTAAAACTGGAACTCAAAAGGGACTGGAACGAAATAGGATAAAGTTGACTAAAATAAATAGTGAGCTACCGCTGGTTTTAAGCTCTTTTTTAAAGTCGAAAAAGCAAAGCCTTAATAATTGTGTTCAAGGTATATCCTCTTCAAAAAGTAACTTGATCAATGATCAAAATCAAAAAATAGTTCAAATAGTTGCCACACTGAAGTTAACAACCAAACAAGCTTTAAGAAAGCAAAATTCTGATTTGAAATTGATTGAAAAGACAATAAAGCTTATTCATCCCGATAATGTAATAAAAAGAGGGTATACAATGTTAATTAAAGACGGGAATGTTTTGACAAGTGTAGACGAATTAAAAAAAGGAGATGAAGTAGAAATAAAATTAAGAGATGGAATTAAGAAATCTAAAATTATAGAATAATGACTATAAAGAAAATGACCTATAAAGACGCCATTGAAGAGTTGGAGGATATTGTAAGTGGTATTGAAAACGAAGATGTTGATGTTGATGAATTGGCTAAAAAAGTTGATCGCGCAAGCAAGCTTTTATCGGTTTGTTCTGATAAATTAAAAAAAACAGAGGAGGAGGTTGATAAAATTATTGAGAAATTAAACGATTCAGAATAATGAAAGATAATATTTATAATCAAAGAGTAGACTATTCTAAGAACTTGCCTTTGGAGGAGAGTGAATTACCCGATAATCCTTTTGAGTTATTTCATGGTTGGTATGAAGTTGCATTAGACAAGGTGGCTGTTGATCCGAACGCAATGATTTTAAGTACATTAAAAGGTAACCAGCCAAGAGGTAGGGTTGTATTACTTAAAAATTTAGATAATAGGGGGTTTACTTATTTTACAAATTACGAAAGTGATAAGGCAAAAGAAACAAATGTTCATTCTCAAGCAAGTTTAACTTTTTTTTGGAGATCACTAGAACGTCAAGTAAGAATTGAAGGAAGTATAGAAAAAATTTCTACAGTTGAATCTGATGAATATTTCTTGAGTCGCCCTTTAGGAAGTAGAATAGGAGCTTGGGCCTCACCTCAAAGTAATCAAATAAAAAGTAGAGAGGAGTTGGAGCAAAGAGTTGACAAATTTAAATCAGAATTTGAAGGTAAAGAGGTTGTTCGCCCAGAAAATTGGGGCGGTCTCAGACTTGTTCCAACATATTTTGAATTTTGGCAAGGAGCTTCGAGTAGATTACATGATAGAATTGTTTTTGAGATTATTAATGGAGTTTGGACTAAAAAAAGATTAGCTCCATGAGTAAAAAGAGAAACAATCAAATCAAGCTTGGTGATGCATTAAAGGAATTAATGGATACGTACAAGCTTAATAATAAAATGAATGAAGTCCGATTGTATGAAGCTTGGGATACTGTTTTGGGTCAAACTATTGCAAATCATACTGTCTCAAAACAGCTTATTGATGGTAAATTATTGATCAGATTAGATTCTGCTGCCCTCAGAAATGAGCTTGCCTACGCGAAATCTAAACTAATAAAATCTTTAAATGATGCTCTAGGTACCGAGATGGTTAAAGAAATAATGTTTACCTGATTAAGGTTAGAAAATTGCTATTTATATTAAAGCCAAACAAAAAATTTAGAATTTTTTTCGTTTTTCATAATCAACATTCTTCACGTAGGGGCAATGCTAATTAGAAAGTTGTTTTTAACAGTATTAATTTTTTGATGCGCCTTTTTTTTCAGTAAAAACATAAAGTAGCATGTGTGTTTTCTTCTTTGAGTTAAGTTCTGAAGGTCCTGTGTAGATGTAATTCACTATTAGTTTAGGGTGCGTTTGTTTAAACGTATTGATTGTTTTTTCCCACACTAATTTATCTGCTAAAAAGGGGAAATCAAACTTGTACACTCCGTCAACAACTTCTTTACCTGAGACAGGAGCGTCAACATTAGAAAATGTTTTATTTGAAAAATCAACAATAGATACAGATGTTGCTATCGTTAAACAGAACCCTACAATCAAAGCAATTTTAAAGCTTTTAGATCCTTTAAATGAAATTGTGTTGTCCTCAGAGTTAGAAACGTGTTTAAATAAGATCCAAGAAGCGATTAAAATTAGCCAAAACAATCCATGTTCTAATAGTTGGAATCGATCTCCAAAAACTTGGTCGGCGATTGAAAATAAACTGAATAGAATCATTGAAGTAAATACAGCCCTAAAGAACCATTTATCAGTTTCAGGAGATTTTCTTTTTGAAAAATTAATTAAGGCAACTAAATAAAAAACAAAATTAATAGCCTCTAATGCAGAAACAAAAGCCAAAGCAATTGTAGCAAAAATTGGATCTTTAAGACCTAAAGAACCAAAGAATTTCACAAATAGAGCAAAGAAATCCTTACCTACCCAAAGATTGTTCACATCAGGTATAATTTTATCCGTTACACTTAAACCCCAGAAGAAAGTCCAGAAAATAAGTATTGAAAATCGAATTATCGCTTTTTCCTTCATTTCTTATCTTCTGTTAAAATGTAAAATATTAAACCATCTGCTTTTTTTAATCGAAGCGAATTGGGAACTGTATAAATATGATTAATAGATTTGAATGGATGTGCATTTTTAAATTTCTCTAGAGATTTTTCGAAAACTGTACTGCCTCCCAAAAAGGGAAATGAAACTTTATACATGTTTTCACCTACCTTTTCAGCGTCCAAAGCATCCGTTCTTCGTGAGAAGTAATTTGTGTTGTAATTGAAAATAGAAATACTGGTTACAGATACAAGTATAATAGTAGCAAGGGAGGTTATAATGATTTGTTTTTTTTGTATTCGTGTATCAGAAGAAATGTTTTTTTTATTTAAACGTATGAATGCAATCCAAGAAAAAAGTGTTAGGAACCAAAATAAGGTGTGTTCTAAAAGTTCAAATCGATCTCCAAAAACATGGTCTCCAATAGAAAAAACAGTAAAAGTGATTAAAGTGAAGATTATTCCAATAAAAAACCAAGAGCGCGATTTATCTTGTTTTTTTTGTAAAAAATGAATGAGTGCACCAGTAAAAAACACAAAAGCAAAAACTTCTAGTCCAGCCGCTATAACCAAGGCTGCGTCTGCTATAATTGGTGACTCGAGTCCAGCTGAGGCAAAAAATCTTTGAAATTGTGCAAAACGGTCCTTTCCAACCCAAAGAAATTGACTTCCTCCAATAAATTTATCAACGATATTAAAAAGCCAAAAAAGTGACCAATAAAATAATATTGCGTAGCGAACAAGTTGGTTGGTAGGAACCTTACTTCCCGTTTCTTCTTGCATTTTTAATAATTTATTTTATGTAAAATTCAGTTATTTGCATGTGTAACACATTACTAACCATTTTGTCTTTTTTATTAAAAAAGTTCAAAAACGATTTTAAGAAGATTAAAGTTAGATTAAATAAAGTAACCGATAAGGATAATTGATTGATTTTTTTGGTTTCTAATTAAATCAAAAGTGACTGATTTTATTTTGTTGACTTGTTTTGTTGGATTTATATAGTGCTATCAATTTTTACTGCGAAAATGATTTTGTTCGTTGCTTTTTTTTTGAATAAAAATACTGAAGAGTATATATTAAGGTAGCGTTTAAAATAAATAGAGATTTGTTTTTTATGAAATTTCAAGTGTTAAAGAGCTCGTTATATTCTTACCTGAAAGTAGGTAAGCCTTATTTTTTTAACAAAAAAAAATGGGGTTTGTAAAAGTAAATTAATTCAGTGTTGGAAACAGGGTGTTTTTTTCTTAAAAATTATATTGAAGTTGGAACCTTATTTCCGTTTTAAAATCACCTAATATTTCATCATTACCACTTCCTATTGAAGTTTTATTGCTAAATACGGTTCTGCCTACTTTAGCCCATAATTTGCAATTTTTGTTAAGCTTATGATTGTAGTTAATATATAATCGAGTTCCTTGGTCATATAATGCTGGGGTGCTAAAATGATAAAGTAAATCTTGTTCATAAATGTAAATTCGAGTATCCCAATTGTGTGTGTTAAATAAAGTGATCCTAAATGATAATTGATTGGATTTTTGTTTTCTAATCATGTCAAAATAGACAGTTCTACCTTTTACTGAGATGTCCTTATGCTTGTGGTGAGTGAAGTCTACTCTTGTTGTAAAAGTAATTTTATTTGTTGCTTTTATTTTAAGCTTTGAATAAAAGTGCTGAAGATTATACTGAGAAGGTTCGTCCAAAGTAAATTGAGATTGATTCTTAGCTTTTAATTCGTTTTTGTAGAAAACTTTAAGTGTTATTGAGTCATTAATGCTTTTATTAAAAAAGCATATAAATTCTTTTCCTATAGATGGAAGGTGAACAAGGAACTTTGGGTTAGGAAAGGCGAAATAATCGGCACTAAAATATAAATTACTAGTTGCTCCTTCAAAATCAATAGCGAACATACAACCCTTTTCATTTTGAACTCTAGTACCTTCAGAAAAAGTATTCGCTCTAAAGCTCGAGTATGCTTTTGATAAATATCTAGAATTAATTAAAAAGTTAAAGGATTCATTAACGTTAAAAACGAAAAAATGATTAGTTGCTAATTGGATGTTTTTGTCCAATGCAATTTCTCCTTTTAAGGAAGTTTTCCCATTGAAAAACCTGTAACTGATGCTGTTGTTCCAGGTGCTAGAATAATTGTAGTTTAAATTATAATACTTTTTAGGAGGATAATAAGGTGACGATAATTTTGATATCATTGTGTTATATGAAAAACTAATCTTTTCATATGTGAAATCTAAGCTTGTTCCTAAGAGTTTATATTTCCCAATTCTTTTTTTATAAGTATCATTATTCGTTCTAAATAAACCGTCCTCTTTTATGCTTCGGATAGTGTCATTATCGATAACTCCATCAATGAAATTGCCACTGTAAAAGATAGTTGTTCTAATCTTTCTTTTTCGAATTTGAAAAGCCAGACCATTTTCATAATTGGCTTCAGAGGAACTAGCGTTAATGTTTAGTTTATGGCTAATCTTATAAAAACTAGCCAAAGGAGCACTTTTTCCAATAATGAATTTGTTGGAGTGAATGAGGCCCTCTCCTAAATGCAAAGAATAAGCACCAATATTTACTTTTTCTATTGCTTTTGATAAAGAAGTTTGATAGCCAAATTTAACAAATGAATTTGAAACCTTTTCTCCTTTATCCTTCTTCCAAATAGCCGCTGTCATCCCCGAATTATTAGAGAGTTTCAATCTGCTTATTTCTTGATTCTTAGTACCTAAGAATCTATTTGAGTCACTTCTTAAGAAACCTTTTGACTGTTCAGCGATGAAGTTAGTTTTATGCAAAAAAGTAAGTTTGGTTTGAACTTTTTTGGTTTTTACAACAAATGATAGAAATGGACTAATTATATCAACCAATTCCTTGTTAAAAAAAGGAAGGTCATAAAGTTCAAATTTGGAGTATATACTACCATTAATTCTAATGTGTTTTTTTATCGATAAAAAATGTCGTTGATTTAAAAGAGGGAACAGTTTTACACGCTCTATTTTTAGATTATTAATTTTTAAAGGGGAATGAATATATTCTTCAAGAACAATAGTAATGTTTTCCCATTCATTTTCTTCAATGGAGAAGTTTTGCAAATATGATAGTGCCTCATCAATTGACTTCTGGGCATCTAAATTTAAGCCAAATAGTAAAATTACTATCATTATTTTCCTTACCATAAGTATCCAATACCAATTTTACTCGAGAGTCCTAATTGCTGATGATAGCTACTTTCGTAATAAATAATTAGACTGTTCAAATTTAGGTGGAATGAAGTTTTAATTGGGTTAGAGGAGGAGTTTATTTCCAAGCTTAAAATCATTAATTTTTTCCATGAGTAATTATATGACCCGTTTATTTCCATTTTATTAATCATCGAGTTTGTTCCTAATGTTAGTGTTGAATTATTAGATACTTTGTGATTCCAAAGAAGTAAAATAGAATTAGGTAATCCCCACTTTGTTTTTCCTTGCCACTTTTTAGTTATTGAACTGTAAACTTGATTTAATTCAGATAAAGAATATTTCAATCCAAATGTTGGAAAAACTATTTTCGGGTTTTGATTAAATTCCATTTGTTGAAAATATCCGTAATTAATAGAGAGACCAAGTTGGAAGGCTGGTGATAGTTCTTTAGCGAAGCCAATTGAACTAATATTTCTGGAATAATATTTATTGCCTTGTTGACTTAATGTTGTTGAAATTCTCCCTTTTTTAGTTTTGAAGTCAGCGCAAAAAGTTTTGTTATTAAATTCCTTAATGAAGTATTTATTTTCAACAGTTGCATGAACATTACTTGGTAGATGAAATCCATAAACAGGATTGAGGTGCTTATTCCAAATATTGATTGCGTTTGAACTTTGAGCAAAGCTCAAAAGAGTATTGAATGCAAAAACAAGAAATAAAACTAATTTCACGAAAATGAAATTAAGTTAGAATTAAATTAAAGCGGTAAAAATTAGTTTTATTCTCGGCAACCGCATGCTTATATTTGCGTCTTTGAATTTATAATGAGATATAAATTATTAACATATAGCTTCTTTGTCTTTGTTTTACTGGTCACTTCTTGTGTTGAATTTGCTGATTGCTCTAAAAAGGAATTATATACCGATGTTCAAGAAAAAAAAGTTTCTGTTAATATTTTTGTAGATCAATCTGATGAAGTTATTCAGTTTAACTGGTATTTTAGTGATGGTTTTTCTAAAGCAACTACAGAACCTCTCGTTGAGCATACGCTAATTCAAAATGGAGAGTATTCAGTTGAAGTTGAGGTTGAAAAAACTAATGGTGATATTTGTTCCTATGATGGTTTGTTTCTTATTCATGATGAAACATCAGTTGAAGACACCTGTGATATTGATATTTCAGCTTTAGAAATAAATGGCTCCTACTTAACAGCGAAAGTTAGTTTAGATGGGGGAATGGATGGTGCAGAATTTTGTTGGAATACTGGTGATGGTTTCAGTGTGAAATCTACTTCAAATGAGTTTTTTTATGAATATCCACAATCTGGTGTTTTTAACTTCGTTGTAGGGTATAATAGAGGGGCTTGTAAAGATTCTGCCAAGAAAGTAGTTACAGTT
>MDSY01139399.1_pt1 | contig 15250 bp, 20 predicted proteins | sample 811131 | NCBI WGS metagenome assembly MDSY01 (sample SAMN05326643, study PRJNA326480) | marine metagenome | isolation source: seawater | place: Atlantic Ocean: South West | collected 2010 | reverse complement strand
TTTTCCATATAATGGATGATAGTAAGGAATTTTTGCACCACCTTCCTTTCCAATACCAATCGTATAAATTTTGACGCCGATATCATTTGCTAACTCGGATGCTCTAATTGGATCAATTTCTCCTGTATTATTTTCGCCATCCGTAAGCAAAACCATAATTTTAGATTTTGATTTACTATTTTTTAATCGATTTAAACCTGTTGCAATAGCCATGCCTATAGCGGTTCCATCTCCAGCCATAGATAATTCAATAGCATTAAATAAATTTCCAATTATTTTATAATCCATAGATAAGGGGGCTTGCGTATAGGCATCGGAGCCAAATACAACAAGGCCAATACGATCCGTTTTTCTTTTTGAGATAAATGTTTTCATAGTATCTTTTGCTACTTGCAATCGGTTTTTAGGTTGAAAATCTTCAGCTGCCATACTACCTGATGTATCAAGTAGCATCATAATATCAATTCCTTTGTTTATTAGCTCTTTTTCAATATTCATTGATTGAGGTCTAGCAAGCGTAATAATAATTAAAAATAAAATGAGGTATCTTAAAAAACGAGATGACTGAGATAAATATTTTGTGGATTTATTTTCAATTTTTCTAAAAATTGATACATCAGAAAATTTTAAAGTGGAGATAGTATTTTTTTTAGATTGAAATAGAATTAGTAAGAATAAAGGTATAAGACAAAGTAACCAATAGGGATTTGCAAAAATCATGTTGTTAAGAGCTCCTCTTCAACAACATGGGGTGATGGGGTGTCTGTACTTTTTTTGGAAAATGATTGGTGAAGTGATTCAATGCATTCGAGCGCTTTTTGATAGTATAAGGTGTTATCCTCATCACTTGCTAAAAATTGTGCAAATTTAACACTATCGCTAAAATTTAATATTTTTTTAAGCCGTCGATAATCTTGTTCATTAAATCGATCATGACATAAATTTAAGACTTCAAAAGAGGTCATTTCTATATCTTTGATATTCAATAAAGCTGCAATATACGTTTTGATTATATCACTATAATTAACATAATAGTCTTTTATCAAAACGGATTTAATTTGCTTAAAATTTTCCTCTAGATCATGAGTCGCAATTTCATAAGGGCTCCTAGAATCAATTTCAGCAGTATTATCAGCTGAGATATTTTTTGGTTTTTGAAGATATCGAAATAACTTAAAAAGCCCAAAAATCAATATTATAATAAGAACTCCTATAAATATAATAGGAACCCAGTTTAGCTGAGAGTTTATAAAGATAAAGTTTGATAATTGAATATTCTCTGAGTCAGATGATTTAACAGATGTGACAGTAATTGGGAACGAAGGAATCTGTAATTCTTTAGTAGTTGGCGTTTGGATAATAATTGTTTGGGTTGGAATAATTTGTTGTTCTATATCAAAAATTTGTAAATCATAGTTAAGATCTATGTATCGATAGACATCATCACTGGATTTTAATACAGATTGGTTAATGAGAGAAAGGTTAGTATCCTTTATAATATCATAATCTTCTGGAACGTTAACCAAACTAGTATTTTTGCGAAGTTTTAATTTAATAGAGTAGGTAAATGTATCGCCAATAAAAAGGGTGTTAGGAGATACAGCTTGTTCAAATGAAGGCACAACTGCATGAACGACTGAGTTTGGAATTAACACCGCAATTAGAATAATCATTTTAAATAGATAAATCATTATGCCAACCGTTTATTAAAAAAATGAATAAGAGGACTGATGTAATCTTGGTTAATATTCAAACGTAAAAAATCACAACTTGATACTTTAAAAATACGATCTTGCTCTAATTGACGAGCATACTGAATGTTTTTATAGGCTTGTTGAACCATTGGAGATGATGTGTTTACATACATAATTTCGTCAGTTTCTTGATCTTGAAATGCAATGGTGCCAACTTTAGGAAGTTCACTTTCAAGAGAGTCTTGAATGACTATTGGAACTAAATCATGCTTTTTTGCAACAATTTTGAATTGATGTTGATAATGATGATCAAGAAAATCAGATACCAAAAATAAAACAGACTTTTTTTTGATCATCTGCGTGATGTAACGTAGTGCTTCTGCTAAATTAGTTTCTTTATTTACAGGTTTATGCGAAAAAATATCACGTAAGATACGCAACATATGATTTTTACCTTTTTTAGGAGGAATAAATGCTTCAACATGATCAGAAAATAGTAAAAGACCAACTTTATCAGAATTCTGGATTGCAGAAAATCCAAGTATAGCAGCTATTTCAGCTGAAAAATTAAGTTTGGTTCGCTGCTCAGATCCAAAAATACCAGAGCCACTGATATCAACCATCAATATAACCGTTAATTCTCTCTCTTCTTCAAATAAATTAATATAAGGTGTTTGAGATCGAGCTGATGCTTTCCAGTTTATATTTCGAACATCATCACCAACTTGATACGTTCTCATATCTGAAAAGTTGATTCCCTGCCCTTTAAAAGCCGATTGAAAGTTTCCTGAAAATGTCGATTGAACAATACGTCTCGTATTTATTTCAAGCTTTTGAACATTCTTAAGTAATTCTTCTGAAATCATAATTGGTTTAAACTACGTAGAAAAGATTCTAAACGTTATGGAACTTCAATTTGTGAAAATATTTTATCTACAAGATTGTCTGATGTAATATTTTCAGCTTCAGCTTCAAAGGATGGAATAATTCTGTGTCTCAAGACATCTTTACCAATGGCTTTAATGTCTTCTGGCGTTACAAATCCTCGTCCTTGAATAAAAGCATGCGCTTTAGCCGCTTTAATCAGAGCGATAGAGGCTCTAGGTGATGCTCCATACTGGATTAAGGGCGATAATTCTTGAAGATTATAATCATTAGGAGTTCTAGTTGCATGTACAATATCTAAAACATATTCTTTAACTTTTTCATCAAAGTAAATTTCCTTTACAACCTCTCTGGCTTTAAGAATATCATTAGATGTGATAAGTTGATTAACCGTTGGCTCGGATGCTCCTGACATTCTTTCGATAATTAATTTTTCATCCTCTTTTTTTGGGTAAGAAACAGTAATTTTTAACATAAATCGATCTATTTGTGCTTCTGGTAATGAATAGGTGCCTTCTTGATCAATAGGATTTTGAGTAGCAAGAACAAGAAAGGGTTCATGTAAGGGATATGTTTTATCACCAAGTGTTACCTGTCTTTCTTGCATAGCCTCTAATAGGGCACTTTGTACTTTTGCAGGTGCTCGGTTTATTTCATCAGCTAATATAAAATTAGCAAAAATAGGACCTAACTTTGGAATAAAGTCATTTTTTGATTGGTTAAACATTAAGGTTCCAATAATATCAGATGGTAGTAAATCAGGTGTAAATTGAATACGACTAAAACTAGAGTCCGTAATATTGGATAATGTCTTAATTGTTAATGTTTTTGCCAAACCAGGTACCCCTTCAAGTAACACATGACCCTCTGCCAAAACTCCAACAAGAAGTTTTTCAATTACATTTGTTTGACCAGCTATAACCTTTTTAGCTTCAGATAATATAGACGTTACAAAAGCGGATTCTTTTTCAACGCGACTATTAATCTCAGTAAGTGTTTCAGTTGTCATACAAGCCTCCTTAATGAAAGTCAATAAATTTTAACATTAATTGAGTTAAATCAGAAGAATATCATTGTAAAATTATAAATTCACAGTAACATAATCGTATTATGTCTTTAAAAATTGGTATAGGAATTGATTCTCATCGATTAGAAAAAAATAGAAAATTAATTTTAGGTGGGATTACAATCGAATTTCACTTAGGGTTAGTAGGACATAGTGATGCTGATGTACTAACTCATGCCATTATGGACGCCTTGCTGGGGGCTCTATCATTGGGATCAATAGGCGATCATTTTCCCGATACAGATCCCATTTATAAAGATGCTGACAGTATGGAGCTGCTCAAGAAAGTAGTTGATTTGGTTCATACAAATGGATTTCAAGTTAGTAATATTGACTCAGTTATTATTGCAGAGGAACCAAAATTAAAACCGTACATTAATCAAATTAAAGAAAATTTAGCAAAAACATTAGGGGTTGATTCCCAGTCAGTTGGCGTAAAGGCGACAACAGCAGAAAAAATGGGTCCTGAGGGAAATTTGGAAGGAATATCATCTCATGCAGTCGTTTTATTAGAAAAGATGACTAATGGGTAAATGATTGAAAGTACAGATAATAAAAAAATTAAACATGTTAAAAAGTTAAATTCATCAACAAAATATAGAAAAAGAACAAAACAATTTGTTTTAGAGAACAAGCATTCAATAACCGATATTCTTATAAATCATCCCCAGTCAGTTGACTATCTCATAGTAACTAAACAGCAAATAGCAATGAAAGAATTAGCAGCTAAAAATAATATCACAACGTTTTTGTGTAGTGAAAACTGTTGTAAGTTTATGGCATCAGTAAAAGAATCCGGCGGATGTTTTGCTGTTATGAATCAGCCAAAGAATCAATATAGCATTACCAAACGTTCTTTAGCAGTTGCGTTATATAATATAAAGTCACCTGTGAATTGTGGTGCTATTATAAGAAATGCTCATGCTTTTGGGTGCAATTGTATCTACTTGATAGGGCACTGTTGTGATCCATATCATCCAGAGAGCGTTAGAGCAGCTGCAGGAAATATTATGAGTATTCCACTTATAGAAAAAGAAACACTTTCCAACTTATCTGAATATAAAGTTTGGAAATTAGATATCCATGCGAGTACCCCTCTAAATGCGATTAATAAAGAAGATAAAATTTGTTTTTTACTAGGGTCAGAAGCTGGTTTTGATGAGCGTAATGATTATAAAAACATGACCCCTTGCTATATTCCAATGAGCAATAGCGTAGATTCTCTAAATGTAGCAGCAACCTCTGCAATTGTTTTATATCACTATACCAATCTTTAATATTTTTTCTTATAATATACGAAAGCAATTTAAATTAGATTGTGTTTTGTTGACCTATAATTATGGGTATAAAAATAGTAAGGATAAGTAAAAAATGGCCAGTCAAATACAAGGACCAAGTCCGGGTGCAATTCAAAATCAAGCAAGCGGAGATAAAGTTGCGCTAAATGAACTAAAATCTTATATTAACCAAACTGCACAAGAAACAATGAATGCACTTCAAGATTTATCACAAGAAGTTGGAGGCCGTTTTAAAACAGAAAATCCTAACAAGTCACAAAAAGAGGAAGGTTTAAGTAAGAATCAAGATGCCCAAAATGCTCGTGAGGCCAAAAATGAAGATGCTCAGGTAGCGGGATTAGTAGCAGAAGAAGATGTAGAAAGAAAAAAAAGAAAGAAAAAAAAGTTTGAAGAAAAATTAAAAGCACTTTCAGATGTTATTGGTTTTATTGATGTAAATCAGTTAGATGAAGATGAAAAAAAAGAGCTAAATGAATTTAAACAAACGCTTAAACACCTTAATACCTTAAATAAACAACTTGAGTTATTAGAAAATGAAGAAGCGTTTTTAGAGGATGTTATTCAAAAAAGTGAACAACAAAATCAACAACAAAATCAACAGCAAGACCAACAGCAGGATCAAGATAATGCTAATGATGATGAGCAAGAATTAGCCAATACAATAAAAGACGATAATAACCAACCAGAAAACCCAATAAACCGTAAAGAATTATGAAAAAATTTCTTGATAAATTTAAAAATTTAATTCTAGGAAAAAGTGAATCAAAAGAAGTTATTGAAAATTTGCGATTATTTAATAAAGCAGCAGAATCCTACGTGACATTGTTAGATAAAGAAGTCAAAGAAAAAGATAATAAAGTAAAAAAAATTAGACTTTTAGTTAATAAGATTAAACCAAGTTCTGAAAGGAAGTCACAATTAAATATTCAGCTTGTGGATATTAATAAAACAAAAGTTAGTCAAAAAGGAAAAGGAACGTATAACCAAAAAATGGATTGGGAAAAGAAATTCCGAGAATTTAGTAACAAGCGAGGAAAAATAGTCTAATTATTTTCCAACACAAAAGCGAGAAAAAATACCATCTAAAACCTCTTCTGTAATACTATCTCCCGTTAATTCAGAACAACTTTCAATGCAATGACGCAGATCAATAGCAATCATATCATCATGGAAAGTTGTTTTTAACTGCGTCAATAAGTTTGAAATTAAGGAAGCTAATTGCTTTATACAAGAAAATTGCCTGACGTTACACAAGAATTCTAAATCTTGATCTTGATACGTTGATACAGAATATTCATAAAGACTTTGCTTAAAGTCATTTAGTGATTCTGGACTTAAGGCTGAACAAGATTGTTGAAATAATGGTTTTGCATCAGGAATATGAAAGGACCTCTTTAAAGAAAGGTCTACTTTATTAGATAAGATTGCATAGTTGGTATTATGTTTAATATGATCGAAGACTGTAAAATCATCTGCAGTAAGTTCCTCAGATTGATCACAAACCCAGATAATAATAGTTGCTTTTTTTATTAAGGATTGTATTTTTTTCATCCCTAAAAACTCAATGATATCATCCGAGTGCCTTAAGCCAGCCGTATCATATAACGTGAATTGAATCCCATTATACTCGATTTGTTCACTAATATAATCTCGAGTGGTTCCTGGGGTATCTGTAACTATAGAGCGATCTTCTCCCAGAAGGGCATTAAATATAGATGATTTTCCAACATTAGGTTTTCCAAGAAATAAGCAGTGAACCCCATCTGATATTGATTTACCTAAATCTTGTAGTGAGATGATATGGTTGATATTTTTTGAAATAGATTCAAGCGACTTACATGCAAGAGATCTATTAATAGACGGAACTTCATCAGGAAAATCAATAGATCCTTCAAGTTGTTCTAAAAGGTTCAGTAGCTCATTCCGAATTAAGTTGATGTGACGATATAATTTTCCTTCAACTCTATTTAAGCTAACTGTATGTTGCAGTTTTGTTTGCGAATGAATAAGATCAATAACAGACTCCGATTGCGTTAGTGTTAGTTTTCCATTCATATAAGCACGTTTAGAGAATTCCCCTGATTGAGCTAATCTCGCACCTAAACAGATAAAACTATTTAATATAGCTTTAATAACATATTGGCTAGAATGGCAATGCACTTCAGCAGAATCTTCGCCTGTATATGATTTTGGAGATTTAAAATACGTTACACATACTTTATCAATTGTCTCGTTAGATAATGGATCTTTAAAGTTTCCAACATAGACAGTATTAGGTGAAATTGAGCTTGAAGATGTAAAACAAGACGTTAAATAATCTAAACTTTTAGACCCTGATAGTCGAATAATACCAATTGCTGCAATACCATTTGGCGTTGCTAACGCAACGATAGTATCATCATTTGGTATCATCTCGTTTCATAAGTACTATATGTCTTTCGTTTCCTTCACCTTCACTTTGAGTAACAATATCATTATGATTTTCAAATAAAACATGAATGGTACGTCTATCAACCGCATTCATTGGATCAAGTTTAATATTATTTCCAGATGTAATAACTTCATCAGCTGCTTTTAAAGCCATCCGTTTCATTTGCGATTGATGCCTATTTTTATAATCACCAGCATCAACAACAATTCGAAGTGAAATTTCAAATTTTCGTATTACAAAAAACTTAATTAAGATTTGAATTGCTTGTAAACATGAACCATTTTTTCCAATAATGCGGCCTAAATCATCCCCAGCATCATTGATTTCCATACAAAGTGTATAGCCTTTTTTATAACGAGGAGAAATTGTTCCTTGAAACTGTGCTAGCTTTAAAAGTTCCTGAGCTTTTTCAAGGGCGAATGCTTCGATTTCGTCAGTAATAACGGGGGGCTTTTCAGTGGTTTCTATTGTTTCAACGGGAGAAAGAGAGTCCATTGGATTTTCAGTACTTATAGTACTTGTATCATTATCTTTTTCAGACCAATTTGATAAAAAACTAAAAATTCCTTTTTTTTCATTCATTTTAATACTCCTTAATTTAATTAATGTGCTTTTTTAGGGATAACATTCAAAATATTGGGGGATGATGGTTTTGTTATTAAAAATTGTTGAATAGTTGAAATAACAGTAGATGTGGCCCAATACAATAAGACGCCAGATGGCAGCTGCAAACCAAAAATTAAAATCATAATTGGAGATAAATACAATAGCTGTTTTTGCTTGGGATCAACCATCATCATTTTTTGAGAATAAAACGTAAACACCGCTAAGATAATTGGCAGTATATACGTGCTATCTGCGACTGTAAGATCAGAAAGCCAAAAAGAAAACAGGCCCTGATTAATTCCTGGAGCTTTAATCAAGCTGCTAAATTGGTCACTAATAATAGTGGCATAAATTGCTATAAAAAATGGTATCTGTAGTAACATAGGCAAGCATCCCTGCAGAGGACTAACATTATGGTCTTTATATAACTTCATAACTTCTTGTTGCATCTTATGAGGATCGCTTTTAAATTTTTGACGTAATTCTGTCATCTTTGGAGCAATTTCTTGCATTTTTTTCATAGATGTATACTGTTTGTTCATAAGCGGATAAAAAATGATTTTAATTATAACAGTTAATAAAATAATACTAATTCCATAATTAGGAATAATTGTTTCATAAGAAAAAGAAAGAAATGGAAGCATAAATGATTCAATTAAAAATTTTATAGGGCCAAATTCAGTCATAGTTATTCCTTAAAATATTTCCAAAATGTTTATATTTTTCAAACAGACATTTGCTATTTTAAAATCAATTATACCATATAACTTTTTAAAGTGTACCTATTAAAAATTAATCAATCCAAATAGACATTTCTTGCAAACATGTAATAAATTCATTAGATAAGTCTGATGTAGGTGTATTAATTAAGTTGTAACGTGCAATTAACAACACATCATATTGTTTGTGAATATGATATTGTAAATGTCTAACAAGTTCTTTAAGTTTTCGTTTGGATTTATTTCTTGTGACTGCATTTCCTAATTTTTTACTTGCAATAAAACCAATTTTTGTAGAACTAAATTCTTTACGATGAAAATACAAAATAAAGGATCTAGAGACATATTTTTTTCCATAATTCATGACTAAATCAAAGTGATCATCAGACTTAATTCTATCACCTTGACTGAATGTGTATCTAGGCAAACTAAACTGCTAATTTAGAACGACCCTTACGCCTTCTATTTGCAATAACACGTCTACCACCTGGAGTTCTCATTCTAACTAAAAACCCATGTTTTTTGTGTCGTTTTCTTTGATTTGGTTGAAAAGTACGTTTCATAACTACATTACCTATAAATATTTTTTAACAGATGCAAACTATATATTATATTAAACTAAAAAGTCAATAAATAAATTAATTTTGTTTATCCATGTATTCCTGAAAATCATCTGGATTTATATTATCAATAAAGTTTTTGAAATCTTTAGTCTCTTCTTCATCTTTTTCTGAATTGACCATTTTAGCTTTTGACATAACCGTTTCAGAAACAAAAATAGGAGCATTCAACCTAACAGAAATTGCAATAGCATCGGATGGTCTAGCATCTACTTTGATAACTTGTTTTTGTTTCGTTTCAATTTCAATAATAGCATAAAACGTATTTTCAACAATTTCGCTAATAACAACTCTATGAACTGTTGCCTCTAAGGTTTTAATTGTTTTGGTAATTAAATCATGAGTCATAGGGCGCGGCGGTTTGAAATCTTGGAGCTCCATAGCAATTGCAGCTGCCTCAAACATACCTATCCATATGGGAAGAAAATTTCTTTCTTCCGTATCTTTAAGTAAAATGATTGGAGACATATTTTTAGGATCAAATCCCAATCCACCCAACTGCATTAAAATCATACGATGTAGCCCCTTTTATTTTGATACAAAATCAATGAGTTTTAAAAATACCTCTGGTGAATTAACCGCTAGCTCCGATAAAGTCTTTCTATTTAACAAGACATTTTTCTTTTTACACGCCCCCATAAATTGGGAGTAGCTTAAATTATGCTCTTCAAGAGCAGCATTTAGTCGGATAATCCAAATTTTTCTAAAATCTCTTTTCTTTAACCGACGATCACGATACGCATTATTACCAGCATGAAGAAGCGCTTGGCTTGCTGGTCTAAATAATTTTGAAAGAGAACCTCTAAATCCTTTTGCAAGTTTTAGTTGTTTCTTTCTTCTTTTACGTGCAACATTACCTCGTTTAACGCGTGACATAATTTACTCCTTTATACGAATTCCTGGCAACAACGCTTTAATCTTTTTGATATCTGAAGATGATACGCCGGTTTTAAATCGCTTTGATCGAATAAGACCAGAAGATTTGTGTTCTAATAAGTGTCGCCTACCAGTTTTATAACGCTTTACTTTTCCTGAAGCGGTTAAAGTAAATCGTTTTTTAGCTGCTTTTTTTGTTTTCTGTTTAAATTTTTTCATCATTCAACCTCATTTTGGATTTATCATTACTGATAAATTTCTACCTGATTTTACAATATCATTGTCTTTTATTCCATATTCTTCTATATCACTTAAAAATCGTAACACCATTTCCATTCCTAAATTATCTCTAAAAACAATTTCTCTACCTCTAAAAACAACAGTAATCTTAACTTTAAACTTCTTATTTAAGAATTTTATTGCCTGATTAATTCTAACGTTATAATCATGACTAGAAATTTTGTGGCTTAATTTTAACTCTTTTATAACTTGACCTGATCGTTTCGATTGCTTTTCTTTTTTCTTTTGATGGTACATAAATTGTCCATAATCAACAATTTTACAAACAGGAGGACTTGCGTTACCAGATAAGAGAAGTAGATCCATATTTTTTTCTGATGAAAGTCGCCTTGCCTCAGAAATTGGAAGTACACCTAACTGATTACCTTCATTATCAATTAAGCGAACTTGTTCCGCTTTTATTCTTTCATTTATTATATAATGTTTTATAAAGATTCCTCCTACTTAGTCTATTACCATCTTTTTAAATATTTTACACATTGAAGGGAAATATATCTGGTTTAAATAACATTGTCAATTGGACTTGTAAATTCAGGTCTAAATTTCTCAATAAAATCAGCAACAGATAATGAACCCATATTATTCTTTTTATGCCGAATTGTAATTTTATTATCAGATACCTCTTGATCCCCAATAATAAGTAAATATGGAATTTTTTGTGAAATTGCTTGTTTAATTTTATAGCCTATCTTTTCTGAAGAGTCATCATAATCTACGCGTATATTATTCTTTTGTAATTCTGACAGAACTTTTTTTGCATAATCATGAGATTCAGAATTAATCGTAAGAATAGTACATTGAACAGGCGCTAGCCAGGCAGGAAACCAACCGGCATAATGTTCTATAAGAATACCAAAAAACCGCTCTATAGATCCAAGTAATGCTCGATGAATCATATAAGGCTCTTCTTTGATGCCTTTTGTATTTATAAAAGACATGTTAAAGCGAGTGGGGAGATTAAAATCAAATTGTATAGTTGAACATTGCCATTGTCTCCCAATTGCATCTTTAATCTTTATATCAATTTTAGGTCCATAAAATGCGCCGCCACCTTCATCTATTTCATAAGGTAACTGCTGATTCTCAAGTGCCTGTTTTAAAGCATGTTCAGCAAGTATCCATTGCTCTGGATTACCTACAAATTTTTCAGCTGGTTTTGTCGAGACAAATAACTCAAATTCTAAAAAACCAAATACTTTTAACATGGTTAATGAAAAAGAAAGTGCCTTTTCTATTTCTTTATTAATATCATCTTTGGAGCAAATAATATGAGCATCATCTTGTGTAAAACCTCGAACTCGAAATAGGCCTTGCAAAACACCAGATCGCTCAAAACGGTACACTGTTCCAAGTTCAGCATAGCGTTTTGGTAAATGTCGATATGATTGTAATGAATCATTGTAAATCATAATATGAAAAGGACAATTCATGGGCCTAAGATAGTAATCTTGGTTTTCAATAGACATTTTATCGTACATATTTTCTTCATAAAAATCTAAATGGCCAGATGTTTTCCATAAATTAGCTTTTCCGATATGTGGCGTATATACTAGATCATATCCTTGTTTAATATGTTGATTTTTCCAATATGTTTCAATTAGATTTCGCATAATAGACCCTTTAGGGTGCCATAATATTAAACCACCACCAACGTCGTTTTTAATACTAAATAAATCTAGTTCTTTACCAAGTTTTCTATGATCTCTTTTCTTTGCTTCAGCAAGCTGGTGCAAATATACCTTTAAATCTTTTGTATTAAAAAATGCAGTTCCGTAAATTCTCTGCAACATTTTATTTTCTTCAGATCCTTTCCAATAAGCTCCTGAAACTTTGAGTAATTTAAATGCTTTAATTTGGTTTGTATTCTCGATATGAGGTCCTTTACATAGATCGGTGAAAGGCCCATTTTCATAAAAAGAATAAGTATCTAGCTGAAGATCTTGAATTAACTCACATTTGTAAGTTTGATTTGACTCTTGAAGTTTCTTTAACGATGCTTCTTTATCAAGGGAGAAATGAGAAAATAATTGCCCTTCGCTGATAATATCGTGCATTATAGATTCTAGTTTTGACAGATCATCTTCAGTAATTGTTGTATCAAGATCAAAATCATAATAAAAGCCATCTGAAATAGCAGGGCCAATACCAAGCTTAGCGGATGGAAATAATTTTAAAACGGCTTGAGCCAAAACATGCGAAGTTGAGTGTCGCAGTGTATCAAGGTTGTTAATTAATTGAGACATAAATTAATACCTAAAATTAGGTCATCATTTTCCCGAGGATATCCCTCTGAAATAAAATCTTTTGTATTAAATGAATCGTTAGAGCTATGATCAGTAGCATAAGGTATATTTAACGAATCTATCATGGATGAAAGCGATTTTAGAAAGACACGATGATCAACAATATTAGATTTTCCTCCAATAGAAATAATTCGGTGCTCAAAATCATCGTTATTATTTGGATCTGTAATTACTTCGGTGTAATTATTGCCAAGCAAATGTAGCTTTAAGAAATCCTGTGTGGATTCTTTTAAGAAGTTCCCAATAGAGTTGCATAGCTTAGTGATAGCTTCTTGCTTAGTTTCTCCAAAGCCTTTGCAGTGCGGAAATGCCGGAGTAGTAGCTTTGAAACGATCATTTTTTTGCTTTTGTATAAGAAGTTCAAAATCTAAATTTTTAAATAAATTATCATACATTTAATATTATTTTATCATGAACACAAATAATTAATAAATAATTAATTACAAAACATTATAGTAACAAATACCTAAATTAAAGTACGTATCTTTATCTCCAGACCGAAATAAATTTTGAATAGAACTTCTTAAATAAATATTATCTGTAGAATCACCAAGGGATAATTTGTAAAGACTACTAGCATTAAATGTGTAATAGCTGTTACCAGTATTGGTAAGATCAGAAAAAATTAATAGAGATTCACTATAAGCATAATCAAGACCAGTCATAAACCCTACTTCAACTTCATCATTAAATAATGCTTTAAAGCCAGCGTGTAAGCCCAAATCAGATCGTAGTTTTTTTGATGATACAATATAAAAATCAGATTCATTAGTGGACGTTAAATTTTCAAAACCTATAGCCATTAACAAAGGAAACCGTCCTGTATTAGAAGACAAATTCCATTTAAGATTTAGAAAAACACCTTCAGCTGGATTTGTACCTCCAACAAAACCAAGCTCAACATTATCCAAAGCACCAACATTAAATTTATAGTAATACTCAGATGACGTGCTCGAATCTAAGTTTAAATTATAATCAATGGCAACATTATACTCTCGATATTTTAGAATTTCAGCAGTAGGCATGGTTATGAGTCCTGTAGACCCTGTTATATTGGGTAATGAATAAGTAAATATTGCGAAAAAGCATGTTAATGCCAGCGTCATTAATGGTAAAAAATATTTCATAAATCACTCCTAAATTTTTTTCTTAAATATGCTTCTTTTTTTAATTCTTTTTGGTGAGTCCAAGCTGGAAAGCCTGACACCATTTCATTATCTTTGATGTTTTTTGTTACACCTGATTTTGCTGTAATTATGGCATTAGCACCAATATAAGCAGAATCGACACCTGCTTGACCCCCAATCATAACACGGGTACCAATTCTAGTACTACCAGTTATTCCAACTTGGGCTGCAATAGCAACATGTGGCTCAATAATTGTATTATGAGCAATATGAACAAGGTTATCTAATTTACATCCCTTCATTATATGAGTGAGGCCAATGCATCCTCTATCAATACATGTGTTTGCGCCAATTTCAACATCATTCTCAATTTTGACATAACCAACATGAGGGACTTTGCTCCAGACCTTTCCATCTAGGAAATAACCAAAACCATCTGTTCCTATAACGACTCCGGAATGAATAATAACATTATCACCAATAATAGTATTGTCATAAATCGTAACATTAGGATTGATGGTTGTATTATTACCAATGACGCAATTATTACCAATGCTAACAAAGTTAGAAATGATTGTGTTATTACCAATTGAGCAATTCTCACCCAGTGATACATTTTGGTCGATTTGAGCTGACGATGCTACGGTGTTATCAGGGTTCTTAAGTGAGCTAAGAATCTTATCTTTAAACAATAGTATAGTTTGTGAAAGTGCTTTTTTAGGAGAACTTACAACAATCTGATTAGAGAGACCTTCGATATGCTGAAAGGTAATAAACGCACTTGCTTTGGATTGTTTTGCTGTAGAGATATATTTTTTTTCTAAAACAAACGTTAATTGCTTATCAGTAGCTGAGTAAATATCATTAATACCGCTGATGGGAGTAGACTCATTTCCTATGAGCTCTCCTGAGATGTGTTTTGCAATATCTGCTAAAATCACTGTTGATTAAGTCGTTCCAAAACAATATTTGTTAAGTCAAATCCACCATGATAAACAACTTGTTTATCAAGAACAACTTCAATATCATATTCAGCAGCAACCTTTTTAGCAGTAGTGGAAACATTTAAAAGAAAGTTTTGTTGAAAAGACAATTCATATTGCATAAGTTCTTGTTTTTTTGGCTCTAACTCTTCATCACGCTTTTGAACCATTTCACGTATTTCTGATTCAGGTTTTCCTTTTGCAATAGCCGCTTCAATTTTTTTTGATTTTTTTTGAATAAGCTCATTAAAATCCTTTTCTTTTTCAGCAAAGTTATCTTTAAATACAGTAACAAATTTTGCTTTTTGAAAAATTACAGCTGTATCAATAAATCCTATTTCA
>MDSY01121197.1_pt1 | contig 15250 bp, 10 predicted proteins | sample 811131 | NCBI WGS metagenome assembly MDSY01 (sample SAMN05326643, study PRJNA326480) | marine metagenome | isolation source: seawater | place: Atlantic Ocean: South West | collected 2010 | reverse complement strand
TATTTAGGCTTGAGCTCATTTAAGTTTATTAGCTAAGCTAAGGTACTTCTAAAAACAAGTTCCTCGTGGTAAAAATTGTCAATCTTAAACTTCTTTACTGAATCATAATAAATAAATGAAGTCTATTGAATAACCATAACTAACCACTTGTTAACCTAAATCAATAGATATAGCCATTTTAACAATTAATTTTAGTGCATGGAAAAGAAAAATAACAGAAGGGGTTTTTTAAAAAAAGCCACAGTTGTTACTTCTGGAGGTTTGCCAGCAGATACTGCTGCGTTTACCTTAAAATTTGAATCAGGAAACAACCAAGAAATAAGAGATAGTATGCCAGTTATTAAGCGAATTCAGCCACTTGGTTTCCAATGGGAAACCCAAGATCCATTTCTGTTTTGTGTTCATCATGAGGATGCTTACCCAAAAGGAAATGAAAAACAAGGTCCCGCAGCTAGTTTAACGGGAAGAAACATAGGTCAAGATTTTTTAATAAAAGATGGCTGGAGAATGTACCACGGTGAAAACGTGCCTGGGTTTCCTGGTCACCCTCACAGAGGATTCGAAACTATAACAGTAGTAAGAGAAGGAATGGTGGATCATACGGATTCTACGGGAGCTTCTGGCAGATATGGTAATGGTGATGTACAGTGGATGACTTCCGGGAAAGGGGTACAGCATGCAGAAATGTTTCCTTTAGTGAAAGATACTGAAGATAACCCCCTCGAATTATTCCAGATATGGCTTAACCTACCAAAGAAGGATAAATTTGTAGAGCCACATTTTAAAATGTTATGGGCAGAATCTATTCCTAAATATGAGCATCTAGATGAAACCGGAAAGGTCAGTATAGAAGTGATCGTGGGAAAGGTAGGAGAAGAAAAAGCTCCGACTCCTCCACCGAATTCATGGGCTTTTTCTGAGGAAAATGATGTAGCTGTTTGGAATATTAAAATGGATAAAGGTGCTAAATGGACGTTACCTAAAGCGAAAGATGGGGTGAACAGAACGATTTATTTCTATAAAGGAAATGAACTCAAAATTGAAGGTGAAACCCTTGGAAATTATCATTCTGCCGATGTTAGAGCTGACGTAGACTTGGTTCTAGAAAGTGGAGCTGAAGAGAGTCATATATTGATATTGCAAGGCAAACCTATAGGAGAACCTGTAGTTCAGCACGGACCTTTCGTAATGAATACAAAAGAGGAAATTAGACAAGCATTTGCAGACTATCAGAACACCCGGTTTGGCGGATGGCCGTGGAATGAATCTGGACCAGTTCACCCGAGAACGAAAGGACGTTTTGCCCAGCATGCTGATGGCAAATTTGAAGATAAGAGTTAATTTATAGAATAGTTAAAACTAAATATCTCCGACTGATTATCCGAGATAGCTTCTAAAACTAAAAAGCCCCATTCAGGAATTCTGAATGGGGCTTTTTTATATTCTAGTAAGTTCTCTTTATTTACTTATGACCAGCTAGCGATTTTCTCAGCTGCATAATCTCCTGCAGCTAATTTTTCTTTCATATTGGTAAAAGTATCTATCGTATACTTTACATCCTCCAGAGTATGAACTGCAGTAGGTATTAACCTCAGCATGATTACTTCCTTAGGTACTACTGGATAAACTACTATCGAACAGAAAATACCATGATTTTCTCTAAGATCTAACGTAAGGTTAGTGGCCTCTCCTAATGTTCCTGATAGGAATACCGGAGTAACTGCTGAGTTGGTAGCTCCTATGTTAAATCCTGCAGACTTTAATCCTGTTTGTAACGCTGTAGCTATTTTCCAAAGATTGTCTTTAAACTCCGGACGAGTTCTTAGCATGTCTAACCTTTTAAGTGCTCCTATTACTATCGGCATAGGTAAAGACTTAGCATACGTTTGAGAACGCATGTTATATCTCATGTAATCGATGATTTGCTCATCTGATGAAATAAACGCTCCTATAGTAGCCATAGATTTAGCGAACGTTCCGAAATAAACATCTATCTCGTCCTGCACTCCTTGAAAATCTCCAGCTCCTCTTCCGTTCTCTCCCACAGTTCCAAACCCGTGTGCGTCATCCACAAATAATCTGAAACCATATTCTTTCTTATAAGAAACTATTTCTTTTAGCTTTCCTTGGTCTCCAGCCATACCGAAAACACCCTCTGTTACTACTAAAATTCCTCCTCCAGTAGTTTCTGTTAATCTTTTAGCTCTGTCTAACTGCTTCACGAAGCTATCCATGTCATTATGCTGATAAACAAATCTTTTACCCTGATGCAGCCTAACTCCGTCTACCATACACGCGTGGGACTCAGAGTCATAAACGATTACATCGTTTCTATCTACTAAAGCCTCTATACAAGACATACAGCCTTGGTATCCAAAATTTAATAAATAAGTATCTTCCTTTTGCATGAACTCTGAAAGCTCATTCTCTAACTCTTCATGGTATTTAGTCTGTCCAGACATCATTCTAGCACCCATAGGATATCCCATACCCCATTCCTTTGCTGCATCTGCATCTACTTTCCTAACTTCAGGATGATTTGCTAATCCACAGTAATTATTTACAGACCATACTAAAACATCTTTCCCTCTAAAGATCATTCTGTTAGAAATCTCTCCTTCTAATTTAGGGAAGGTAAAATAACCATGTGTTTGTTTTGAGTGCTTTCCTAACGGTCCCCTATTATTCCTTATTTTTTCGAATATATCCAAGATCTTTTCGCTTTTTTATAAGCCGCGAAGGTACGAAGTAGCTTAAATTCACCAAACTTATCCAAACTAAAGTTATTCGAATTTCATTTGAGTTAGAAACAATCGTTAAATCTACACCTACTTCTCAGCGCTAATGGTGTATATCCGCACAACTACTTTTAGATTAAAGGTATAAAAAAGTGAACTTTAGAAACAACTCTCTCAGGGTGATCAATCCACTATGGAAAATTCCGTGAGGTCTTGTGTAGTATATTTGGAATCTTCATAAGGCAGAAACTTCAAACTCTACTTATATTTTTATCATAGGAATCACTAGCAAATGAAAAGAATTTTAGTTACCGGAGCTGCAGGCTTTATAGGGTATCATACCGTTCAAAGGTTAATTAATGAAGGGCACTATGTGGTGGGGCTAGACAACCTAAATACCTACTATGATATTCGTCTGAAATTTGGAAGGTTAGAGAATATGGGGATATCTAGCTCTAAGCTATTACAGGGGACACTACTTCCTAGTTATAAGTTTAAAAACTACCATTTCACACAGCTCAACTTAGTGGATAGAGCACCTCTTAACCAGCTATTTAAAGATCAGAAATTTGATTACGTAGTAAATTTAGCCGCACAAGCTGGAGTGAGGTACAGTATAGAGAAACCGAGTGTATACATAGAATCTAACATAGTTGGATTTGCTAATATTTTAGAAGCTTGTAGGGATTTCGAGATAAAGCACCTTACCTATGCTAGTTCATCTAGCGTATACGGGCTTAATGAATCTGTTCCTTTTTCCACTCAAGATTCTACGAATCATCCTATGAGTTTATACGCTGCTACTAAAAAATCAAATGAGTTATTAGCCCATACCTACAGCCATCTTTTCCAGCTTCCTACCTCAGGAATACGCTTTTTTACGGTTTATGGCCCATGGGGAAGACCAGACATGGCTTATTATATATTCGCTAATAAAATTAAGTCTGGTGAAAAAATAGATGTCTACAATAATGGTATCATGGAACGTGACTTCACTTATGTAGACGACATAGTAGAGGGAACAATTAAAGTATTAAAACAACCCCCTGTTGCCTCTGTAAATTGGAACCCGCTAAATCCTCAGGCTGACAGCTCATCTGCTCCTTACAGAATATATAACATAGGCGCTAATGAACCCGTCAAACTTATGGACTTCATAAACACGTTAGAAGAGTCTTTAGGGATTAAAGCAGAACTAAATTATATGCCTATTCAGCCAGGAGATGTCACTAAAACTTGGGCTAACGTAGATAACTTGATAAATGATTTTGATTATTCGCCAAAAACTTCTTTAAAAGACGGAATTTCGCAGTTCGTAAATTGGTATAAAGAATTCCACAAAGCATAGCACATGAAAATCTCCGTAGTAGTACCCATGATGAATGAGGAAGACAATGTTTCTCCTATACATCACGAAATAAAACAAGCATGTGAAAAGAATAATTATGCCTATGAAATTATATTCATAGATGATGGTTCTTCCGATAAAACAGTTGAAAACTGTAAAGGTCTTAGCCCTTTAAAATTAATTATTCTTAGAAAAAACTTTGGTCAGACTGCAGCCATGGATGCAGGGATAAAAGCGGCTACTGGGGACTACTTTATTACTATGGATGGTGATCTTCAAAACGATGCCAATGACTTTCCGAAGCTGATAAAAAAACTCAAAGATGATGACCTAGACGTAGTTTCAGGCTGGAGAAAAGATAGAAAAGATTCTTTTCTTAAGAACTTCGTTTCTAGAGGAGCTAACCTCCTAAGAAAATTACTAGTAAATGACGGGATTCACGATAGTGGATGCTCTCTAAAAATTTACAAAAAAGAATGTTTCCAGGGTGTTACTCTGTATGGAGAAATGCACAGATTCATTCCTGCTATTTTAAAAATAAAAGGCTATAAAGTAGGCGAAGTGGTTGTGAACCATCGTTCTAGAACAGCAGGTATTACTAAGTATAACTGGAAGAGAACGCTGAAGGGATTTATAGATATGATTTCTGTTTGGTTTTGGAATAAATATTCAGCTCGTCCTCTCCATTTACTCGGTGGCTTAGGATTAATTTTTATCCTTCTGAGTGTTCCATGCGGAATAACTACTATGGGCTTATTCATAGCGGGTTATGGAATGTCTGAAACTGCTATGCCTCTCCTTACTATATTTCTATTCTTAGGAGGTATTCAATTATTTATCTCTGGACTTCTCGCAGATATTCTTCTCAAGAATTACTTCGAATCTAAGGGAGAAACCAATTATAGTATCTCACAGGAAATCATTTCTTAAATTAATTTTTAGGCTGACAAGCTTCTTCTATTTGTGACGCCAGAGCTTTAATTTTATCGGAGTTAAATCCTAATGCGTTTACTTTAATTTGGGCTTCGGAATAATAGAATTTTCGTTCTTCCAACTGTTGTTCTACGAATTCTAATAACTCATTCTCTCCTGTTTTATTTACCAATGGCCTATAACCCTTGGCATTCATCAAACGGTAGGTTAATGACTTAGCATCCATTTCTAAATACACAGTTAATCCTGCTTGATTCATCTCTTTTATGTTATCATAAAAGCATGGAGTTCCACCACCAGTGCTAATTAAAGCATCAGGCTCGAGATTAATTAACTTCTTTAAGTATTTCATTTCCAACCCTCTAAAAAGAGCCTCTCCGCCTTCATTGAAAATTTCAGTAACACTCATTTTCTCCTCCACCTCTATGTGAGCATCTAGGTCTATAAAATGCAACTTCAACTCCCTAGCTAACTTCCTGCCGACTGTAGTTTTGCCACTCGCCATATACCCTAAGAGAAATACTTTCATGTAAGGCAAATTTATTGAAAAAACCTTCGTTTAATTAGTCAAATGGACCTTAGATTTTTAATACAAAACACCCCAAAGAATTATTTTAAACAAAAGACCTTGAAGTCTGTTAAATTCTATGGAAATAGGCATGCATGTAATCCCTAATTTTGCGCAGCAATGAAGAAAATTTCTAAACTACTTCTTAGATCTTACATAGGACCGTTCTTCCTATCTTTCTTCATCTGGTTATTTATATTCGAGCTTCAATTTGTATGGAAGTATATAGATGATTTGATAGGTAAGGGTCTGAGCTGGACTATCATCCTAGAACTACTTATCTATGCCTCTGCACCACTAGTAAATCTAGCATTACCAGTTTCTATAGTCCTCTCTAGCATCATGACTTTCGGAAACCTCTCTGAGCACTTCGAACTCACTGCAATGAAGTCTAGCGGCCTGGGTCTATTCAGAATTATGCGGCCGCTCATTTTCTTTATTATTATTGTCTCTTTTTCTGCCTTTGGTTTCGCTAACAATATTATGCCGGTCGCCACACTCAAATTTAAAACACTCTTATTTAGCGTCACTAAAAAAGCTCCTACTATGAACATAGTTCCTAATATCTTTTATACAGATATAGATGGATTCGTTATTCGTGCTAGAGGAAATGACACTGAGACAGGAAAAATGACGGATGTTCTTATTTATGACCACACCTTAAACCAAGGAAACCGGAGAGTTATTCGAGCTAAGAGGGGTGTTATGAACCAAGGAGACAAAAGCAGATATATGACCATAACACTTTATGATGGTGTTAGTTATGACGAACCTTACGAAAAAGGGGTAACAAAAAAAAAGAAAACCTACCCATCTGTATCAAGTAAATTTGAGGAGAATATTATTCGATTAGATATATCCTCTCTTGGGTTTAAAGAGCAAGACGAAGACATCTTTAAGAATCGGGAGGAAATGATGACTATAAGACAACTAGAACAAGGTCTGGACTCTCTGAATTTGAGCATCCAAAAGTCAGAAGGAGACAGAGTCAACCAATCCTTCAGGGGAATTAGACTGACTAATGACTCTTCACTGGTTAGAAATGACACCTTAAAGCCTGATAGCCTTTACTTTTTCAATCAAATCGGAAAAATGCAGCAGAACAGAGCACTGGATAAAGCCATCAATCTGAGTAGAAAAAATAAAGAGTACAACCAAAGAACGATTAAACAGATTGAGGGAAAATTGCATAGAATAAATGTCCATAACATAAATTGGCATAAAAAATTCTTCCTAGGATTTTCATGCATTATTCTATTTTTTGTAGGAGCACCTCTTGGTGCCATCACTAGAAAAGGTGGTTATGGATTCCCTACAGTAATCGCATTAGGATTCTTCGTTATGTTCTTTATCCTTTCCACAGTAGGAGAGAAAATGGTTAAGTCTGGATCAATTGAACCATGGCAAGGCATCTGGCTGAGTTCTTTTGTCCTAATTCCATTAGCTATCTTTCTAACGTATAAAGCAGCTAAAGATTCGAGCATAACAGATGCCGATTTTTACAATAAGATAGGGCAGCGCCTCATAGAAGTATTTAAAAAGAAAGCCCGCCATAGAGCATGAAAGTACTTCAATTGTGTCACAAACCACCGAAACCATCTTTAGATGGAGGATGTTTGGCTATGGACGCCCTTACAAAAGGACTTTTAGATCAAGGACACGAAGTTAAAATTCTTAGCATTCACACTTCTAAACATCCATATCTAAAGGATAAGCTAGATGATTCTTACCTGAAAACAACTTCTTTTGAAAGCATTTTTGTAGACACAAGGGTGAGTATAGTAAATGCATTTTCCAACCTTTTTACTCAAGATAGCTACAACATAAACCGTTTCTTTTCAGCTGCTTTCGATATAAGACTAAAAAACCTGTTGCAAAATGAAAAGTTCGACATCATACAATTCGAAAGCCTATTTATGATGCCATACCTCTCCACTGTTCAAAAACATAGTAATGGGAAACGCGTGCTCCGAAGTCATAATCTGGAATACCTCATCTGGCAAAGAATGGCTGACTCAACTAAAAACGTAGCCAAAAAATTATATTTAAAACACTTGGCTAAAAAACTTGAGCTATTTGAATTAGATGTTATAAAAAAAGTGCACGGAATCGTGGCTATTACTAAAGAAGATTATGAAAAGTATTCTTCACTAAATGCTAAAAAAAGCAATCTAATCACTATTCCATTCGGCATTAATCTCGCTGAATATTCAGAAGAAGACCCTCCTGAAGAAATCTCTCTTTTTCATTTAGGATCACTAGAATGGACTCCCAATCTCGAAGGTGTCACATGGTTCTTAGAACATATTTGGCCCGCTATTAGAGAAGAATTTCCTAAGTTGGTTTTTTATTTAGCCGGGAGAAAAATTCCTGCTAAATTTAACGAGGAGAACTATCCTGGAATTAAAGTAGTGGGCGAGGTTGCAGACGCTAAGGAATTTATTAGCAGTAAATCTATTATGCTAGTTCCAATACTATCTGCCGGGGGAATGCGAGTTAAAATTATAGAAGGAATGGCGCTTGGAAAAATTATTCTTAGCACTAAACTAGGGGCCGAAGGAATAGATTTTAAAGAGAATGAAGACATTTACTTAGCTGATACAAAAAAGGATTTTCTAAAAAACATAAGGGATTTTCATGAAAATCCTGAGAAAATAAACACACAGAAAAAAGTCTCGAGAGAATTTGTCTGTGCTAATTTCGATAACCAAAAACTCAGCATAAAATTAACAGAGTTTTATTTAAATCTGCTTGACAAATAAAATGAGGCTTTTAGTAATTCTCAGTAGGTTTCCTTACCCATTAGAAAAAGGAGATAAGCTCAGGGCATATCATCAATTAGTTAATTTAAGTCATGACCATGAGATTATTCTATGCTGCCTTACAGACAAGCTACCCAGTGAAGAAAGTCGAAGTAAAATAGCCCAATTATGCGCAGAAATTCACGTCTTTAAGCTCAGTAAAATAAAACAACTGGGAAGACTTTTCTACGCAGCATTTTCTAGCAAGCCCTTCCAAGTTCATTACTTTTATCAAGAGAGTGTAGCGCGAAAAATACAGCAGATTATACAAAGAACAGATCCAGCACATATTTACGCGCAGCTAGTACGCACTGCTGAATACGTGAAAAACTTCCATGAAATGCCTAAGACGTTGGATTACATGGATGCGCTTAATAAAAACTATTCGCGCAGAACTAAAACCTCTAAAGGGATACGTAAATTTTTAGTGAAGGAAGAAGCTAAGCGATTAGTAGCCTATGAAAACCTAATATTTGATTATTTCGAGAATCACTCCATTATTTCCTCACAGGATAAAAACTTAATCTACCACGAGAAAAGGGAATCTATCTCTGTGGTCCCAAACGGAGTAGACTTCGACTATTTCACGCCTTCTCAAGAATCAGAAAAAAAAACTACAGATATCATTTTCACAGGAAACATGGGCTATCTCCCCAATGAAGATGCTGCTCTCCATTTAATAGGGTCTATTATGCCTATGCTTTGGGAGGTGGATCAAACTATAACACTGACTATAGCTGGAGCTACTCCATCTAATGAGCTGCTTTCATTGGCTTCTAATAGAGTCAAAGTCACTGGCTGGGTAAATGATATAAGAAATGAATTTAATGGTGCTAAAATTTTCTTAGCTCCTATGCGCCAGGGAACAGGACTTCAAAACAAGCTATTAGAAGCTATGAGTATGCAGTTGCCATGCATCACTACTCCACTAGCCAACAATGCGCTTAAAGCTATACACAATGAGCATCTACATGTGTACCAAGATGATAAACATCTAGTAACACTAGTAATGCACTTATTAAATAACTCAGAGAGTAGGTCAGTCCTAGGAACCAACGCCCGAAAATTCATACTAGATAACTACTCCTGGCAGAGCGCTAATAAAATTCTTCAAGAGTTAATAACTACACAGTAATTTTACTTGTAGGGGCTGCTGACCAATGGTATTTTTGCTGTAAATATGACTCGATGTATAAGTTTCTTTTAAGACCTCTGTTATTCAAACTACAAGCCGAAAAAGCACACAATGTGACTTTAGGATTGTTGAAAAATGGATTTAAAATCCCAGGAGTAAAATCTATTTTCAAGAGCTTATACGGAGTAAACAACCCTAACTTAGAAAGGGAATTGTTCGGTATAAAATTCCCTAATCCTATAGGACTAGCCGCTGGACTTGACAAAAATGCTGAAGTAGCTGCCGAAATGCATTCATTAGGCTTTGGTTTTATAGAGGTAGGAACCGTCACCCCGAAACCTCAAGATGGAAATCCTCAGCCAAGACTTTTTAGATTAAAAGAAGACACAGGTCTCATTAACAGAATGGGATTTAATAATAAGGGGGTTGAATCCATGGTAGAAAGGCTAAAAAAAATACCTAAAAATGTTATCATAGGAGGAAACATAGGGAAAAATAAACTTACCCCTAATGAGAATGCCGTGGATGACTATGTTATTTGTTTCGAGGCGCTCTTTGATTATGTAAACTACTTTGTGGTAAACGTAAGTAGCCCGAATACCCCTGGGTTAAGAGACCTTCAGGATAAAGAGCCGCTTACCGCTCTTCTTAATGAATTACAGCACTTAAACAACCTTAAAACTACACCTAAACCCATTCTTTTAAAAATAGCTCCAGACCTCACCAACGAGCAATTAGATGATATAGTAGAAATCCTAGCAGTCACTAAAATTTCAGGAGTAATAGCTACTAATACGACTATCAGTCGAGAGAACTTAATCACTTCAGATAGTACTATTTCTGCTATAGGAAATGGAGGATTAAGTGGTAAACCATTAAAAAATAGAAGCACAGAAGTTATAAGATATTTAAAAACCACTTCTAAAAACGCGTTTCCTATAATTGGAGTGGGAGGAATTTGTTCAGCTGAAGATGCACTAGAAAAAATAAAAGCAGGAGCTGATTTAATTCAAGTTTACAGCGGATTCGTCTATGAGGGGCCTGCTATGATTAAGAAAATCTGTCAGGCTCTAGCCAAAGAAAAATAGTTAGCCTTTGAAAGACTAACTGATTTTATCCAACTAAACCTTTCTTCGAGACATATTTTAGTTTCCAATATCATAACCCTATGATGAATAAGCCTAATTACGATTAAGGTCGGTATCTTGAGAGTCTCTAGAAATTTGTACTTCAAAGGCAACCAAACAGAGTCAAAATCAGTCTATATTTAGGGACAACTAACCAACACCTTAAAATGAAACAGCTTTACACCCTGCTTTTAATGCTAATTATTTGTGTTTCGGTATGGGCTCACGATAAAAGACTAGCATTAGAATTCGTAGAAAACCAAAGTCAATGGAATGAAAATGTCCTATTTAGGGCTGGTTTACCAAACGGCGGATCTGTATATCTAGAAGAAAATGGTTTTACCTTTTCATTTTTAGACGCAGAAGAATTCTCAAAGCTTCATGACTTACAATTTGCGACAGTAGAAGAACAAATGGCTTTCTCTGTTCCGGGACACGCTTGGAGATTGAATTTAATAAATTCTCTAGAAACTTCAACAGAAGGTGCTAAAAAGAAATCATATCATCATAATTATTTCCTAGGACAAAACGAGAACATGTGGTCTTCTGGTGTCCGTGTTTTCGAGATGGTTGACTATCCCGAAATTTATAATGGAATTGACTTAAAAGTGTACAGTAAAAAAGACAACTTCAAGTATGACTTTATTGTATACCCCGGTTCAAATCCGGATCAAATAGTATTTGATTATGATGGACTTCAATCATACTTCATAAAAGACGGTAACCTGATTCTAGTAACATCACTTGGCGAATTCACAGAAAGTAAACCTTTTGCTTATCAATTGGTTAATGGAAAATTAACAGAAGTCGCGTGTAACTATGTAAAAAGAGGTAATATCATTAGTTATGCCTTTCCCGATGGATATGATGAACGTTTAAAATTAGTCATCGATCCTGAATTAATCGCCTCTACCCTTTCAGGAACTACAGGATTTTCTAGTAATTATGGTCACTCAGCCGCGTTTGATTTAGAAGGGAATATTTTCACTGGATGTGTAGCGTCAGGTTCTGAATACCCTGTAACTACTGGAGCTTTTGACCAGTCTTATGGCGGAGGCACTTGGGATATCGGTGTCAGCAAACTTAACCCTGAGGGCACTGATTTATTATGGGCCACGTTTTTAGGGGGAAGTTCAGCAGATTACCCTCATTCTTTGGTAACTAATAATGACGGAGAGCTATATGTCTATGGCAGTTCTGCTAGCGCAGATTTCCCTGTAACTGGGAGTGCAGTGCAAACATTACACGCAGATGGAGGTGGTGGATATGATATCGTTGTTTCTCATTTAGAACAAGACGGGAGCGCCCTAATCGGTTCTACCTATTTAGGAGGAACTGGAACAGATGGTCAAAATGCTAATGCTGCTAATTATGGAGATAATTACAGAGGAGAAATTATAATAGACTATGACAATAATCCGATTATAGTCTCTGGAAGTCAAGCTTCTGACTTCCCCGTTACAGCAATAGCTTATCAGACCACTAACGCTGGTGGACAAGATGCTGTAATAGTGAAGCTTAACCCTACTTTAAGTACTCTTTTACTAAGTACGTACTTCGGAGGAACTGATAATGATATGGGTTATGGAATAAGGACTTCTATAGATGGTTCTATTTTTATAGCAGGAAGCGCTAGTGATGATTTGCCGACTACGCCAGGGGCTTATCAAACCAATTTTATCGGTGAGGCTGGTGGTTTTGGAATGGAGTTAGATGGCTTTATAGCTAAGTTTAATGGGGCAGGTACCGCCCTTATAAATAGCACCTATCATGGAACAGACAGTAAAGATCAAGTTTTCTTTATAGATTTAGATTTCGAAGAAAATGTATTCGTATTTGGCCAAGGAGGAGGAGATATGCCAGTGACTAATGATGTTTACGAAAACCCAAATTCTGGTCAGTTTATCACCAAATTCTCAAATGACTTAAGTGAAGTATTAGTAGGAACAGTAGTGGGCAGTGGAAGCGGCGGTACTGATTTTGTCCCTGATGCATTCTTAGTGGATAATTGTGATAACATTTATATCTCTGCATATAGCGCCTTTGGCGCTCTGGAAACAACAGATGATGCGTTGTTTACCTCAGGTGGTTTCTATCTAGCTGTTTATGAAGAGGACTTAGCTGACATTATTTTTGGGACGTTTTATACTGAAAATCATGTAGATGGAGGAACAAGTAGATTCGATAAAAATGGAATAGTTTATCAAGGGGTTTGCTCAGGTGGTGGATTTAGTACCACTGCTGATGCTTGGGCTACAAATCAGGAGACAGGATGGGATATAGGAGTTTTCAAAATTAACTTTGATGCTTCTGGAGTAAATGCAGCCTTGGCTAGTAACGATATCTCTGGTTGTGCCCCTTTCGAAATCACTTTCGAAAACTTCTCTGTCGGTGATCAATTTGATTGGGATTTCGGTAACGAAACTTCTTCTGAGGAATATGAGCCTTCTATTACTTATGATGAGCCTGGCGTTTATGATTTAACTATGATAGCCTCAGATTCCCTGAGTTGTAATCTAGCTGACACTATAGCATTTCAAATAATCATAAGTACTCCTCAAGATTTTAATCCTACGTTTAACTACGATTTTAATTGTATTGAACAAATAGTAGAAACTACCAACACAACTGGTCTTGATTTCTTGGAGTATATCTGGGATATGGGTGACGGAACCATCATAGAATCCGTGGATGTTCTTCACCAATATGATGCTCCAGGTGATTATACTATTAGCCTTCAAGCTATAGATAATGGCTGTGAAGATGACGAAGAAGTTACGGTGGATATTACGTTACTTCCTTTCTTAGAAGCGACCATAGCCAGTGATGGACTAGAGGGTTGTGAAAACGCTGTCATCGTATTTGAAAATCAAAGCGAAAACGCTGATAATATCTTCTGGGATTTTGGCGATGGCTCCTCTTCTGCTGAGGAAACACCTACTCACACTTTTAGCGGTCCTGCAGAATTCGAGGTGGTTTTAACAGCCCTAAATCCAAACACATGCAATGGTTCCGACTCTGACACTGTGCTGGTAACTATAAGTGCTAATGATATGGTCGAGTCTATCTTCGATCTACTTCAAACTGACTGTGAAAATTATACCGTAGAAGGTGTGAATAATAGTCTAGGAAATTTCTTAGAATTTGAATGGGATATGGGGGATGGAACTATTCTAGAGGAAGAAAATATTACATACGACTATGATGACATAGGTATATATACTGTTTCTCTTTCAATAGAAGATCTTATCTGTAATGTGTCAGACGAATCGTCTTTACAGATTAATATTACTAATGAAGTAACAACCTTTATAACCAATGGTGATGAAGGAGGATGTGCTCCTCTTTCAATTGACTTTAATAATAATAGTGTGGGTGCATCCTCATACTCCTGGGATTTTGGTGATGGAACGCCAAGTAATAATGAAGAAAACACCTCTCATATTTACACCACACCCGGCATCTACATAGTTACTCTCTCAGTAGAGGGAGATGGAGCCTGCACAGGAACCGCTGAAGCTACGAGTTTAGTGGAAGTACTGCCACCTCCAGTTTTAGAGCCGAGTTTCGACAATATTCAACTGGGCGCGTGCAATGAGTTTACAGTAGAACTCACCAACACAAGCCTAGGTGATATCGATAATTACTCTTGGAATCTAGGAGACGGAAATGCGAGTGTATCAGAAAATTTAATACATGTTTATAATGGGGAAGGAACTTACACGATAACACTAACTGTTGGCGAAGATTTTTGTGGGTCAGAAGAATCAATTTCTGAGACAATAGTTATAGAAGACCATGAAGAATTTGAATTAGGAGAGAACATTCCCCTATGTTACTATTCTCCAGCAGTAGAGATTAATGCCGGATTAGGCGGTCAAAACGCTTCATATTTCTGGTCTACAAATGAAGAATCACAGTCTATTTCAGTTTCTGAAGCAGGGGTTTATAGTGTTCAAGTAGAATTAAATGGATGTACATTCCAAGATGCTGTTCAGGTGTCTATCGCTCCAGAAATAAACATAGAAAAAACCGAAGTATTTTGTAAAGGCGTTTCTCACAGTATAGAAATTCCATACTTAGGTGGTTCTAACCATTTCTGGATAACTACAAATGAGAATGACATTTACACAGATATTATAGATGATGGACTCTATGAATTCACATTCACTGATGATTATGGCTGCGAGCAAACGGGAAGTATAGACGTTATCCTACAAGATAACGAACCTACCATATTCATCCCCAATGCATTTACTCCAAATGGTGATGGCCTAAATGATGTGTTTAAGCCGGTGAATGACAATTTAGATGAATACTCTTTTAAAGTTTACAATAGATGGGGAAATGTAGTTTTTGAAACTGAAGATCCTGACGATTACTGGCAAGGAGAACAACTCGATGGAAATGGAAACGAAGGCTACTATGTTCCTATTGGAGTTTACACCTACGAAATCAGATACAGTAGTAATTGTAATACAGAAGCAAAAGACTTTATAGGACAGATTAGCGTAGTAAGGTAATTTTACATTTTCTTTTTTAAATCTCAGACAGTTTAAACGTCTGGTCTAATCTCACGCCTTTTTCAGTGTGCTTTACT
>MDSY01156979.1_pt1 | contig 15252 bp, 10 predicted proteins | sample 811131 | NCBI WGS metagenome assembly MDSY01 (sample SAMN05326643, study PRJNA326480) | marine metagenome | isolation source: seawater | place: Atlantic Ocean: South West | collected 2010 | reverse complement strand
ACAGCGAGCGGATGAGGGATGCTAATAGAAAATCAGAGGCGTACGCGGATCCGGATTATTTATCAAGCGGCGGGCGATCGACGGGTGCCCGATCTAATGTTACGCGAAGAAATAGCACCACTTCGCCGGGGAGTATATTGAAACACTCCCCGACGCACAGTAGGGCGAGCTCACAGCAACGACGCAGGGTTCCGATATCCGAGGTGGATGACAGCGACTCCAGTGATGAATCCGATGTCAGAGAAATCTTCGCGTCGGCGGGTCGGCGAGGGCGGAGCTCATCGCCAGGACCTCGACGCGACAGTCAATACACCACAACGTCGCTTCGAGGAAGCACTTACGGGACTTCCCCTACATCCCCGGCTGAGTCTCGAGCGTTGGCGCTTGCATTAAGGGAGAACGACGACGTGTTATCCCGATCAGGGTATCAGGGTTCGGGGAATCAGGGTCATCAGGGTCATCACCCAGATGGTCACAACAACATTACCCAAAAGGTTGACAAGTTCACCGCGAGGGCGACGACGACGTTCAAACCCCCGCGGTTGTTCACATCGTCGCGGCCTGACGAACGTTTGCGGTCAAGAGCTGCGACTGCGAAGGCGTGGGCGAAGCAATCCCTGACGGAAACCGTGGTGATGCACACGGTTGGGACGACGAGCGGGGTTAAACATTGGGACGCCCCGACGCGCGCGGCGGCGGAGCAAGCCGCAGTGAACGCGCGCGACGCGTATATCTCCATGGGGGGGGATGAGGTACTCGCGGAGGGAGTTGCGAGGGCCGCCGCCAGGGTAGCCGCCGCGAAAGCCGCGCGCTTCGTAGAACGCGTAGGGGAAGGCGCCGCGTACGTCGGGGCGGATCAAACCCGCCGCGCTCGGCTGAAGAAGAAATTCACCAACAGGACGGTTTTGAATTTAGCGTCAGACTCGGAATACAGTGACTCTTCCGCGGAGCCTGAAAAGCACGGCATGCAACTCGTTCGCGAATCTTTACAGGAGGTGTACGCGCCCCTGGGAAGCGACGACGAAGATATGGGTAAACAGTCAGAAAAAAAAACCGGCGGGTACAAATCGGACGGCGCGGTTGGGGACAACGCGTTTACCGAATTCAGGGAGGAACTCGTTTTGTTGGATTTCGAAGAGTCCAAGGCGAAAAAAAGTATAAAAGCGCAATCGGAACCCACGAGCCCAAGAGGTGGTAAACGACCTCAATCGCATCGTAAATTTAACTCCAGACCTAACTCAGCCAGGCACGGGTTACAGCTGGTTCGCGAATCCTTGGCGGATGAATTGGACTGGGCGAAGCACGGCCGCGGCGCCGAGTCTTACCGTGGTGGGTCTGCGAAAACAAATCAGAGAAAACCTTCACGTCGACCGTCACGACCTTCCTCCGCCCGACCCGCGTCGCGACTCACTTCGGCGTCGTTGGAACGTGTACCCCTCCAAATCGGCCCTCAAACCGCTTTGCCCAACCCTTCCCGGTTTTTGAAGTCGGGGCAGGGAGGGGCCGGGATGGCGCGGGGGCGTTCGGTCGCCGCGCTCGAGGAAAGGGAAGGGGACCCGGCGCACGCCGCGCGTTTAAGGCGGCAGCTTGAAACCACGGTGGGGCCTGCGATGGCGGCGGCGAGAGCAGAGCAAGCGAAAGCGGCGGCCCGGATTGGGCTGGCGAAAGCGAGGGCTAAATCGTTAGCGGTGGAAGCGGCGGACGCGGAGAAACGAAGCCGATTCGCGAGACGCACCGCAAAGCGAGACGCGGAGAACAGGACATTTAAGAGTCCTCTGTTTGGTGGGAGAAATTACAACGGACCGGGGGTTGACGACACGCATCAAGCTGGTAATTTAGCTTCAGGAATCAAAGTGGTGGACGCGGGGGAAGAGTCGGCGCGGAAGATTGCAAGCGCGATGAGCGGTCGTCCGCGGTCGGCGATGACACGGTCGCGACCTCAATCGGCGCATTCTACGTTCCCCGGCTTTTCCCAGCCCGTGTCTCAGCCTGTGTTTTCGTTGACCCCCATATCGAGTCTCCGCCCGGCTTCGCGGTTCGCGCAGTCGCCGCAATCGCCGTTTTCACCAATTCTCAAGGTGTACCCCATGGCCGAGGCGCGGCGAAGAAACGCGGCGGAGACGGAAGCCGCGTTCGCGGAGGCGCACCACATCGCGATTTCGCAATCGCCGCGAAACGCTTCATATGGGCAAACATTCTCAGGGACTCCGGGAAGGACCCCCGGTCAGTCAGCGATGAAAAAGACACCAATTCGACCACAAAGTGCGCACGGCAAGCACGGGCTACAGATCGTCCGGGAAACCCTGGATGACGAACTGGAGTGGGCCAGGGGTAGTAGTAGATTGTGTTGAGATTGAAGTCTTTTTCATTACACTTTTTTCCTCTTCTCGCGTCGTCGTCTCTCGTAATCCCTTCCCTATCCGTTGTATCCGCATCGAAATCCTACATCGCCTCACGCAACAGAGGACCTTCTTCTGTGTTTCTTCGCAGGCTTCGCAGCATCCGCGACGGGCGCCTTTTTTGCTTTGCACTTGGGTTGCATTCGCATGGGTGCCGTGACGGGCTTCGCGGCGGGCTTCTTCGCGACGAGCTTCTTGGTTTTCGCGGGTGCCTTTGCGATTTCCTTCGGAGGCGCGTTTTCCTTCGATTCCTTCGTTTCCTTCGCCTCGAGCTTCGCAGCAGCCTTCTTGAGCTTCACCCTCTGCTTTTCAACCTCCTTCTCGTCCCTCAAGCGCTGCCTCTCCGCCTCCTTCTCCTACCGGACGCGCTGCTTTTCAGCTTCTTTGTCGTCGACGATCTGCGTGTAGAAGAGGAAGTGTCAGCTTGACCGTGGGGGAAAAGAAAAGTCGTGGCCTTCTGAAAGGAGGGGTTCTAAAACACACGCGTACCTTCTGGACCTTGGCCTTGGCCTCGGCATACGCCTCCTCTACTTCATCCAAGATGTCGTGTTCGACCACGCTGGGGATCTCCGCGAGGCTCCCGTGCGCCTCGATGCCGTTCTCAAAGACTCGGACTGAGACACAGCCGAGGTGAGACCAGAACGAGTGGCCGTCTTCGTCGCCGAAGCCGAAGCCGCGTTCCGAGTGAGACCCCCAACGGAGGTCGCCTTCGGGTATCGACTGGTCGCACTTACATTTCGGCCAGCTCGCGCGGTGAGACGGGTTGGGTTCGATCATGTAGGGACTCATGGTTGCTGTGAGAATAAAGAGAGTGAGAAAGGGCGTGTGCGATGTTGGAGGCACGCGTCGTTGTGACGCGTGAAGCTTCGTGACGCGCTTTTACAAACGACTTTTTCCGGAAATAAATCTTCAGCTGTAACGAAAAGTCGTACTCCAAAAATACAAAAGTGTCTTGTTCACTTCGCGCCACACCACATTTTTATACGATACTTGTTCATTTCATATCTATCTATACCTGCTTTCTGCACTGCTCGGTCGGGGTTTATGCTCTAAACCCCAACCCTAAAGTATTCAATCGAGCCACCCTTTCGCCGCCGCCGCGGCGAGGAGCGCTTCTCGCTGTTTCGCTCGAACCTTCGTGGTATCTTTCTTCGCGCTCACTACTAACACGGCCCACTCATCCTCCTCCGTTTCCGCCTTGCTGAGCTGCTCCACCAGCTTCTCACGGCCTTTCGTGGGTAACGCCGCGATCCAGTCGTTCATCGCCGTGACTAGGTTGTCATCCGTCGAAGGGTCTGATTCGGCGGTGGCGGGGGGGGCGTCGACCTTTTCCTCAGCCACGGGCTTCTCCTCAGCCTCCGCAGCCTTGGCCTTGGCGTCGGCATCTGCTTTGGCCTTGGCATCGGCATATGCTTTGGCCTTGACATCTGCATCCGCCTTAGCCTTGGAATCCGCCGCAGCCTCAGCATCCGCCTTATCCTTAGCAGCCTTAGTCTCCGCGTCAGCCGCGGCCTTCGCGTCACCCTCCGCCTTGGCCTTCGCTTCCACTTCCGCCTTGGTCTTGGCCTCCGCTTCGGCCTTGGCTTTCGCTTCTTTCTCCGCGGTGCCGTCCTTCTTGGCCTTGGCATCCGCGTACGCCTTGGAGCGCTTCTCCTCCACAGCCTTGGCCTTCGCCGCCTTCGCAGCGGCTTGCGCTTTGAACTTCGCCTCTGATTCCGCCCTCGCCTGCGCTTGCAAAGCGGAAGCGGACTTCGCTTTCGCGGTTTCAGAGTCGGACGCGGCGGACTCAGAGGATGCGGATTTCAAACCGGCGTTGATCGTACGCTGGCGCGCCGCTTCCAGCTTAGCGGCTCGTTTGTCAGCGGGAGTGACTCTGGACTCGGTGGATGAGGTGGGAGTGGGGACGGGCTCGGCAACCCTGTCTGTGGATTCAGCAACCGTCGCTTCAGGCACCGGGTCTGCCTTCTTCGCCTCTGCGGGCTTGGGCGTAGGCACGTACGTGTCTTTGTCGTCGCCGAAGCGGAACACGACGCTGCCGTCCGCGAGCTCTTCGCCGTTCACGTTGGCCACGACAGAGGCGCGGCGCGTGCATCGCGAAGATCGCACACGAATGGTTTTGCCGCCCTTTCGCGACGACGCCGCAGTGCGTCGCGCCACGGGCACAGCCACGTGCATGAATTGCGCAACACTCGACATGGTGCCTTGCGTCTACGTAGTGAGCCTCGCGTCTCTCGCGCGGGTCAATGTGGCCACTAAGAACGGACTCGTGTCCAGGGAAGAGATCGCGACAACTCCAACGTTTCGAGGAACCAGGAATGGCCAGCTCGACGCAATCTAAACGACCAGCTTGACCCTGAGTGTTCAAATCAAAGCAAGCAAAGAGTCTTTCAAATGGCTTGGCTTGATAGGCATGAGACGTGGCGCGAATTCCTCTTCATTTTCTCAGCAATATTGCGTGCCTCGGACAGTACGCGGCCTACTTGCCGCACGCACATACGCGGGATGCCGCGGCGTCCCGTCGAGATGCGCGATGTGCGCCGTGTCAGCGCATGCTCTTTGACCCGTATCCTGCCCCTGGTGCTTTTAGCCGCAGGCGTGACGCATGCAAACGCCGGGGGCGTGCAATGGCCCGGCACCGGGGTGTTGCGCGAAGTGCCGCTGGAAGGATCTGTGGGTGATTCGGGAGGTGCGGGTGGTGCCCCCCGACGCGCGGGGGCGTTTGCGGAGAACGAGGGGACCACCAATGCCGAAGACTCAGTCAATGGTGAGCCCCCCTCGGTGCAGTTCGACGTGAGCATCCAGGATGACCTGTCAAACTCACGAGCCTCCATGCCGTCTCTTCCGAAAGATGCAACTCCCTTCGATGTGCGAATGGACGTGGTCATTCCAGACACCACGCTCGGCGCGGAGTCTAAATCCAACGACATACACGAAGAGTTCCGGCTCGGAAAAACCTTGGTGTGGTGCCAATCGTTTCTGTTGTCGGATTTGATCGGTGGTGATGAAAAAATGTCAGTCGTCGCGGTGGAACCGCTGCCCGGGTCGCCGGACGTCCATCACATGCACCTGCACGTGTGCGATGAGGACAGTTCCAGTTACGAGCGACACAAGAATTTGTTCGAAGGCGAAGGTGACTCCAAACCGCTCACCTGTGCCCCCCCCAGCTGGCAGCCAAATTCAGGGTGTCATGGCACCGCGTGGACATTTTTGCCAGGCCAGGATCCGGTGTTGTTCCCCAAGGGGGTGGGGTTCACCGCGGGCGGCGTAGACGGTGACGGAGATTCTCTAGCGGTGAGAAGAGTCGTGTTGGAAGTGCACTACGACCGAGCGCATCTGATGGCCGGCCGGAGTGATAAAAGCGGACTAAGATTATGGGCCACTAATAATCCTGATGACGCGAAGAAACGCGTGGGTGTTCTCTCCGTCGCGGACCCGTTCGCGCGGTTGCCTCAGAACCTTCCGGGCGGTCAGAAGGACGTGAGGTACACCACGCATTGCCCCCCGGGGTGCACGAAGACGTTCCAATCCCCGATGCACGTCTTCGCCTCGATGACGCACGCACACCTTCGGGCGAGGCACGTGCTGACCAGCATATTGACGCCCGATAGTGATGGAAACGTGAAGGAAGAGGAGGGTGATGGAGAGAGTGCTGACGATGAAAGTAGTGCTGACAACAACCACGCGTGGCGCACTGTTGTTGAAAAGAACGACGCAACCGGTTCGTTCACTCATGACGTGCAGAGGTTCGAACCAGCGAACTTCACGATAGTTCCAGGCGATGCTTTGAGAACGGAGTGCCGGTACGACACGAGTGGCGACTCACACGCCACGCCGTTCGGCCCAGCGACATCGCAAGAGATGTGCATGCAGGTGTTTCTTTACTACCCAAAGCAGCCCGAGTTTCTGTGCGGGTACTACTCGGAGTCCAAGTTCTGGTGCGGTGACGCGGAGGGTTTTACGGGCAAGGTTGGGGTGGATAAAGAGAAGTACAGCGAGTGGTGTGAAGTTGTGTCTGGTGTGGAGGGTGAGGGGTCGAAGTCTTGCCGTGACGTGGAGATGGCCAACGCGGTGGTGAGCGAGAAAAACGCGCACGACGAGTCGGTCTTGATGTAGATAGAAATAGAATAATGGAGCGATCCTGAAAGTTCCAACTTGCTTTCGTCTTCTGGGGGAGAGGACGGGTCGGCAGAATCGACGCCATTCGCGTTTTCGGGTCACTAAAAGCTCGGTGCCCACCCATCAGAATCTGCTGTCTTTTCATTATTCCTCCTCGAGTTCGTTGCCGCCGGCGTGTGTTCTCTAAAACGCGTACGCCGCCGCCATAGTCTACGTGCGCCTTGGAGCTAGGTCTCCGGGTGCCCGTGCGGAACCCGAGTGGGTGTGACTCGCGAGCGTGTGTTTGTGGAGCTGTATTCGTCAGGCTTCCGCTTTTTAGGGTTGCGGTCGCCGGCATTAGCAGCCGCGCGCGAATCTGGCGCCGAAGAAGACCTCTTCAATTGATTAAGTTACGCCCCGGGACGGCGTAGACTACGCCCGCGGACGAGCACACCCGCTTGCCTCCCAGGGACACGATGGAGCGTCTAATCTCCAGGGATGCGTTGCACAGCCAGGGCACTGCGTTGCCCCCCATCATCCAGAACCGCGTGGCGTCCGCGGAGGAGATGGCGCTAGGTGGCAGCGGGAGCAATTCCCCCGCGCATGGGATGAGCGGGTTGGGCGGGGGACAGAACGGCACGTACGACGACCGCCCTGACGTGACGTGGGCGAGCACGAACAACCTCGCTGATTTGGTCGCTCCCCCCACTGAAGTCACAACCTTCGTGAAGCACCAAGGCGAGCAGTTCGGCTCGCAGCAGACGTTCAACGACTCAGACACGGATGGAGACAACAACACCAACAGACCGGGCACAGAAGAGTTCCACAAGTACACGGAAAGGCAGCTCACGTCGGAGGTGATTTTCTGCGCCTCTATGGGTAACTTGAAGCGCATGAAGACAATCCTGAAAAGAGCCGATAAAACCATCAAGGGGGAACAGTTTGCGGATTACGATTTACGGACGCCGTTGCACGTCGCGGCTTCGGACGGAAGCGTCGGCGTCACAAACTGGCTGATCGAACAAGGCGTGGATTTGAACCCCGCGGACCGGTGGGGGATGACCCCGTTGGAGGGCGCTGTCTTCGGTAACCATCAAGATATTATTGCCATGCTGCAGCACGCGGGGGGGAAGATCCGGGACCGGGAGACGGGGCAGCTGCTGCCGATTGAAGAATCGCATGTTGCCGCGGCGCAAGCGAGCGATGCAAAGATTCTCAGCAACGATCTGATGGCGTGGGAGATCCCGGATGAGGAGCTTTCTGACCGGGTTGAGGTTGGCGCGGGTGCTTTTGGAGTCGTTATGAGAACACGCTGGCGAGGCACGGTGATTGCGATGAAACAGCTGCACAGACACCTGCACCACGACGAAGTCGCCAAGGCGGAATTCCGAACGGAGTTGAAGCTGATGCGACAGCTTCACCACCCGCACATCGTTCAGTTTTTGGGGACGAGCGTCGACCCAGGAACCGGGTTGGTGTCTTTGTGCTTCGAGTTCATGCACAAGGGAAGTTTGGACCAGATGTTCCGCAAGATGTATAATGACGAGACGGGCGCACCTGCCATAACCTTAGGACATGCTGTGGAGATGGCGCTGGACGTGGCGCGAGGAATGGCGTATTTGCATGGCAGAAAGCCATTACCAGTCATCCACAGAGACCTAAAGCCAGGCAACCTCATGTTGACCCGAGCGGGCAGGGTCAAAATCGGCGACTTTGGTTTATCAAAAACCATGTCCGTCCGGCATAAGATGCCCCAGAACCTGGACGAGAACTTCAACATGACAGGCGAAACGGGGAGTTATCGGTACATGGCGCCCGAGGTTTTCCGCCACGAGTTTTACGGCACGAGCGTCGACGTCTATGCCGCGTCGATGATCTTTTACCAGCTGTTTAGCTTTCAGCAACCTTTCTACGGAATTAATCCGGTGGATGCGGCGAAGCTGGCGAGCATGGAATCGTTGCGACCTACTATGCAAAAAGACTTGATGCCCGCGCCGCTGGCGAAAGTCGTGCGCATGATGTGGGACGCGGAGGAAAGTAAACGCCCTTCTTTTGTTCAATTGATTGATCTTTTAGAACCAATCGCGGCGGAGTACCAGGCGGAGGAAGAGAGGCGGAAGAACGCGACTTGTTGTGTAGTGATGTGATAAATTGTGATGCATTCTACGTGAGTAAGTAGTCTCTTTCATTATCGTAATTTGTCTCAGCATACTCCACTCCAACCCTCTCTCTCTGTTATTACCTCGCCTCCATCATTAATCACTTGCTTGCAATACTCAAGCACGCTTGCTTCACCTTTTCCGCGTTGACGCCATCGGGCGCGGCCACGACGAACGAGTTGTTCGCGATCCCGTCTTTCGTGGCGACTGTTGCAGATATGATGCCGCACCCGATGTCGTGTAGTGCGTTCGTAGTAGCGGCGAGAAGGCCGTTCCGGTCGGTGGCGATGACGTTGCAAATAACGCACTTGCCCGACTTCACCAATCCAGATTCGACGACACTAGCCGTGGCTGAAGCTTCAACAACCCTATCCTCAGGCGCGATATATTGAACGGTGTTCGCGTAAGACACCCCCCAAGCGTCCATAGCAGTCTCCACTAAAAGCGTCTCAACCTTCTGGAGCATCTGCGCATCGTCGAAGGTTAACATCCCGTCGATAGTAGGACCCCCAAGCTCGTCCAGCTTAATAGTAAACGTATTATCTGCGGTGTCGCCGTCTTTCGTTGAAATCGTGGCGCTGTCTATGAAAAAGCCCTCGGTTGTCAGGGCGCGCGTGATGTCACGCATCAAACCGGGTCTATCCGGGGCGATAACACGCACCTCCGCCACTAACCTGTCCTTCACACTCACCGTCAACGACGCTCGCTCATTATTCATTCTGATTATTGAGGGAAAGGAGTGGATGGTCAGTTGTTGTGACTGAATAGTCATACGAGTCATTGGAATAACCTCGTCGGAAACGCTCTTCATGACTCGACATGAGAAAGTTGGACCGCTCCTCGCGCGTCTCATCTCCTGTACGAGTCGTTCGGGTTGTCGCTTGAAACTCGTCGTGCTTTGGCCTGTTCATCTCTCCCCTATGGAATACTTACTCCATGTTCAGCACCTCTTCGGCTTCGTCCCATGAGAGTTCGCCGCCGCGTGCTACGATTGATATGCGCAAAGGTGGGGTGTCGAAGCGCGTCGTTCGATGCGAGGTCGGTACCGTGGGTCGGCGGTGCTGGTGAGGTCGCGATACAATTACACGCAGCTGCGCGGCAACCCCGGCAGCGGTGCCACGACAGCGGCCATTTTGGCTCAAAGGGAAAGGGTCACAGGGGGGCTACCTATGCACCCAGAGAGCGCGTCCTTTCGGAAAGTGACTAGTCTCGCCGCGCCTGTAGCCTTTTTGGCCTTTTCCGAGGTGAGCAGAAGTGCAGCAGATCACGCTCAGAGATGTTGGCAAAATTTTGAACCGTCAAGTGACGAGTTAATTGTCCATTTTTCTCGATTTTTCCGACCACCGACCGACCTGCGACCTCGTCAGTTGCAATCGCCCTAGCCGCCGACCAGATCCACGCACGCATTCGCCGCGCGTCTCAAAGAACCGGTCCCTTTGGTTCTTCATTCCGGTACGTCCGAATAACCCTAATCGCGGTCTTGTCACCTTGACCCTTGGATCAATACACGGAGCGACGACACGTCTGCATCGCGGCACCCTCGCCGCGGGGTCTCGCCGGAACCCTATCTTTTGGGTATAAAGGGTATCAAGATCTCACCCGAGGGTTAACCCAAGGCAGACAGACATACGCACGTAGGACCTTCCGATCTCGTCAAGACGACTCACCTCTCCTTTCCTTTCCACAATCCAACCAACAGAGATGGCCGACTCCACTGACGACGAGGCGTATGACTACGACGAGACTGGAAGAGAGTCCGATGATTACAGCGATGATTTCGGGGATGAAACGGACGACGACGGCGTGGACGCGTCGCCCGGCCGCAGCGCGTTCGACGACGAGCCTGAGACCGTGGAAGCGGTTGCTGAGCCAGTAGGCGCGTCAATGGCCACGGGTACGGACGTTTCCCAAGCCCAAAGCACTGCTCAAGCCGCCACCGCTCGGTTCCAAGCTGCCGCGTCCGTTGCAGTGGCGACGGTTGCGCCGCCCGCTACTGATACCTCAGAAGGTGCGTCCGAAGCCGCGACGCGCGCGTTACAAGCCCTAAACCTCATGGCCACCGGGGTTGTTTCTCAAACAGACGCGCTTTTACGAGGGTTTTCGGATGACGCAGCTTTCGCGGAGCGCGTGCGACAGATCGCGCAAGCGCAGCCGCAATCGGTTCGCCCGACGCAAGAAGCGACTGCCCGCATGATCACCGAACTGACGCCGCTCATGCGATCCCTCAACTCATCCGCAGACTCTGGTTCGGGCGCTCCCGCGTTACCGGTGCAACCCCGACGCATAACCAACATGGGTGCTGTGGTGCAGGCTGCGTCGTTAGCCGAGCCGGACCCCGAGCCCGACGCCAAGGACAAAGACGCAGTGATGGCGCACAAGTTGCAGGGTTTGCGGGTTAACCTTTTGAGAATCGCCACGAGGCTCGGACAGTCCCCTCGCAACACGGTAGTCGCCCAGGTGATTTACCGCCTGGAGCTGGCGGAACAGCTGAAGAGTGGCAAGAAGCAACAGGCTGCTGGTGGACGCGGGAACGCGAGCACTTTCGACCGAGCCGTCGCGTTGGCTGCAGCGGCGGAAACGCGCGAAGGCACGTCTTCTGACCTCGGCTTCACCTGCACGATTCTTCTCCTGGGCAAGTCCGGCGTGGGCAAGAGTTCCACGATCAACTCGCTCCTCGGCTCTGGCGCCGTGGCCGCGGATGCGTTCAAAACGGAAACCACCAAGGTCCGGGTGGTGGAGCACAAGATGCACGGGATGACGCTGCGGTTGATCGACACGCCCGGGCTTCAAGCGAGTAGCGCCGACGTCGCGTACAACTCAAAAATCATGGCGGACGCGAAGAAGTTCACCAAGAAGCACAAGCCGGATATCGTGCTGTACTTTGACCGGATGGACCAGGTTTCACGGGTGGACGCTGGGGACTTGCCACTTCTGAAGGCGATCACCGGGGCGTTTGGCGCCGCGGTTTGGTTCAACGCCATCGTCGTGTTGACTCACGGGTCGTCCGCCCCCCCGGATGGCCAAAACGGCCAGCCCATCTCGTACGAGATGTACTTTGCGCAAAGGTCGCACTTAGTGCAGCAAACTATCCGGCAAGCGGCTGGCGATGCTAGATTGATGAACCCCGTCGCCCTAGCCGAGAACCACCCGCTGTGCCGCACCAACCGGGACGGAGACAGGGTGCTTCCCAACGGCCAAGTCTGGATCCCGCAGCTTCTTTTGCTGTGTTTCGCTTCTAAAATCCTGACGGAAGCCAACGGCTTGTTGAACCTCCAGGAGCAGAACGCCAAGGCTGCGAAGGCGGCGGCGCAGCAACAGAAAGTACCTCCGCTGCCGTTCCTTTTGTCGTCGCTTATCACTTCAAGAAAGCCCCGGAAACTCATGGGCGACGACGACGACGAGTACGATGATGCGAGCGACGTGGTGTTGGGCGAACCCTCACCTTATGACGTCCCAAAGGACCAACAGGAGCCCAACGTGGCGCCAAAGCAAGTCGCGGTACCCGCACCGGATCCCGCGTTGCCCCCGTCGTTCGATGGAGCCAATAATTCACATCGCTACAGGTTCTTGGAACCGACCAGCCAGTGGATGGTCCGGCCTATTGTTGAAGCTCATGGATGGGACCACGAATCAGGAGTCGAGGGCTTCAGTGTCGACAAGGCATTCATTTTGCGGAATTCCATCCCCGGCAACATGTCCGGCCAACTCACGAAAGATAAGAAGGAATCCAACGTGGGCTTTGAGGGGGAGATGTCCATCGCGCACACCAAGAAGCTCATTACTACTACTGGCGTGGACGTGCAGAAGGTGGGGAAGCAGTTGGCGTACACCGCTAGAGGCGAAACTAGATGGAAGTTTTGCGCTACCAATAAAATTGCGGCTGGAGCTTCAGCGAGTCTTGTAGGCGGCGCTCTCGCTCTCGGCACGAAACTCGAGAACAGGTGGAAGGTGACACCTGGTGCTAAGCTCGTTGTGTCCGCCGGCGCTGTTTCCGCGAACAAGGACGTGGCGTACGGGGGTAACTGCGAGGCGATTTTGCGACACTCAGACGACCCTTCAAACCCGAACTCGTCCACAGTTGGGATGTCCTTCATGAACTGGCGCGGGGACGTGGCGCTCGGGGGGAACGCAATGTCGAGTATTACCCTCGGAAAAGACACGCAGATCACGGCGCGGGCGAACTTGAACTCCAGAGGGGCTGGGCAGCTTGTGTTGCGTGCTACCACGAATGAACGGCTTCAGCTCGCCGGCCTTGGGCTGGTGCCGATTCTGTGCACGCTCCTCGGCAGGGTGAGGGGAGACTAACACTTGGGATGAGACATTGAGAGACTTTGAAACATATTACAGTACAAATTACAATAAGTTATTCAGAGTTTTTGCCACTGCGCTTTGCGCGTGTCGTTACCCCTGTGCTGTCTCAGCCCGCTGCGGAACTTTTTGAGTTTCGGCGCGGTGAGGTTCATGGGGAAGGCGTCGACCATGTTTAGAATGTTCGACGAGTTTTTATTTTTTGAGGATGAAACATCCTCATCGTCCCCGCCCACGGTGTGAATCTGTACGTACGGCAGCTTGTCGATGCCCATAGCGTCGCACAGGGCCGGCGCTTCTTCTTTTCGTACGCGTAAAAACAGGACATCGGGGAACTCATTACTCGCGATCTTGCTAATCTTCGGGTGTAACGAGCGGCACGCGAAGCACCAGCCGGCGAGGTACTCGACAACGATTACCTTTTTGGTTTTTTGTTTTTCGCTTAACACTCGCGCCTCCGTCATCCGCTCCACGAACTCCTCCGCTGATGCGACGTCGATGACGTTTTGGAGATCGCTGCCGTGCGTCCACCACGGCGCGACCGCATCTCCAGTGGGGAGCGTGACGAGCTGTTTTTCCATTTCGAGTTTGACGCGGCTGAGATAGATTTCTTTCAGTTCAATTTCATCCTCGTCGATCGTCTCTTCTATTGTTTTAACCGACACGTGTTGGAATACGGTCTCACCTCGCACGTTCTCCTCGACGGCCTTTGAAAATTCCGAACCGACGGCTGGGTGTGTCTCGGTGGAGATCCCGATGGCGTGGGGGACCACCGATCGCGGTTGGTTGTTTTGTCGGCCGTGGGGGTTCGAGTTAGAGGACACCGCGTTCGTGGTGGTCCAGCGTTTGGATCGGGAAGGGGCTTTGGGACACCGTGTGAGTCGTCCCGCGTTCCCAGAAACATCACGCGGTGAACCGGCGGCCCGGGAGGCGTGGTGGCCGGATGCCGCGCGCGCGTTAACTTCGGACACGCGCGCGCCCGGGGTAATACCCAGCGCAACCAGCGAAACGACCATCGCACGTGTACAGGCGTCTCCGATCGATCGCCTGAGAACCCACACGCCGCACCACGCGCGCGCGTTTACGTCTGCCGAACGCGTCACTACCCGTGTACTATTCCAGTTTTTACGCTTGTTTGGTTCTCACAGAGTCGAGAGGGTGTTGGAGGTCTATTCCTGATCTATCGTAATTTGTCATGCCAAAAAGCGTATTTTTTAATCCACTCGATTGCGCGGGATGGTCTGCAAAATGCAGTGACGAATGACACGCAGCCAGTCTGGACAAACCGCCTATGAAACGCGTTTCAGTGGCATGATTTTCAAAGCGCTGACTCGGCTTTTTCTCGGTCGAACCAAGGAAACATCGGTCGAACCAAGATGATCCCCAACTCGTATTTTTTGCCTGAGCCGGTGAAAAACGTGAAGTCACTTCCACTTCCGAGACGACGGCAGCTTGCCGTCATAGACACACGCACGCGACACATGCACAAGCAAGATGGACGCGAACGCATCGACGCACCGCCGGGCTGACACAAGGCAAGCCACTTTAGGAGGTACCTCGATGGGGCCTTCAGGAGGTACCTCGACGGGGCCTTCTTCCGGAACCAGGAAGCGGCTTGAAGAAGAGGAACAGAGCAACGAGTGGAGGTATGGTGCCACCGTCGTCTCCAACGAGGCGTTGAGGCTGGAGTTGGCGCGGACAAAGCAAGTTAAGAGGGAGCTTGTCAAAGAGACCGCCGATTTGAAGTCGGGGTCCGAGCAGATGAAGGAGGAGGTCGAGGAGGTCGAGGAGGATGTTGTTGTCTTGGACGTGGAGTTGGTGCGGATAAAGGATTTTTGGGGACAAGAGTTTAGGGAGCTTCGTCGCAAAGAGGAGACGCTCGGGGAGAAGGTCGAGTCTTTGTCCAAGGAGGTGCAGGACGTGAAGAGTGATTGCAAGCAGATGCAACTTCATGCGATGACCCATGTCCGTAAGCTCGTTACCATCGAGGGCGAGCCTCCCAGTGAAGAGGCGATCCGCGTCGGTGTGGCTTATTTCGTGCAGTTCTTGAAGCGTGAGAGTTTCCCTCAGCTTCAGGCCGAAGCCGCGTGTGCGCTGAACGACATCATGGTTGAGAAATTCAAGAACGTCGATGCAGTCATTGGTTCCGGCACCGCCCCGATTCTCGCCCAGCTACTGCACTCGCCAAGCGACGACCTGCTCGAACAAGCGGCGAGAGCGCTGGCCAACATAGCTTGTCACGTTAACGACGTGTGCGTAGTCGTCGAGTCCGGCGCCGTCTCGATTCTTGT
>MDSY01033008.1_pt1 | contig 15256 bp, 11 predicted proteins | sample 811131 | NCBI WGS metagenome assembly MDSY01 (sample SAMN05326643, study PRJNA326480) | marine metagenome | isolation source: seawater | place: Atlantic Ocean: South West | collected 2010 | reverse complement strand
TCTTTTATTAAAATTTCTTCACAACCTTTAACCGCTAGGCTATTTGTTCCTCCTTCAGGAATTAAATAAAAATCACCCCATTTTTTATGGATATTTTCAATAAATTCAGGAGCATCTTTCTGGCGATACTGCTCTCTGGAAACAAACTGAAACTTCATTCCATTATTATGAGCTTCTCTTAGTGTCGCATTTCCCTGAATTGTTTTCTTAAAGTTATCACCCAGCTCTTGACCTCTAATAATTCCAATTGTTTGAAAGCCTGCTAATTTACCAGCAACAGCTGTGGCAACAATATGATTGGAAAATGCACCTCCAAAAGTGAGTAGGGTTGTTTTTTGAAGTGTTACGGCTTTTTGTAGATTGTATTTTAATTTTCTAAATTTATTTCCTGAAACAAAAGGATGAATTATATCCTCTCTTTTGAGAAAAAGAGAGACCTTTTTTTCTTCTAGAATTGGAAGAAAAATTTGCTGATTTTTAGTTTCGATTTTTAAGTTGAAATTCATAACGCATCATTCACTTAGAAAGAAGAATTTGATTGAAATTTCACCATTGAGCAAATAAAAGCAATCGTTAATTAAAATTAGAAATGGTATCCTCTAACTTTGCCCAATCCTCCATTAAAATATCCAGTGTTTTTTTCTTCTGCTTGTATTGTTCAAAGAAGTTTGGTCTTGCAGAAACTTCCTCATAATTTTGAGCTAACTCTAGATCTATCTCTGTAATTTGTACTTCTAAATCAGCAATCTCTGTTTCGATTTTTGATCTTTTGTTATTTAATTTTTTTAATTCTTTTTCTTGGGCTCTAGACATTTGATGAGCTTCCTTTTTATTGAAAACTTTATCAACTTTCACAACGGTCTTTTTTTCTGCCTCTCTCAGATTTTCAATTTTATGTTGTTCTAAAAAGTAATCAATATCTCCTAAATATTCTTTAATCTCTTTATCCTTAAAACCATAGACTGTTGATGTTAACCCTTGTAAAAAATCTCTATCGTGAGAGACTAAAATTAGGGTACCCTTAAAACTCTGTAAAGCTTCTTTTAAGACGTTTTTAGATGCTATATCTAAGTGATTTGTTGGTTCATCCATAATCAACACGTTAAAAGGTGCTAACAATAACTTACACAATGCCAATCTGTTTCTCTCTCCTCCAGAGAGTACTTTTGCTTTTTTATCCACAGCATCTCCACCGAATAAGAAAGAACCTAACATGTCTCTAACACGCATTCTATTCCCATCTGTTGCTGCGTCTTCCATGATCTCTAAGACTGTTTTTTCTGGAGGCAAATGTTCCGATTGATTTTGAGCAAAATAACCTACCTCTACATTATGACCTAGTTTTAAATGACCTGTAAAAGGAATCTCACCAACCATCATTTTTGCTAACGTAGATTTACCTTGTCCATTTTGGCCTACAAAAGCAATCTTACTGTTTCTTTCAATTAACAGATTTACATTTTCTAAGACCTGCTTCTCTCCATAGCTTTTGCTTAACTCATCAGCTTCAAAAACAATTTTTCCTGGCTCTTTCGAAATTGCAAAACGAACATTCATTGCTTGGTTATCATCTTGATCTACTTCAATTAACTCAACTTTATCAAGTTGTTTCATTAAAGATTGCGCCATAGAAGCCTTACTTGCTTTCGCTTTAAATTTATTAATTAAATGTTGTTTTTGTTTGATTTCTTTTTCTTGATTTTTTTGAGCCTGTAATTGCTTTTCTTTAATTTCTGCTCTTAATAACAAGAACTGAGAATATGGTTTCTTATAGTCATAAATCTGACCTAAAGAAATTTCTATCGTCCTATTTGTTACATTGTCTAAAAACATTTTGTCGTGAGAAACCAATACTATCGCACCTGAATAGGATTTTAGAAAATTTTCTAACCAGATAATAGATTCTATATCTAAATGATTTGTTGGTTCATCCAATAATAAAATATCATTATTCTGTAAAAGTAATTTCGCCAATTCTATTCGCATTCTCCATCCTCCAGAAAAAGTATCCGTAAGCTTATCAAAATCTTCTCTTTGAAAACCTAACCCTTGTAATATTTTTTCTGTATCTCCCTGGTAATTATAACCTCCAAGAAGTTCATAACGTTCAGTTAACTCTGTTAAATCGAGAATTAATTGACTGTAAGCCTCGCTCTCATAATCAGTTCTAGTAGCAAGCTGCTCATTAATGCCATCAAGCTTCAATTCAATTTCTTTAATTTCTTCAAAAGCTTGGTAAGCTTCTTCTAAAATTGTTCTTCCTTCCACAAAATCAATATCTTGTCTTAAAAAACCAATTTGCACATCTTTATCAAAAGCCATTGTACCACTGCTTTCGATATCTTTAGAAAGCACTTTTAAGAGTGTCGATTTTCCAGCTCCATTTTTACCAATAAGACCAATTCGATCTCCTTTATTTAGTTTGAAAGTAATTCCTGAAAATAAATCAGTTCCCATAAAGGACACTGTTAAGTTATGTACGTTTAGCATCTGCTATAATAATTATTGCTTGAAAAGTTTATCTTTGCAAAAGTATACAAATTTATATTCTATATGTTTAAAAAAGGGGGCAAGTTATACGGTATTTTTAAAGCAAAATGCCCGAGATGTCACAGAGGAGAATTCTTTAAATATAGGCACACGTATCATCTGAGTAAGATTACCAAAATTCACGACAACTGTTCGAAGTGTAACTTAAGATACATGTTAGAACCTTCCTTCTTTTATGGAGCGATGTATGTTAACTATGCAATTACAGTTGGGCTTTCAATACTTGTGTTTTTAATCTCTAAACTAATTTTTGAGGGTAGTTTGTTACATAGTTTTATTGCTATTATTTTTTCATTACTCCTTTTAACTCCTATTAATTTACGTTTATCAAGAATCATTTGGATACATCTGTTTGTTCAGTATGAAAAAAAATACGTTAGTGAAAACGATTAATATCTATTTCTGAATCTAATATTTCTTCTTTTTCTAAGTGATTGAATAAATTTTTCGCAACAGTTGGAGCGATCATTACTCCTCGAGTTCCTAGCCCGTTTAAAACACTTAATTGAGGATACTCTGGATGTCTACCAACCAGTGGTCTTCTTCCTGCTACTGTAGGACGTATCCCAGCTGATTGAGAAACAATACGATAAGGGACACTGATTACTTTCTTTAGCTTGTCTACCAACTCTTGTTTCCCTTCTTTCGATGGATTTGATGTTTTATCAGTCCAATTAAAAGTAGCACCAACTTTATAATGGTGATTTCCAATAGGCAGAATAAATAGCGTTGATTTTAATAAAAAATTTATTTCTAAAGCTGGAGCGTGTATTGTCAATAATTCTCCCTTTGCTTCATTCAATGGTAAGTAGTTAAAGAATGGATTTTTTACAATTCCGAATCCCTCACAAAAAACAATTCTATTCGCAATTATATGATTGTATGATATGTGATCTTTGTGAAAATCAATGCAATCATATTGAAAGCTTTCAAAGTGAATCAATTCTTTCTCTTTGAGGTATTCTCTATAAGATTGCACAAGCTTTTTAGTATCAATTCTACCTGCCTCATTTACGTTTCCGAAATCAAAATCGGCCACAACACCTGGATATGTTTGAGAATCTAATACTGGATTTAAAAAACCGGATAACTTTGGTTTATCTATGGCCGAAAACCAGTTATTTTGATCTTCAATCGATTTGAAGACTTTTTTAATTATAAATTTCTCATCAACTTTTATTGATAATTTCTTTTCTATACGTTGATAAAAAGGAAGTGCTATCTTTAATTGTTCTTTAGCATTCCAAACGGGAGTATACCTTTTTAAAATAACAGGATTATAAACTCCACCAGCAACCAATGAAGAAGTTTGAGAATCATCTTCAAAAACAACAAACGTCTTTTTAGCGGCGATTAATTCTTCTATAAAAGCCAAACCCGCTAACCCTAAACCAACTATTATATAATCTACTTTCACAGGCTAAAAATAGTGCTTTTTAAACAAAAAAACGTTCCGGAATTGGAACGTTTTTTTATTTTGTATTGACATATATTAGTAATTCCACATGTCCATTTCTTTGTTTCTAATCTCTTCTTTTATCTTATTTGCTTCTAACAACTGAAGCAAAGAGTTGCCTCTTACATAATCTGATATTGCTCTATTTCCATATACATTTTCTTCTCTTACAATCGTACCACTAAATCTTCTTGCATTCAATAAATGATCAAAAGAGATAGATTGCATGGTGTTTTTTGGATTGAAAATTTTTGATTTATGCAAAATATTTCTTGCTGATGGATAGAAGATCCAAAACAACTCATATAAATTTTCATCATCAATTTCTGAAACCCCAAGAGTTTGAACATCTTTTCCCATTGGAGCTAATGCTAATAATCTGTATTTTAATTCGCCTTGACGCTTATCAAAGTACCATATTCCTTTAATCATAAAACCTTCAACATCTTCTGTTTGAATATTGAAAGTGTCTTTGTACCCATTTTCATCACGAATATTAATCAATCGACTATCAATCTCGCTCTGTGTTATTTTAGAGGTAAAGAAAGAATCTGAATAAACTTCTTCAATTTTGCCTTGCTTAATTCCTTTAATCAATGTATCAAATAACGATCTTCTGTCCGAGGATATGTTCGTAGTGTCTATGGGGAAATAATAAGGAAAATTTATCTTTTGATTAAAATCGACAAATTCCCATACTATTTTAGACCACAAAACATCTCTATCGTCAACATATCCGTATGGAATTGGAATATCGTTATCACTCGTTGATCTTTGCTTGGTTTTCTTTCCTATTTGTGCTACTTTTTTTGAATTCAACAAGTTTGCCTGTGCATGTATTGAACCGCTGACCATAAGAGCGAAAAAGACTATTAAACAATTTTTAAACATATTCTATTTTTTTACTTCTAATTCGTTATCTCGATGCTAACAGGTAATACCTTTTGTAATTTATAAGAAGAATTCCCTATAATTGATGCATTGATATCAAAAATAGTAACTACGTCTCCTCTCTTGGCTTTAGAGAGTGCTTTTTTTGCTTGCGCATTAAAAACAGTTCCTCTAACAAGAACAGTTACCTGCCCTGGAACTTTAACTTTAAAACTATTTACTTTTAATTTTAAATCAAATACAAAATCTGGAAGACCAGCTCCAATTGGAGTTCTTCCTAAACTAGTTTTTGGCATTCTTACAACACCATATTGCCCCCTTGCGCTTCCCATTGCAGCAGGAATATCTTTAATTCTGAAATCTTTTTTTGAAGTTACTTTTTTCCCGCTACTTAATGTTGCTTTAACATTGATGATCGCCGTTTGACCAGAACCTGGACTTAAGTTAAATTTCCCGTTTTTACCAGACAAACTACCTCCGATAACAGTAACATCTAGATTATTATCACTAACTCCCGGTAGAGAAACTGAAATTGGATTTTGCAAACCTCTGTAAACTACATTCATTTTGTCTGCAGAAACTACCGCCGAGCTTGGCTCTGGAATTACGGAATAAGAGCTTTCAAAAACGACATTAATTGGTTCTCCGTTTTGAGTAAAAGTGATCTGTCCTTTGATATCGTGACTACCTACATTTCCTGCGGGTAGATCTATTATTACTTGTCCATCTTTAATATTAGTATAAGGCTTTTTGTTCAGTGTTACTTTGTCTGGAACCAAAGTAGCATCATAACGACCTAAAACAATTTTACCCGTAACTTTTTCACCTGCAAAATAAGCGTTTTTGTCTAGCGCGACAATTCCTTTATAATTATCTAAAGAAAGTGCTTCTTCAAGTTTACCTCCCAATAAATCTGCAACAATATCAGCTTCCGTATTTTTTATATCGGCTTGCATTTGAGTTAAAATAGTTAAAGAAGCTATTAAAGGAAAGCCTTTAAATCTATAGTCCAACCATTTGATTTTTTTTCCATCTCTATTTATTTCATCGTTTGTAGAAAATCTTTTTGTAAGTATTGAAGAAAACTTACTTTCCTTTCCTAAAACATTTGAAACAAGTATTCTATACCCATTTATTTTATTTAAAAAGACTTCTCCTTCAACAGTAAATTTATTTCCTTTGAAGAAATATTCGTCAAAATAAGAAGTTTTGTCCATCGCTTCATAATCGGTTTTATCCTCGGTATCTGAAGTCATTTTGTCTTTAAGTCCCTCCAAATAGGTGTAAAAATCTAGCGAATATTCTTTGATTTGAATCGCTTGCTTATTTAGCATCTCAAATTTTGCAGCCTGTTCTCTCGCTTTGGTTGCAAGATTTTCATAAGCTTCATTATTTTTTTGTGAAGTTGAAATGTTATTTTCAGTTAACTTTTCCTTCATAAATCCAAAAGCAGATAAAACTTCTTTACTCATATTCATCGCTAACATTGCGATAAAAACAAGATACATTAGGTTTATCATTTGTTGTCTTGCGGACATTTTTCCTGCTGCCATAAAAATTAGTTATTTAAGTTTGTTTTAATGATTTGATAACTAATTATTATTTAGACATGGCTGATAGCATTCCTCCATATACTTCATTTAAAGAAGATAGATTCTGAGCCAAAGACTCCATTTGTTCTTTTAACCTTTCTGAGTTTTCGATAACAGCTGAATTTAATTCTGATTGTTTGTTTGAATTCTCTAGTTGGGCTTTATATAAATCATTTAATAACTCCATTTGAACAGCGGCCATAGATACTTGCTCATTGTATTTATTTGTAGCAGATATAGATTCTGAAGCAGCAGATAATCCTTCCGCAGCACCTTGAAAATTTTTCATACTAGTTCCTAAATTTTCCATTAAACTAGAATCAATTTTAGCCTCTGCCAATAAATTGTCTAATTTCTGAGATAATAATCCAGCAACACCCTCATTTTCTTGATGACCATCTTTGCCTAACTCTGGATATACCTTAGACCAATCTAAATCTTCTTCTGGTGTATCAAAAGCAGATACTCCAAAAACAATTGCCTCTACAACTAAACCAATTGTTAACATTGTTCCTCCAGGAATTTTAAAAAAATAGAGATCTAAATCCCAATGTTGAATTTTCAAAAGAGCTCCAATAATTACTATTGCTGCTCCAATTCCATAAACAAAATTCATTCTTTTTTTATAAGTTATCGTTTGTGCCATAATATTGTATGTGTGTAAAATTTATTAATTTGTCGTACCGAGATAGTTTTGGACTGTTCTAAAACCAATATAGCTTCGAGCAGTATCAGCATATTCATAATCTCTAGAACCTACTTCTAAAAAATATGCTACGTCTTTCCAAGACCCTCCTCTTATTATTTTTCTTTTATTTTTTCTGTTTTCAACATTCGGATTAATTGTAGAAGCCATATAGTAGGAAGATAAATTGTAAGCAGTGTTTGTCCACTCAGAAACATTTCCAGCCATATTATATAAACCGTAGTCGTTTGCATTGTATGATTTTGCCTCCATAGTGTAAAGCGCTCCATCTGCAGCATAGTTCCCTCTTACTGGTTTGAAGTTTGCTAAAAAGCAACCCCTATCGCTTTGAGTTCCTCCTGAACCCCATGGATACGTTGCAAATTCTAGACCACCTCTGGCAGCATACTCCCATTCTGCTTCTGTTGGCAATCTAAAATCAGGAACTGATATACGATTTTTCTTGGTTTTTAAATAATCATTTTTCTTTTTGGTTCTCCAATTACAAAAAGCATTTGCTTGTTCCCAAGAAACACCAACTACGGGATAATCTCCGTATGATTGATGATAAAAATAATCCTGATGCATTGGATCATTGTATGAGTAGTTAAAATCTTTTACCCAAACTGCGGTATCTGGATACACATTTAAAATTTCATTTTTCATAAAATCTTTTTTATTACCCCCTTTTTTTGCAGCATTACTTCTATCAAACCAGGTATATCTGTAATTTAGTAACTTCACATTAAAAGTAGGAACCCCATCAACAGCTTTTTCTCTTGAAATAAATAAAGAATCCATAACTTCAACATAATCTACGTCAGGAAAATCTTCTTTTTTCCAAATAATGTCAGTTTCCCAATTTAATGGCTTTATAGAATCAATTCCTTCACCAAAACTATAGTAATTATCATACATATACTTCTGGTATGGAGTTGCATCTGTAGTATCAGCAATAGCAAAAGCATAATCGTGAATACCACCCGATGGTCCTGATTCGCCTTCATTCGTTGTTGTTAATAATTCGGCAAATTCTTGCTGAGTACCTAGTCTCGTTCTCACGATAGAGTCTCTTACCCAAAACACAAACTCTTTATATTCGTTGTTTGTAATCTCTGTTTCATCCATGTAATAAGGCCTTAAGGTAACCGTTTTGGCCGGAGTACTCATAGTACCGATTAAATCTTGGTCTTGTTTACCCATTGTAAAAGATCCTCCAGGAATTAATGCCATACCAAATGGCTTTTCAGAAAACCATTTTTTCTTATACTTTACACCCGTCAATTCGCCTCTGTCATTAGAACCACAACTGTAAATAATTAGTGTAAAAAGTGCAAATACTAGTGCTTTATTCATAATTTTGTAATCTCTTTTCTTTCAATAAGTAAACCTATTCTTTTTTTTACTAAAAAACAATTCTGAGCCTATATTTTAACGTTTTTTTAGACTCTTGTCACTGAACTAATTTACGCATTGCCTTATACCATTTTTCTGGAATAATTTGTTTTGTTGCATCTACATAATCAGAATAGGTACAAGGTATTAACGCATGTCTTTTGTTTTTATTACTTGACAAAATATTTATCTCTATCCACCATCTTCCAGACTTATGACTCTTGTAAAATGTTAAAGGGTCATCTTCTTCCAGTAAAACTGTAAATTTTTGATAATTTTCTCTTCCAGAAAACGGATAATCATTAACCCTAAAACTAACTCCCTCTATGAAATACCATATCATTTGAGCAATCAAATGTGCTGTTTGATGATGGTCATCGTATTTAGAATTATACTCATATATTCCAAATGAGGATACCTTATCGCTTATTCCTGCATATCTAGAAATAGCACAAATTTCATCTCCATAAAACCCATTTGGAGAGGCATTGTTGTTTGCAGGAGCCTCGCTTCTTCTAACAGATCCAATATCTATAGAAACAATATCTGCATTCCTAAAGACAGGCTCAATATTTTCTAATTCTTTCGCTTCTCCTAGTCTGTATGCATCAAAAAACAAACTATCCAATAATTGAATTTCTTCTTGTGAATTAAAATAGGTTTGGTATCCAACATTACTAAAATTAAACAAGTTGTTTGGCTCTTGCATAATGATCTTACTCAAGTAGGACCGAGATGTTAATTGATCATTCAAATTACCGATATCAAAACGGTTATCAACACTAGCAATATTGACTGTTTGCTCCAAAGAATCGTAGGCTCTGTAATTCGCATAGGTAAGGTCATGCCCTCCACCAATAATTATGGGCGTAATGTTTTTTTTGAGTAAATCTGCTATAATTTCTGAAACGGCAAAATAAGTATCTGTAACTGAATCTCCTTTTAAAACATCTCCTATATCAGCAATTTGAGTATTCCATTTTCCAGGATATAGTTCATATAGTTTTGTTCGGATAAAATGCAGGTTATCTCCACAACCAAAATTATGCTCTGAATTCCTACCTTCTTCAATACCAAAAATTGCAATTTGTATATTTTCTAAATCAGGAAAACCTTCCTGTTTTGAATGAATTCTAAATGTTTTTCCAAGGCATAGAGATGGCTGCAAGTCTAAGTTGACGAGTACCGATTCTTTTACAGGGGATAAAAAAACTTGGTTCATTAATTTCTTGTAAAGTATAAGGAAGCCAATATACTAACTTTTTATTTACTTTTTCGTCGTATTTTTCTTTTTTACAGCTTTTTTCTTAGGTGTTTTGGCTTCAATCATTTTTATGGCCTCAGCCTTTGAGAGTTTTTCTATTTGGGTTGTCTTTGGCAATTCTATCTTAATTTTACCTTTTAAAACATTGAATCGACCCCATCTGGCTTTTTCAACACGGATTCCTTCATCTTCCCAATTATGAATTACCTTATCTATTTCCTTTTGTTTTTTAACCTCAATTAATTCAACAATATCCTCTTCAGAAAGAGCCTCAAAGTCGTACTTTTTGTTCACATTGATAAACATGGAATTCCACTTGATAAAAGGTCCAAAGCGACCCACTCCTTTCTGAACAGGCAGGTCTTCATAATGTGCAATTGGTGCATCTGCTTTTTGTTTTGCTATTATCAACTCTAAAGCCCGAGGTAAATCTACCTCCATCGGATTTTCACCCTTATCTAAAGAAACAAACATTTTACCAAATCGAATGTAAGGGCCATAACGCCCATTGGAAACAACCACCTCTTCATCTTCATGAACTCCGAGCGTTTTAGGGAGCAAAAATAACTCCAGCGCTTCTTCTAAAGAAATAGTCCCTAAATTCTGAGTCGTATTTAAACTCGCAAATTGCTTTTCTTCATCCTCTGGCGCTCCAATTTGAGCAATGGCTCCAAATTTCCCTAAACGAACCAGTACCGTTTTACCAGAATCAGGATGTTTTCCCAAAATTCGCTCTCCACTTTCTCTCTCTGCATTCTCTTTAACATTCTCTACCGTTTCGTGAAATTCGTTGTAAAAACTTTTTATCATTTCTGTCCAATTTTCCTCACCCTCTGAAATATCATCAAAGGAAGATTCTACTTTGGCGGTAAATCCAAAATCTAAAATATTAGAAAAGTTAGCAACTAAAAAGTCATTCACAATATTACCAATATCCGTTGGAATCAATTTGTTTTTATCGGAACCTGTTTTCTCTGTCAATGTTTGGGTTTTGACTGATCCTAAAGACAAAACAAGCTGCTCATAATTTCTTTCTACCCCTTCATTCTGACCTTTTTCGACATAACTCCTTCTTTGGACCGTCGAAATTGTTGGTGCATAGGTAGAAGGTCTACCGATCCCTAATTCTTCTAGTTGCTTCACCAATGACGCTTCTGTAAAACGATAAGGTGGGCTTGAGAATCTTTGAGTTGCATTGATAAAAGCATACTCTAAATCTTCACCAACCTTAAGGTTTGGCAACATTCCCGCTTGTTCTTCATCTTCATTATCATTCCCCTCTAAATAGACTTTTAAAAACCCATCAAACTTGATCATCTCTCCATTTGCTGTAAAGATTTTTGAATTATTAGAATTTTGAATTTTTATATTAGTTCTCTCTAGCGCTGCATCACTCATTTGTGAAGCCAACGTTCTTTTCCAAATTAAATCATACAACCTATTTTGGTCGTATTCAGAATCTACAGTATGCATTTTCATGTTGGTAGGTCTAATTGCTTCATGGGCTTCTTGAGCTCCTTTTGCTTTCGACTTAAAAACGCGTTGTTTGCTATATTCTTTCCCGTAATAATTACTTATCTCGTCAGCAGCAGCTTCTCTTGCATCTACAGATAAATTCACACTATCCGTTCTCATGTAAGTAATGAGTCCTGCTTCATATAACCGTTGAGCAACCTGCATTGTTTTGGCAACAGGAAATCCTAGTTTTCTTGATGCTTCTTGCTGTAATGTTGAAGTTGTAAATGGAGCTGCTGGAGATTTTTTTGCTGGCTTTTTGGTTAAATCAGTTATCGAAAATTTAGCATTTGAACATGATTTTAAAAAAATATCAGCCTCTTTTTTAGAATCAAAATTCTTAGGAATAGTGGCTTTAAAGGTTTTACCTTCATTATTAGAAAACTCTGCAGCTACCTTATAAAATGTTTGCACTTTAAATTCTTGAATACTTCTTTCCTTTTCAACAATTAATCTCACTGCAACTGACTGCACTCTTCCTGCAGATAAACCTCCCTTAACTTTTCGCCATAAAACCGGAGATAATTCATACCCTACAAGCCTGTCTAAAACTCTACGAGCTTGTTGTGCATTTACCATATTGTAGTCGATATCCCTAGGATTATCAACAGCTTTTAGGATCGCTTTTTTCGTTATTTCATGAAAAACAATTCGTTTTGTATTTGCTTCACTTAAATTTAATTGCTCTTTTAAATGCCAAGCAATAGCCTCTCCTTCTCTATCCTCATCACTAGCTAACCAGACAACATCTGCTTTTTTCGCCAAGGCTTTTAACTTTTTTACAACTGGCTTTTTATCATCAGATACGATGTATTTTGGACTGAAATCTCCAGCTACATTGATCCCTAATTCTTTTGACGGTAAGTCTGCAATATGACCATAACTAGAAGCTACTTGAAAACCTTTCCCAAGGAACTTTTCGATGGTTTTTGCTTTTGCTGGGGACTCTACAATTACTAAATTCTTTGCCATTTTATTTCTTTTTTCTAGCTAAAAAGGTGCTAATTCTCTTTGCAAAAGTAGTCAGTTTTTTCATAAAAAAAATTTTTTCGTCAACTTTCAATAAATTATTATTTAAATATAGTCCTTATTTTTTCTGCCAAATTGTCATATTAATTCAAATTTGGTTGTATATTTGTGATCCTTTAGATTCTAATTTGATAGATGGAACACGTAGAAAAAATCATAGACGAAAAAATACAAGGAAAAGCGCTTGTTACGAAAAACAAGAAACAAAATACCAAAAAATTATTCATTGAAAGCTACGGCTGTCAGATGAATATGAATGATAGTGAAATTGTTGCTGCTATTCTTGACAATGAGGGTTACAATACAACTCAAATTCTAGAAGAAGCAGATCTAGTACTCGTCAATACTTGCTCAATCAGAGAAAAAGCAGAAACCACCGTCCGTAAAAGATTACAGAAATACAATGCTGTAAAAAAAGAAAATAAAAACATGAAAGTTGGTGTTTTAGGGTGTATGGCAGAACGTCTAAAAGAAAAATTTTTAGAAGAAGAAAAAATAGTAGACTTAGTCGTTGGCCCAGACGCGTATAAAGATTTGCCTAATTTACTTCAAGAAGTTCAGGAAGGAAGAGACGCTGTCAATGTTATCTTATCAAAAGAAGAAACTTACGGAGACATTTCTCCTGTGAGATTAAACTCTAACGGGGTTTCTGCATTTGTGTCAATAACCAGAGGTTGCGATAATATGTGTACTTTTTGCGTGGTTCCTTTTACTCGAGGACGGGAAAGAAGTCGAGATCCGAAAAGTATTCTAGAAGAAATTCAATCGATGGTTGATCAAAACTTTAAAGAAATTACGTTACTTGGTCAAAATGTAGACAGTTTCCTATGGTTTGGCGGCGGACTGAAAAAAGATTTCAAAAAAGCATCAGAAATGGCGCAAGCGACTGCGGTCGATTTCGCTCAATTGTTAGACCTCTGTGCAACTAAATTTCCAAAAACACGTTTTCGTTTTTCTACCTCCAATCCCCAGGACATGAGTTTAGATGTAATTCATACCATGGCAAAACATACAAACATTTGCAAGTATATTCATTTACCTGTGCAAAGTGGAAGTAACGCCATGCTCAAAGCAATGAACAGACAACATACTCGTGAAGAATATATGGAGTTGGTTGATAATATCTATAAAATAATTCCAGAAATGTCATTGTCACAAGACATGATTGTTGGTTTTTGTGGTGAAACAGAGCAAGATCACAAAGACACGCTAGCACTAATGGAATATGTAAAGTACGACTTCGGTTTTATGTTTGCTTATTCTGAAAGACCCGGAACTTTGGCTGGAAATAAAATGGAAGATGACATTCCTAATTCTGTAAAAAAACGGAGATTACAAGAAGTTATCAACCTACAACAAGAACATGCTTTGTATAGAACACAGCAACACTTAGGAAAAACTGAGGAAGTACTTATTGAAGGAACTTCAAAGAAAAATCCGAATGAGTGGAAAGGAAGGAACACTCAAAACACCGTTATTGTTTTCCCCAAAGAACACTATAAAATGGGTGATTTTGTGATGGTAAAAGTTCAAGACTGCACCTCTGCAACGTTAAAAGGTTCAGCGGTTGGATATTCTGATAATAATTAAAAAAGGATTCTTTTTTCTATCTATCTAAAATAAAAATGGAAAACTTACAAGCAATAAAACAACGTTTTGGAATTATCGGTAACGATTTTCACCTTAACAGAACTCTAGAAAAAGCAGTAAGGGTCGCTCCTACTGATATTTCTGTTCTGGTTACTGGTGAAAGTGGGGTTGGTAAAGAAAGTATTCCAAAAATAATACATTCGCTATCACACCGAAAGCATGCAAAATACATCGCCGTAAATTGTGGTGCGATTCCCGAAGGCACGATAGATAGTGAACTTTTCGGCCATGAAAAAGGAGCTTTTACGGGTGCAACGCAAGACAGAAAAGGCTATTTTGAAGTTACTGACGGAGGTACAATTTTTTTAGACGAAGTTGGAGAGCTTCCTTTAACGACACAAGTTCGTTTGTTACGTGTTTTAGAAAATGGTGAATTTATGAAAGTAGGTTCATCAAAAGTACTGAAAACAAATGTTAGAATTGTAGCAGCAACGAATATAAACATGCAGTCTGCTATTGAAAAAAACAAGTTTAGAGAAGATTTATATTATAGGTTAAGTACTATCGAAATCCATTTACCTGCCTTGAGAGAGCGAAATGAAGATATTCATTTACTATTCAGAAAATTTGCTTCAGACTTTGCGCAAAAGTATAGAATGCCCTCTATTCGACTAGATGAAAATGCAGTCAATATATTGTTAAATTATCGTTTTCCGGGAAACATCAGACAATTAAAAAACTTGGCAGAACAAATTTCTGTCATCGAAGAAGAAAGAAGTATTTCTGGCGCTAAGCTTAAACAATACTTACCAAGTGATAAAGATAATTTACCCGCTGTTATTGGTCGTAAAAGAGATACAGATTTTTCTACAGAACGAGACATCATGTATAAAGTTTTATTTGACATGCGAAACGACATTAACGACCTGAAAAAACTGACATTGGACTTCATAAAAAAAGGGAATTTAGAGGAGGTTCAAGAAGAACATCACCAATTAATTGAAAAAATATACGGAGACAAAGAAACGTCAGATACTAACGTTGAAGTATTAAATATTTCTCAAAATTCATCTGCAGACAAAGAATACGAATTTATTGAAACTATTGAAGAAGATGAATCGTTATCTTTACAAGATAAAGAGATTGAAATGATACAGAAATCCCTAGAAAAAAACAGCAACAAACGGAAACTAGCAGCAAAAGAACTTGGAATTTCAGAAAGAACACTTTATCGAAAAATTAAACAATACAATTTATAGTTCATGAAGAAAAATCTATTCATCGTTTTA
>MDSY01149117.1_pt1 | contig 15258 bp, 22 predicted proteins | sample 811131 | NCBI WGS metagenome assembly MDSY01 (sample SAMN05326643, study PRJNA326480) | marine metagenome | isolation source: seawater | place: Atlantic Ocean: South West | collected 2010 | reverse complement strand
TTTTTGTTCTTCTAAACCTTGCTCCAGTTGTATTTGATTTGCTTTTAAAATTGCATTATCAGAACGTAGTTTCATAACGTAAACTCCAGCACCGGCCAAACCCACAACCATCAACAAGGTAATAAACATCTTTATTTGCGTAAACATGATATACGTATTTAACCGTTGATTACAACAGTTCTACAGTCTGGATATTCAACCATACGAGGTAAATGATCATCTTTTTGTTTATATTTTTCCAGTAGTTGATTAATTTGATGAGCGTGTTCAAATGCCATATTGTAATGGAAGCCAACATTATAGACATTTTGGTTGATCCATTTTTTATGTTTTGGATCTCGGCCGTCCCAACTCATTTGTTTTAGTATTTCATATTCTTTTTTACTACCACACAAAATTGCTCCACCACGTTTATTATCAATAGGTTTGCCGTTACCAAAACTTAGACATTGTAATTGGCCTTTTCTATACATTTTTGGATGAAGTAGTCTTGCACTATCCCATATACGTGTCCCTTTTAAATTGTATTCACCTAGCCATTTTTCATCTACTAAACTAAACTTAATGCCTAATTTTACAAATGTCATAGGTACACTTAGATATGTGTAACAGGTGCTAGATAACTTTTTCACTTTATCTAATCGAAGACAAAGTTCTAAAGCATGAGTACAACAATCAGTTGCGACAGCATATGGAGCTCCAGTAAATGCTGCTAAATTCTTTTCAAGTATAGGTATTGCATTCTGCATTAACTTATTAAGCCTGGCTTATACACAGTTTTTCCATTTTCTTTCATAGCTGTAAGAACACTCTTTCGATTGCCTTCAGACTTGTAAGATACGTGTACCCAACCAGAATCAGGTATACCAGGTGTGTAAAATTCCAAAATGAGTTGATCGAAGTCAAGATTAGATTCAATCCAGCTTGCAACATCATAGTTGGGTGTGCCAGGACATTCAATATCAACTGCTTCACCTTTACAATGTTGAGATCTAGATGATCCACCAACTGCTTCATTTAATTCTGGTCCTCTATAACCTGAATTGATAACTGTAACTCCAAAATTATCTCTAACTGGTTGGACAACATTAGTAAACAAAGCTTTTGCATTTTCCAGATGTTCTTCACCAGGAGTGTTGTCTATTCCTTGCCGTAGAGCAGTTTGGCTTTTTGTAAATTCTTGTAAAGTAAAATTTTCTGATAAACGTGTCATATATAAATATTTAGCGTATTAGAACCCCTGTATGATAAAACACATTACAATTGATATAGATAACTCCAAGTTTTTACAAGCTGATTACACTGTTCATAAAGGGACATGTATAAAACATCAAGTGCATGAATTATCTGATATCCATAACCGTTTTGGTGGTATGCCAAACAGTTATGTCTTGGAAAACACGACCATACACCAGCTTTGGTGGGAAGATGGATCTATAGATTACAAAACAATTGGCGACCAATTAGGAATGGAAGTGGTAACTGTAAGTAGTATTCTACAACCGCCTGGTAATATGATACCCTTACATCGAGACACATTCTATCAGATTAATAAAAAATTTCCTACAGACACTAGAACAAAAGTGAGAGCCAACGTATATTTAGAAGATTGGAAAACAGGTCATTTCTTACAATACGGCGACAAAGTCATGACCCATTGGAAGGCTAATCAAGGTCTACTTTGGGATAGTTCAATTGAACATCTTGGCGTAAACGCAGGAATGGAAAACAAGTATACCTTACAGATAAGCGGATTTTTATTAGAATAGTTACCAACCACTTTTACTAAGAAGTGCTGATTGATCGCCTTTAGTAAAAATAAATTTATTTTCAACCGTTTTTGTAATATTAAGTGGGCCAAAGTATTTGGTTAAATGTGTGCATTCTGCCATGCTTTTCATGTCAATAGCAAAAGCTTTGCTTTCCTGAATAATTTTATTTGTTTGACCTATTTCATGTATTTCAAATTTTAAAGTTTCGTTGGAACCTGTTTTTTTAACATTTAAAATATTATCTTGAAGATTACACTCTAACATGCTGTAAGTGTCAAAAAATTCTTTTGCAGCAGTTTGTTTTGCTTCTGATACACTTTTACCGTATGATTCTGCACTAGTTGGTACAGATGTTGAAAGACTTTCTAGAGACACTACAGATGGATTTTCATTTTTCCTATAAGTAAATTCAAATTGATCTATTGCTGTTAGTTTTTTCACATCTTCTAAAAAACTAATAATGTTTGTTAACACTTTTTCATCTCGGGCAAATTCTACAAATACTTTATGTTTTCCATCTTCCATTGTGCCTGGCGTGGCATCAGCATCTAATACAGAAGGGCATCCAGTCTCAGCAAACCTTTCAAGGTCTTTGGCAGGTGCTAAACTATCAACAGTGAATGCTAACACAACAATACTTGCATCTTCACCCATTTTCGATTTGTATTGATCTATTGAAAACGTTTTACTGACCACACCTTCAAGGTCGCCGGCTTTTAGGCCTTCTTTAATTATCTGCATTCAGATTGTCCTCTATGTTAGTGTCTGTTTCATCAGTAGAATCTATTTCGTTTTTACCATGTTTGAAGTTACCAATTAATTCTTTTGGCATTCGTATTTCAACTACCCATATTGGATGTGAATCAATTTTTCCTTTAGTAGTTCCAGGTCTATAATCTCCTGGCGATTTAATTTTTCTTGGCTTAAATAGTTCGTCTTTTTTATAGGTTACTTTGCAACCTCGGTCTAATAATCTTTTGCCACCAGCCGGATCTGGCATTTTATCTAATGGCCACATAAATGAGCACGTAACAAAATGTCTTGCATCTTCAGGCCCTGCTAACAATTCTCCATCTTGCCAGTTTTCAAACACGTACACGTCTAATTCATCTAGCACTCTTTCAAAATCCTTTAAGATAGTTAAAGTCGGGCCTACAGCGTACAAAGACTGTACATTTCGGATTATATCTAATACATCATGCATAATGCTTATTTATGCTCTACTGTTTTATAAAATTATCAATAGCGTCAGCGTAGTATTTGCGATAATGTTGTTCTAATTTTTCATACGGAGCATCTACTAGTCCTGGCAGACTGCATCTTATCACTTTTTTGTTTACTAAATCTAACACAACTTGAAAGTCTAATATCTTAGTTGGACCAACTTTTTTCCGTGAAAGTTCTACTAGTTCGTCAAATTTTTGATCTGGCTTGGGCGAATATTTTACACAGAAGAATCTTTTTTTGTTATGTTTACTACCCATTTGTCCAACCTGTAATTGTCATCACGTATCTATCTTCGTACCCAATATTTCCTCCTGAATGGACTTGATTGTGGTCAAATTCTAAAGCAGTACCTTTAGGCAGATTATAGGCCACTTCTTTGCCAACAAAAAGTGCATGTCCCATTTTTGGCTCAGTAAGGGTGATCCATATCCTTTTTACTTTTTTCCTTTTTGCTGTATTAGATGTTTGTTTTTCATCTATCAAAAAACTATTATATTTGTCTACGTGTGGTATGCTTACAGTTCCTGGCTTATGACACATTACTTGCACTCTTGCGGAATCACGTTCAATATTAAATTTACTCCAAAAATTATTAGGAAGTGTATTCTTAAATTTAGCATTTACATATCTATAAAATTTTTGTATGTTATTTTTATATGAACTTGCAATTTTGTTATGAAATTTTAATTCAGCTTCGGTTCTACTTTTAAAATAATTTTTCCTTTGACTATCAATTGTATAGTCCATACGTGTATCTTTTTGTTTTAGTATGTCGAACACTTGCTGAAAATTTAATCTAATTTTTCCGTGATATTGAATGTTTTTAGCCATTTGATAACCTAGCTAGTTTAATCATTACACTTGCTAGATTTATTTCTGGATCTGCTACAAATGAATGATCTACTAGTCCTTGCTTAATAATTAGCACAGCCTTATCTTGGTTATCTTCATCTTTGGATACTATTTCCAAGTTGTCGTACAGCCATCTATATATTTCTTCACACTCTTCAGGGCGTGCTTGTGAGCATACTAGTTTTCTAGCTTCATTTATTTTTCCTTGCTTGAATAGTTCAACCATTTGTAATCTGTAATCCTGCTGTCCACTATCTCCTGTAGCCGGTGGCATAAGCTTTCCGTCTCTACAGTTTTGTTGTATCATGTTGATACATTTTCTTAAATCTGGATAAGACGCTTTTACATATGTGTCCAATGTTTCTATGTCTTGATCCATTTTTTCAGCAATTAGTATTTCTGCCACTCTTGCTGTAAATTCTGTTTTGTCAATTGTTTCCATATGAAAGCCTTGACATCTTGAATGAAGAGCAGGTATAACTCTGTTAGGATAATTGCAAGTTAATATAAACCTAGCTGATGTGTGATACATCTCCATCACGCCACGTAGTGCGGCCTGTCCATTTGGACTCATATAATCTGCTTCATCAAGCAGCACATATTTGTATGTGCCAAAAGGCATAATTTGTACAAAGGAATTGATTTTTTCTCTGACTGTATCTACTGAATTTTCTCTTGATGCATTTATTTCAAGTATATCATAACTGCTTACTTCTAGTTCACTGAACAATACTTTAGCAAGTGTTGTTTTTCCTACACCAGGAGCACCGCTCAAAAGCAGATGCGGAATAGCTTTGTCATTGATCCATGATTGAATTTGATTACGTTGAGCATCATCACGCACCACATATTCTTTCAGTGTCTTAGGCCTATATTTTTCTACCCAAAGTTCTTTCATTACCAGCCCATGAACACTTTAAATATTGATCCTACCGCGGCCATAAGTCCTATTAATACTCCTGGTATCAATGTAGCCGGATGCATACGTGTCATAATCTCTTCGTTATCTTTTTCTATTTTTTCCCAATATTCTTTTTTGTTCATTTTACTCTATTTCCTCTCAATGCAAAAAACAATCCACCACAATATAACATTAGATGAAAATGTTCATACATTATAACATACATGATACTTTCAGGTTCTGCAATCAAAATTACACCTGTCATTATTCCACATATTATTATGCCGCTGAATCTAGTTAACACATCACCAACACCATCTTTTAAGGCAATAGTTAATCCGCCAAGTAGTAAACCTATTCCGGCAAAAAGCTCGCCCCATGCTACAAAAAACCAAACAGACATTGGTAAGCCAAACGCTTCAGCATCTTCAATGTTTAATGGTAACTTTTGTAGTCCTTGTAGAATGAAGACAATGCCAAGTGGTGTACGAATAAGCCAATTGGCACCTTTAAACTCAGGTATCTTTTTAAGATATTGTCCTAGTTCCATATTACAGTTGCTCTAGTAATTTAGGAAATTTCTTTTTACTTTTGCCAAAAGTTTTGACTTTTGCAATTGCGTCCTTGTTCGATGTATCACCGCCAACAACAATCAAGGCAATCATGCCCATTGATTTATGAGGTGTACATTGATAAAAGTAAATGCCTGGAGTATCAAATGTGATTGACACTTCTTTATTGAACTTACTTTTCTTAGGAATATCCCAACCATCAGGGCCTGCCAAAAAATGAACGTTGTGTCCTTTTGTAGTTGGAACCCATGTGATTGTATCACCAACATTTATTCTTGATATATCTTCTGAATATACCATAGATGCATTGTCAGATTTTCTTTTGTTTAGCATTTCAACAGTAATGTCTGCTGCTAACGCATTTGCAGTAAAACATAATAGCAAAAAAGATATTAAGTATTTCATTTTCATTCCTTTAAGTTAAAATAATATTATACAGAATTTTCAGCATATTGTCTATACAATTGTTCCGATGCAATATTTTTTCCTTTTGCCTCAGTTTGTATATCAAAGTTTTCACCAAAACTCAAAGCCCAATCATTCACTTTTTCATTTGGTAACAAATCAGAATGTGCTCTTAGTTTTTGTTTTTTACAGCCTCGCTCCAGTAACATTTTTATATCATGCATTTCGGTATGCGTTTTTTCTCCAAGACCTGCTGGGGCCAAATGTTCATCTCTAGAATACGAATAGTGCATGGTTGGACGTTGCCCACGCCAAGAATCAATAACTCTTTTCACTCTATCATCTTGTGGATCAATATATTCTTCATCTCTAATCCAATGATGATGTATGTCCATGACAAGTGCAACATGCTTTTCTAGCTCGAGGCTTGCGTCAAGCCCGTGTCCCATTTCGTCATTCTCGATTGTAATTAAATTACGTGCTTCGGGCGATAGTCGAGGTAATGCATCAATAATACCTTGTGGTCCTAGTCTGCCTGATATATGCACATTAATTTTGCATCCATCTTGAAAACTTTTGCCAAAGCCCATCCAACGTGCCATATCAACATGGTACTCAAATTCTTCAACACTTCTATGCCGTATGTTAGGACTTTCACTGCTGAGAACACAAAATTGTCCAGGATGAAAACTAATTTTAACATCGAGTCTTCGGGCCATTTCTCCAACTGGGGCAAATAATCTTTCTAGATGATCTTGAATGTGTTTCTGTTGCCACCAGTTAATCCAACCGGCCTCGGTGTATCCTTGTAACATTTCACTGCCTAATCTACACATTCTACGCTCTGGAGGTAATGTTCCTACACGTTCAATCAGTCTTCTTGCAGCAGTGGCATTGTGATTCATTATGTCCCACTGTCTTTGTTCGGCGTCCTCTGGATGTTCTCTGAGCCAACGCATGGTTGTTGACCTACCATTGAGATCTCTGTCTTTGGCATTAACTTTCATGCCACCAAACTCTTTTTCAGAATTTAGCCACTTACAACAAAATCCTATTCGCATAGTTGTAAGTTTAGCACAGTTAAACAATTTGTCAATCTTTATTGAATACCTTTTATTTTCTTGTAAGTTTTATGTAGTATGTAAAACCAAAATCCGTTAATGCTTGGTTCAATTAAGGCAACTGCTCCAGCCTCAAATAAGTTTGCACCTGTCAACAAAGTCACAACCATCATGGCTATAACGATATGTCCTAAAGTATAAATTAAAGCTAAACCAAAACTTGAACTGGTTAAAAGTTTTCTGAATGCTCCTTGTATGCCTTGTGTAAACTCAGTCATTGCCTGGTAGTGATGTCATTTGTTGCATGCCGCCTGTATTCACATATCCGGCTTTTTTTCTATTCTGCTCTGGTTCGTCCTTAGATACTAATAAAATATCATTTTCATCAATCATTCTTACTTCTAATTCTTCACCATCTTTTTTCACTTTAAGAGCTCTTGACCATCTGCCATGGGCAACCAAAACCCATTCACCTATTGTAACGTCATCCTGTTCTTTACCAATAGCGTAAACCTTAGCCCAACGTGGATGAATTCCACTCTGCGATCCATCGTCGTCGATCAATATTATGCCACCTTTTGATTTAGTTTCTCCAAAGTGCATGTTTGATACTAAAACTCTTTTTTTCAAAGGTGTAATATCATAATCAATCACAGTTTGTTTACCACCGTGTGATCCAAAGCCTTTGTTTTGTAGTTCTGTTATCTGATCCATAACATTATTATAGCATAATTTGTTTTTTTTGCAAGTTCAAAAATACATTTTCCAAAAATAATTCATATGGTTTGTATGTGCTAGGATGTAATGAATCATCAATGTGTTCTAAAGAATTTAAATAATTTTTAAGTGCCAAACTTTTTTCAACATCTAAATGATAGTTGAAATCAAACAGTTCATGTCGATCTTTGCAAAATTCAATAATACCATTACTGTATACGTTGTACACATTTGCTGGTTTTTCTAAATTTGTTTTACCACAAAAGTCTACTAATGATTTGTTAGTATTAAAATTGTTTGATACAAAAGAAGTTGTAATGTAATTTGGGTATTCTTTCACGTAGTTTTGTACTTTTGTATACTGCTCAATAAGTATATCTCCAAAATAATTGTGTAACGAATCATATTTTTTTGGATTTGCATAGGATAAATCGTTTAACGAACGTCCCACTTCACTAAAACATACTAAAAATGTTACATCTAATTTTGCACTTGTGAGTAAATCTATATCACTCTGTAAAGTGTTTATCATTAAACTGTTAGACATACCGCCCATTGAACGATTTATTAGGATAAAGTCTTTGTATGTGTTTAAAAATACTCTAGGGAAAAAACTTCTAAAGAACCAACTATCGCCTAACACATAAAAAAATTTACTAGACTTATCTTTATTTGGCTCGTAATTGAAGGCCCATGGATACTTTTCTTTGTCGTATCCTTTATCATTGAAAATATCACTTAGATTTTTATCGTACATGTTCCCATGTAGTATACAATTACTCTAAACCATCTAGAGCGGCGTCTATGCCTTTTTTCTCAACTGCTTTCTTTGGTGTAGCTTTTTTTGTTGCTCTAGGTTTTGGTGCTGGTTTGACATCAGCTATCTTTGTTTTTGGTGCGGGTGCAATCTTGTTGACTGGAGCAGGCCTTTGTCTTGTTGGAGTATCATCAACCATACCTCGAGGTTGCTCGTAGTATTTTTGCATAACTTCTGATTTTGGCTTAACAACTTGCCCACCAGGTCCTAGTACATCGCCTCTTGCATTGACACTCATGTTTCCAATTGCTCTAACAGATTCGTTAGCTGCTCTTAATTTTTCAATATCAACATAACGTCCTTGCATTGTTCTGTATACTTTTTTTCTTGGTGCTTTTGATACCATTATATGCTCCTATATTTTAATTACTTATCATCTCAAAATCCACCCTTACATTTAAAATTGGCCGTACATGTAACACACCATTCTGGATTGTGCAGAGTCATTAGCTACAGCATGAGTATGATTATTAGTGTTAATTAGTAAAGGTTTGTCTAGTGGTAAAAGTCCACTTTGTCCTAACTTGAAGTAAGTGCCATCTATGCTTGATAATTGGTAATAAAATTTTCCACAACCTTTCAATTCAGGTTTTGCAATATGATCATCAATGTGTATGTCAATAAAGCCATAGGGTTCAAGTTTACTTAGAAATACATTTTGTATTTTTTTATATCCAATTTTCCTACACAAGGTTTGTAAGTATGCGTTTTCAATATCTGTAACCTTAGTAAACTGTTCATTACCTGCAGGATATAGACATTTTATATAACCTTCACTGTTGAATACATCATCATATTTGCAAATATTTTGCAATTGATTAAGAAGATGTTGTGGATCAATATCAACATATGACAAAACTTTATATGGCTCTGCTTCACTGTCTAGTCTCCACCAATTAGGCCCATCACCAAATCCAAAAAAGTTTTTTAGTTTTGCATTGAATTTTGAAGATAAAACTTGAGGCCTACTAACAGTTAATACATATTTTTCAAATAAATTTTTGCCAAAGTCGCCGTTTTGTATTTGCCTAAACATTCTATCAAACAGGACTCCAATGTTTGTGTGTATCCATATTTTAAACACATGATCATGTTCCCATACAGCGGTGGTTTGTATTTTTTTACCAGTTTTATCTTCTGTGTAACCTGTGTACAAAATGTGTGATATACTAACACCATCAATTTTAATATCTTGTATTTCAATTTTTTTATTAGTATATGGAACATGTATTTGATACCAACCATCCTGTACTTTGTTTTCCAAAGTCTGATTAGCATCGAGATCGAATAACAAAAACTCTACTGGTTCTGTAGCTATAATATCAATCTTCATCTCAAAAATTCTTTATAATCTAAATCATAAAGCATAGGATTAATTTTATGAACTCCTATCAAAAAAAGGCAAAAACTGCTCACACTCGATCCTCGACCAACACCCCATACTATATTATTTTCACGCAACACGTCTACAAAATATATTAAAAATTGCAACACTTTGATAAATTTTTTATCTTTGAATAATTTGTATTCTGCTTTGACTCTGTCCTGCTCTGCAGGTGATTGACATTTTTCAAGTAACCAATCCAATACATTTATTTCATAGTATTTTTGTGGCATGTGCCAGTTACCACAATGTATTTGATCAAATTCATACAGTGGTTCTCTGTTTGGAATCTGTTTAAGTTGTGGCAAATCCAAGCCTAATTCTATCACACTGGCATTGAATTGATCAGGTTTTGTTACAAATAATTTTGATATGTCAAAGTTTGGATTGCTGTACAGAATATCGATTACATCTTGTTCAGCAAACATGCAATCACCATAATCATTTATTTTTATCTTTTCCGCCATCTAAAACCTTTGGATTGAATTCAAATATTTTAGCATGATTCTCATGGTTTTTGTCAACTGAATTATTTTTTGTTTGCCAACTAAAGTGTCCTGTGTATATGCCTTTATCAAGTTCCCTATCATATGTTGCTGTATCTGCCCTTAACCACCATGCATCAAAGTTTTTATACTTTTCAGAAAACCAATGTGGTGTATCTAATAATAACAATTCTTTACTATCTTTGTCAACCGTGTAGGTAATACCATCACCCTGCCAACTGCTGAGCTCTATTTTGTTTACAATAATTTTACCTTCTAAAATAGAATTAGCTTTACAAAAACATACCGCGGCCATGATTTGATCGTACGGCGGCCGAGGCAGTTCAATAAATCTATTTTTAGAATGTTTTATTAAATTTTTATACAATGGCTCATCTCTCCAAGTGGTAATAGTGTTTGATAGAACAAAGTCAAACAAATTTTTTATTCTATCAAAGTATTTTGTTTGTTCTTGTAGATCAGCAGTGTAAGGTGTGATATGGATGTTAATTTCGTACTCGTTTTGAAATAGTTCCGAATCAACAATAATGATGGATTTAAATTTTGTTTTCCAAGCAAAAGAATTTGACATCAATAGTACTTACTATTCAAGATTTATCAACTCTCCTAAATCTGGTTCGTTACGTAATTTCTTTCTATTTTGATGCCAAGATTCAACTCTTCTTTGACGAATAGCATCTTGGTATGTCATTAACATATTTTGCAATGTCATTAACATGTCTGGATTACGTCCACGTTTTGCTATGGCAACTTTTCTAGATAGTTCTTTTATTCTAGTTGATATTTCTTCATCAGAAAGATTGCCAATCTCTTCTTGCATTGGATGAAAATACATTTCAACTCCTTAAATTAGATGTAAACTTTTCCTATTTGATTCATTAAGATAGTTGTTCCACCATCAGGGGTCAAAAATTCATAAAGGAATCTTTTGTTGTCTGGTAAAGTTATTGTATTGGAAGAACCATCACCGCCTGTTACATTGTCAGCAACTAGGACAGAAGTGGGAATTGTAATCGTGTGTGCAACATTATTACAGGTGACATCAAATAGTATTTTGCCTAAGTTTCCTGTAGCTGGTAAATTAGAAAATGATAAAGTAATACTACCGTTCAGTGTAATAGTTTGATAATGGCCATTGGTATGATCTAAAGTTATTGCACCACTTTGTGTGCCATGTGCAAAAACTTTTTCAGCTGTATCCTTAAACACTGCTCTAGAAACTTCATTATCAGCAAAGTCACTTGCTGCATCTAAATTTGCTTTGTTAGTTTGTAGATCTTCAATTTCAGTTTTTGCTTCTGTAAAATTATTTTTTATATTATTAAAATTATCACGCATACCCTGTGAACTATTATCTTGTCCTGCTTTTGGATATGTTCCATCTACGTTTCCTGGTATTATATTACTTGCCATTATATTCCTTTGTTCCTAAATTTAAGATATTTATCGTGTGCTCTATCTACTGTTATAATAGTTCCAGAACTAGGCACCTCTTTCAAGAAGGTCAATGTAGTTTTTTTGGTAGAAGTATCATGTGTGAGCTCTGCTCCTATCTCATGATCAGCTGTTCTTACATTAGTATCAGCTGAAAAGCTAAAAAATCCTCTGAATCCCGAAGCAGTCACTCCTTCGCCAACCAGCACTGTGTTACTACCTTCTTTGACTAAAATATCCTGTTCGTGGACTATTTCGTCCAATTCGAATGTTGTTGTGCTTCCATCTCCTGTGAAAGTTTTCGTTGCAATAGCTCTAGTCGATACTGTATATCTATCTATAATGAATTCAATGTCTTTAAACTTAAGACCTTTATCTTCAATACGTTTTTTAATAAGTCCAGCTTTACCAGGTAAACAATATGCAATTGGTACAGCTAGAGTAAATCCAATGGGAGATCCAGTATCACTTTGTGCAGTTCTCATCCATAATGGTAAATTTGTGTATTCTTTCTGTCCTAAACTTTTCATTCTGGATCTCATGTTGTTTACTGCATTTGGATACAGCACAGAGATAGTGTCAAGATCAGCTGACAGTTCATTTGCAAATCTCACCAGAGATCCAGATGCACTAAATGACAGCCCACCGTCAGTAGTTACTTCATAAACATTTCGATCAGTTGTAGTGTTTGTGGTAGATGCCCTTGGACCTAAAACTGGTCTGGCAATGTCTGATCTTAAATTGATACTGCTTGAGATTGCTTCACCTTTTGCATTCACAAGACTATCTTTCATTTCTATGTAGACAACTTCATATTTTATTAAATCATTTTCTTTGGCAACAGCAGTTTTAAGATCACCAAAAAATAAAGTTTTATTGGCATGATTTTGCTCCATTTGATTTTGAAATGCTGTTAATGTTTGTGCTTCTAATCCTGCTAATAATAAAACTTCAGGACGTATTTTAATTCCAAATGAAGGATCTTCTGGTCTGAAAATATTTTCTGGTGAATTAATATTTGGATCTTGTGCAATATTATAAAATATATTTTGATCTACAAGTGATGTTGACTGTCCAGTCATATTACCATATTCTATAGTTGTATTTGTAATATCAACATTAATAGTAAATTCTTTTTCTGCCGCATTGTTTTGATATTGATCACTAACTGAAACAGTGAAAGTGTATGCAACTGTTGAATCATTGAAATCATCTTTGTCAACAATGCCAACAAAATTTCCTTCTTGTGATAATGTAATGCCTGGCGGTAACGATCCAGACTTAACACTATAACTTAAAACTCTTGCTGTGTTATCTGCTGTTGCTGATACAGATAATAAGCTTGGAACGTTTGCAGTCAATGTACCAAGTACAGTTGGGCTATCAAAATCTATTCCTATTCCAATTTCACCAATAACTTTTAGTGTAAAATTACGTTCACTAAACGTGTTAATGCCTGTGGCAACAACTCTATTTGCTCTAACTTTAAAGCTATACGTTTTTTCTACTGCCGACTGTCTTGCTAGTGAACCAGATATTTCTCCAGTGTTAATATCAATAGTCAATCCTGGAGGCAAAGACCCAGAAGTAATTGTATATTCCAAATCGGCTTGTAATGGATCAAAGTCGGATACATCAATTCTAATCACAACATTGTTGTCATGTCTAAATGTGCCAAGATCAGAATCCGTAGTAAACACTGGCGGACGCCCTACATGTAAGTCCATTGTCACATGACTTGATCCAATTAAAGTTTGATCAATAGTGATGTTGGAGTTTGAAACCACCCAATAATCTGCAGAGTAAACAAAAAGACTAAAGTTTCTATCAACAGTAGAAACTCCATCTGTTACTCTTACAATGAAATCATAATTAACAGATTTTGATTTTGAATAAACTGTTTTATCATATACCACGTCATCATAGTGTTCAAACTCGTTATCATATCCACCACGTGGTCTTGTTTCTGTATCGTCAACAAGTTCTACCACACCTGAAATTTTTCCTTTATTGGTCATAGTCACGCCTGGTGGCAATGAACCTTGCACTACTTCATATAATAAAGATTGTCCAGCACTTGTGTCTGCATCAGTAGCTACAATTTGATATTCAATGTATGATCCGTCAAGGACTGTTACATTTCCAGTAATATCTGCTGTAGCCGTGTTATTATCAGCTGAAACAGTTGTATCATCTGTTGTGTATACTGTGCTTAAAGGTTTGTTGAGTTGCCCTGCTGCTGTTGTAAACACAGGAGCATCTGCGCCTTCAACGTCTAAGTAAAAATTTCTATCTGTAATTTGTGTTCCAGCCGTGGCACGTACTATGAAGGTGTATCTTGTTCTTTTCGCTACCTCGGCTGGAGTTCCTGTCAGTAAGCCTGTTGAAGTAAGTTGCATTCCTGAAGGTAGGCTTCCTGCAATAAGTGAGTAAACTATGGTCGTAGAATCGCTAGTGTTTGCTTCTAATTGAACACTAAAACTGACTTGTTCGTCAATTGATGCTATTTTGCCTGCTGTGGTAGTCCACACTGGTGCAACCATTAAAACTTACTCCTTCGTCAGTATTTATTGGAGTAAATGGTAATATTTTAGGCGATTATTGTTCGATAAATGTTTCGCCGGTAAATTCTTCTATTTTGCGGATCATTTTTTCCATATTAACCCGTACTACTTTACCAGTTTTTACATTTTTAGAATAGTATTCCCACTCACCTGCGTCGTTGTGCGGTGAAATCTTAGTAACGTTTCCTGCTTCGTCTCTTACAAACACTTCAGCACTACCTGAATCGTCTTTTGCATAAATGTGTGCAGAGTTGGTGTCAGCCGCTGCATCTCCTGATTGGACAACTAAATTTACATGAGCATCAATTTTTAAATCTCCAGTGCCGTTTGGTGTAATGGACATATCGCCATTTGTAACCATGCCAGTGATTGTTGATGCACTTGAACTGAATTCTGTTTGTCCAATTTGCACAGTACCTGTACCTTGCGATTGAATTGATAAAGATCCGTTAGATGTATCAGATCTGATCACATCTGATCTTAAATTTGTAAATTCACCAAAGTTAGCTTGAACTTCTTGAGCAGTGAAAAGTGCTCCAGCTGATACTACAACGTTTTGTCCACTTGCTGGTGTCAAAGTTATTGAACCTGATGTAGAAGAAATCACACCTCCGTCCATTCTTAAGTTGTCAACATTCAGTTGACCAGTTGTGGTTTGAGTCCCTGTGTGCGTAATATTTCCTGTTAATACAATAGCACCAGTACCACCTGGATCAACTACAAAGTCACCGTTTGAATCTGTTGTTATTGAACCATCAGTTGCAATATTAAGGTCACCTACGGAAAAAGTTTCTGTTGTCAGTTCTCCAGACACAGTCACGTTGCCTGATGCATTTATAGCAGCCGCTGTGGTTGTGCCAGTGACAGTAAGTGCGCCATCAACTTCTGTTGCTTCATTAATTTGAATTGCTGAGGAGTCTGATGAATCTAATGTTGTTCCATTAACTCTTAATGAACTTATTACTACATCACCAGTACCACCTGGTGATAATACTAAATCAGAGTTTGAACTTGTTGAGATTGTTTCGTCATTGATTGTAATATTG
>MDSY01122475.1_pt1 | contig 15262 bp, 11 predicted proteins | sample 811131 | NCBI WGS metagenome assembly MDSY01 (sample SAMN05326643, study PRJNA326480) | marine metagenome | isolation source: seawater | place: Atlantic Ocean: South West | collected 2010 | reverse complement strand
ATGTCATCATAATATTCACAATAATACCAATCATTGTCACCAGTATCTTCGGGTGGGTCACGGATGTCGTCACAACTCCAATAATATGAGGTATAATCTTCATCTGGATCTGCAGTATCTTCCCAATTACATGACCAATTAGTAGTTTCATATCCCACCCAGTAGCCAGTAAATTCTAGTTCCTCTTCCTCCTCTGATTCTTCTGCATCTTGCCAGTATTGTGAGTCACCATTACAATCCTCTTCAACAATCGATAGGTTGTAGGTGAATTCATCGAAACATCCACCATTCTCTCCAACGTATGCAACCAGCTCATAAAATGCCTCATATTCTTCGTAACTAACATAACCATCCATATTGTTATCATAAACTCTCAAAGAGGATTCATAAATTGCAAGTGTGTCGTTATCAATCTCTTCCTCTAAGCATTGTTCAAGGGTATAGCCGGCTAATTGACATGCATAGTAATACATTTCAAGAGCGGTTACCAAGTTATCGTCATTCAAGTCGTACATAGAGATAAAGATTAAACCGAAATCTTTTACAACTTCTTCACCTTCAAAATCTTCTTCACCTTCAAAATCTTCTTGTAAATCAAGAGAAAAGGGTATAGCACTCTGTTGCAGACTCATATCAACGACTATTTCACCGCCAGAAATTAGATTGAATCTAACATTATTTCTTGAATCCTCAACATCGGTAAGTCCGAAACCAGTGACTGTGTATGAACTGTCAGCATAAATTTCAATCGCCCCAAATGGAGAACCGTCAAAGTTGACGAGCCCTGAAAAAATCATTCCTTCATCAACTGTTCTAAATCCCGTTATATTTACAGAAACCGGATTGTAATACTGGGTGTAATCCTCAGCGGTTGGGTCTTCCATACCAAGTTCATTTCTTAAGTGATGGTACTCTAATTCACGACTTTCAAGTGATACATTCATCACTCTATCATAGTGTTCTTGCGACCCATTTAGTTGAAATGCTTGGTCTGCCCAATGTGTCTCAATAGAGTATACACACAAGCCTGCACCATCATTATCTTGATCGTATAATTGGTCATCTGTTTCTGCACAAGTCAGACAGTCATAAGCGCTAGGCCCATCACATTGACCGCAAGCAGCATGACAAATCCCGTCCCATGACTCATCAATATTGCCGAACCAAAGGTCAAAAATATCTCGGTGAGTGTTCGTGTTATTCATCCTAACTTGAGTAGATTCTTCATCGCTTATGACAGAAACCTGTACTTGAGTACCTTCGACAGTGTAATCGACGATTTTGCTATCATTACCATAATTGTCTTCTGTAGTTATTTTAAACCCATTTGGACTGATAATCGTGGTTTCATGGTAAGTCCAAATATCCCCGGTTATCGAAACCTCTTCAACTGACATAGTATAGCCAACTGGAGTGGTAATATTAGCATCAGGACCATTTTCAATCAGATCGACGAAATCTTGAATCGCATTTTTTAGTGTGTCCTTAGTAGTACATTCTTCTGAGGATTCACCTGTATTGTTTACAATTCCTTCCCCATCATAATTACTGTTACACCATGGGCCCCCGATATTGTCCTCGACTGAGCGCATACATCCTGCAAGGCACATCATCAAAACAATAGCAAACGTTATTTTTTTATCCATATTTACCTGTCGATAATTCTACTATATGAGATAATTGATACTCGACAACAAGAGTGAATTCCAAACCACCCACTGTATCGAGTAACACTCATTACAGGTTTTTATAATTGATAATAACAAGCCCAAATTGAGGCATTAGTATCACTTTTGATTCAGAGTATGAACCGTTTTTCCAACCCCCCGGTTGGGTGGTTGGTCCCGTATGGGCAGTGCTTTACACATGCATGGCGATTAGTTTGGCCAATGTGCTAGCAAAACGAAATGACCTCTCAAATTTTGCTTTAATATGTGCCTTTTTTGTAATTCAGTTAGTGTTAAATTTGGCTTGGCCTGGAGTATTTAACTCGGAAAGATACTTGACCTCATTGGTCATGTTATTCTTCATGATTTTATTTACCGCACTTTATGCTTACATGATTTATGATGCAGCACCATTTGAATCTAAATTAATGTGGCCGTATATTGCTTGGATAACATTTGCCGCAATGATTAACACGGCATATTATCTTGAATTCCGCTGATTATTAATTGCTGGTGATGGGAGCAGTATTGCTCCATTGGGCATTTGGCTTGTGCCAATCTCTTACTTGGTCTGTTTCTAAGCGGAGTTGTACTCCTTGACCTTGAGTGAATTCAACGTCCTCTAATGAGTAATCAACGACTTGCTCATTACTACGGAAAGTTTCGTCAAACAGTACTTCTTCACCAATAATCTCGCCTTGTTGAGTATATTGGAGTATTACCCGCAAATGGCATTCTTGAAGTGGATTGCGGAGTGAACATGATTCACTACTACCATCATGTTCGACTTCTACGAACCCAGCAATGGTTTGTAATCCTGGTTGGACAAAGAGATCAATCACAGTATCTTTTGCGGTTGGAGCACAAACGCATTCCATATTGTCTACTTCAGCTACTGAATCTCGATCGACAGTAACTTCTGTTGTAGCGATTTTGATTTTATCCGGACCGATTGAGGTTGCTGTAACCATGTACACTCCCGAAGTTTTGAACATGTGAGATACCGTGGCTCCGGTAGCAGTGGTTCCATCAGCAAAATCCCATGTAACAGCATCAGAGCCACCATTTGAAGCGAACATAAATTCGTGGTATACCCAAGTTATGGCAGCCTCTTCATCATTATCGCCTTCATCGATTTCGACTAAGGTGTATAGATTAGTCCCAGTAGCATCATCCGCAGAGATGGAAAATGAATCATTGCTATCAGTAAAATTAGTGACATCTAGTTTCTCCAGCACAACCCCGCCGAACAGACCTGAGACGAATATAACAATCCCAATTATGGCGATACTGCGGTTTGACATAAGCCGAAATCTTCGTCATTGGCTATATACTTCTGTCACGAAGCATGGATGTTGAAATACGCCTATTGATTACTCAACGATTACCGATTCTGCGGCCTCTATTCCCTCGGCCACCAATCTTTGGTCGTCCTTGAAATGATTTTTTTGGACCTTCTGTTCGGTTACCTCGGTTAGGGCGTGAGTGAGTGTTACGTGGCTTACTTTTGTTGTACGGGCGTCCGCTACCTTGCTGATTGTCGGAATGGTCGCTATTACCACGTCCACCGTCACGTCCGCCATCTCGACCACCGTCACGTCCGCCATCTCGACCTCCGCCACGTCCGCCGCCGCCGCGACCTCCGCCACGTCCGCCGCCGCGACCTCCGCCACGACCGCCATCTCGACCGCCGCCACGACCGCCGCCGCCAAACCGACCGCCGCCACGACCACCGCCACGACCACCGCCACCTGAGCGGTTTCGTCCACCATAATGGCCGCCACGAGAATCGTTGCGGTCCCTAGAATCAAATCCACGGTCCTTGCTTGCTGGAATGAACTCTACTTCAAATTCCGGTAAATCTGAAAATTCCGGCGGCTTGAATTCAGCACTGATTCCGACATCACGTTGAATTCTGCTAGTAGCTTTCTTCTGAGGTCTTTGCACCAAAGAAATCACTACACCAGTCATACCTCCTCTAGCAGTTCGCCCACTACGGTGTTTGTACGCTTTACCGTTTTCAGGTGGATCATAATGAATTACACAATTGACTGCTTCAACATCGATTCCTCGTGCTGCAACGTCGGTAGCTATCAAAGCCATACATTCGCCATGCTGGAAGCGTTGCATTGCCCTATCACGGTTTTTTTGTGATAGACCGCCATGAAGAGTTTGCGCAGACAAACCGTCTTGCCGTAGGTCGTCACCAACCCGATCTGCACCGGCTCTTGTTCGACAAAACACAATCGTCCGCCCGCATTTTCGGATTATTTCGCTGGAGATTGTGGACTTTTTAGAGTGCGGCATTAGCCAGAAAAAGTGAGTCATGCTCTCCATAGAAACCTCTTTTGGACCTACTTCAATAGTTACCGGATCGGTTTGATAATCACGAACTAACTCTCCAACTTCATCATCTAAAGTAGCACTGAACAATATCGTTTGACGGTCTTTCTTACACTCATTAAGAATATCACAAACTGGTTCCATGAATCCCATATCAGCCATACGATCTGCTTCGTCTAAAACAACAACTTCTACATCCTCAAGATTTACTGAACCACGATCCATTAGGTCAAGTAGACGTCCTGGACAAGCCACTAAAATATCTACGCCACGATCAAATGCTTTGAATTGTTTAGTGTATGAAACTCCTCCATATACTGCATAGGTGTATAATCCCAATTCCCTAGAAAGTGGATCTAGTACCCGGTAAATTTGTTCTGCTAACTCTCTTGTTGGAGTCAATATAAGCGAGGTAGGAAAACCTGGCTCAGCCTTCTTTGTACGTTCGATAAGCGGCAGACCAAACGCCAATGTCTTACCTGAACCAGTTGGAGCACGGCAGCAAAGATCGTTACCAAGCATACCATCTGGTATTGATTCTTTTTGAACCTCAAACGGTTCGGTAATTCCTTGGTCTGCTAGCACCTTAACTAGGCCGCTAGAAACTCCAAGGTCTGTAAATGACACCATATCCAACAAACCATCCCGCCGTCCAACCCTATTTGATACCATCCGTCCAAAACTGCGGTTTTTAGCCTACAGTTGAATATTGAATCATTCGCCGTTAGTGGCGACTTACTAGCATTGCGACTGCATTTCCGCCACCTAAGCAAAGAGTTACAATTCCTGATTTACTATTTGTGCGACGCATTACTCCAAGAAGGGTGATTAAACATCTTGTTCCACTGCTGCCTAACGGATGACCAAGAGAAATAGCGCCACCATGGAGGTTAAATCGCTCATCTGGGATTCCAATTTCCTTGGCAATTGCACAAGATGCTGAAGCAAACGCTTCATTGTGCTCATATATATCCACATCAGTTACCTTGAGTTGATTACGCTCGAGCAGAGTTCTAATGGCCGGTATTGGGGCACTCATAACTCTATGAGGCTCAACTCCACTGGTGCAATAATCGTCTATGTAAGCGATGATTTCCCATCCATTTAATTTAGCGATTTCTTCATCAGCAAGTAAAATAGCGCTAGCGCCGTCATTTAGTGTACTCGCATTACCAGCAGTAACCTGTCCTGCTTTATTGAATACTGGACGTAATTTTGATAGTATTTCATCACTGGTAGCAGACTTAATTCCCTCATCACGAGTGAATATGATATCGTCGCCTCGGCGCTTTGGTACAACAACGGGGAAAGTCTCCCAATCAAACCATCCTGAATCCCAAGCAGTTGCTGCTCTTTGGTGACTTCTAACTGCATAATTATCCGAATCATTGCGTGTTATGCCGCTTTCTTGGGCTACTGTTTCCCCGGTATTACCCATGTGAATATCGTTGTAGACATCCCATAGGCCATCATGGATCATCGAATCAATTAATTTTGAATCACCCATTTTCTTACCCTTTCTTTGGCCCATCAAGAGTTGCGGCGCGTTGGACATACTTTCCATACCACCTGCAACAACAACCTTTGATTTACCAGCCAAGATACTATTGGCAGCTAACATGGCGGCTTCCAGAGAACTCCCGCATACCTTGTTTATTGTTGATGCTGAAGTAGTTACTGGAAGACCTGCACCAAGTGCAACTTGCCGAGCAGGGTTTTGCCCAGAGCCAGCTTGCAATACTTGACCAAAATAGACTTCATCAACAATTCCGCTTGAGGCATCAAAACCAACTCTTGAAGATAATTCTTTGACGGCTAGGACTCCTAGTTCTACCGCACTAATCGGTGAAAGAGTGCCCATGAAACTGCCAATTGGAGTTCTTGCTACTCCACAAATAACCACCCTTTTGGTGCTCATGGTGCAGCCAACATGATTCAGAACTTCAATCTGCTCATCGTAAATTTGTGTAGAAAATGAGAAGACTTGATGAAAGAAGAGTTGTGCGCACATCATGGCGAAATTCAAGACTGAGTTTGAAACTGACCGAAAACCGAACCAAATGAGACATGTTGAGGTTGAGATTGATTTTACCACAAATGCTCTCGCTTCTATTCTTTACCGGCAGGGAGATACGGTGGTACTAGCATGTTGCACCAAAGAGGCAAGGTTACCTGGATGGTTTCCGCGAGATTCTAACAAAGGCTGGGTTCATGCTGAATACTCACTGCTGCCTGGATCTACTGATTCACGATTTCGCAGAGAACGCCGAGGCGCCAAAGGTCGGACTCAAGAGATTGAGCGATTAATCGCTAGGTCACTTCGTGCAGCAGTAGACTTAGAGCAATTAGGACCTGTTGCTTTAAACGTTGATTGTGATATCCTAAACGCTGATGGAGGAACAAGATGTGCATCTATCACCGCAGCTAATTTAGCACTGCGCTTGGCGGTAAGGAGATTAATCGCCAATGGGCAATGTTTGCCAACTGACTTACGACCAACTGATGAAGAGAGAAAGTCTGGTTGGAAAGCCCCCGATTTAACCCCAGAACAACAAATGGAGCATGAGAATAAGGTAATACCCCACGATTTAGCTGCTATCTCAGTAGGATTAATTGAAGGAGATGTGTACCTAGACTTGGATTACGTACTAGATTCCAATGCAGATGTTGACATGAATGTGGTAAAAACTGCTGATGGCAAGTATGTTGAATTGCAAGGCACTGGCGAAGAGTCTACCTTCTCTGGTGAGGAATTATTCGCCCTTATTGCACAAGCTGACGCTGGATTAGATGGACTTTTTGAAGTTCAAGCAGCAATTCTTGACGGCATCAACTAATCATGACCCTTTCTTTGGAAGATTTGAAATGCCAAATCATTCCGCAGGTACTTGCGGGTAGGTAGCTTAGTTGGGAGAGCGCAGCACTGAAGATGCTGAGGTCGCCGGTTCAAGTCCGGCCCTACCCACCAACTAATAGCGAGCAATCAAGCGGCCTATTGGCTCTTGATGATGTGTGAAATGAACCATGCATTAATTTGCTAGTTTCTAGTATGCGTGTCATGGGCGAGGAAATCGAGCAGTCGGCTGAGCCCATCGAAGAGGTTGATGTCGAGCAAAAAGCTAGAGACAAAATCGCTCGAGAACTAGAGGAAATCAGACGTCGAAAAACTAAAACCAGCAAACGTAGGTTCCTTTCTAACAAAGAAGATTACATATTATTTGCTGGAATTGGATATGGAATGTTCTTTGCAGTCTTACTATTTGGTATGTCAAGTGGAATATTTGGCTCATCTGCTACCCTTGACTACAAGGCCTCTGAAACCTTCCTCGATACTGGTGATGAGTGCCAAAATATCGAAGACCAACCGTGGGTTCACATGTTCCCTGAGAATGATGCTGAGTACTTCGACCTCTCTGGAAGAAATCTACCAGACGGTTATGCCTATATGAATTACACAATAATGAATTATGTTGGTGAGTCTTGGCTACTAAATTCTACTGATGACACAATTGTTCAGGTTTCAGGCGGTAAAAGCGAATTTAGAGCCCCTTTTGATGAACTCGAGGTTGGTGAATATCGAATTATTCTACTAGTGCAAGTTTACAATCAAAGCGATGATTTAGTCAATGCTTCCCTAATAGAAGGAGCAGAATCACTATCCAAAGAGATAGATTTCGAACTCGAGATAAAGGGAGGAGGGTTCTTTTCATTCCTACCGTTTGTTGACTCAGAATCTCACAGAGAAGTCAGTATTTCTGACCCTGGACCCCGGACATGTTGGACCACCAAGGATCTTGGCGAATGGGGATATCTTTTGATGGCTGCTGAACTAGGAGGTGGCAGAGAAACTGCAATGCTAACTGGAGGTACAGCAGGTATTCCAGCCTGGTGGATGGCATTTATTTCACTGTCACTTTCTGCTGTTACATTGCTAGTTATTTATCCAGTTATGTACAAAATATATCATCAAGAAACCGACGACATATTGTCAAGAAACCACATTGCTAGAGTGGTTGAGGATATACTTGGTAAAACCTCCAAACGGTTGCATATTGACATTGATTGGGAGTTATACAAACTGGAATCTAGAGAACTATCGATAGATATCATGGTTCCTTACAAAAACACGGATGGTACTCTCTCTGATAGTAAGGATATTCGTGCTGAGATTCTCCGGGAAGTGTTAGAGGAATTCGCCATCTTCAGAGTATTCAAACCAGTGCAACTAACTGTCAAAACAATCGGAGTAAACCAAGCTATTGACTTTGATAGTGGTGTTGGAGTCGGTGCTGGCGCTGAAGGCGCAGATACTGAAGAAGAGCAAGATTATGCATCTTTCTTTTCTGAATTACATACCCTTTCTAGAGTTGAGGATGAAGTTAGAGATAGTCTAGACTTATTCTTTGCTAGAAGAACTGATGTTCGAATGGAAGGTGCTGTTGTCACTAGTGATGATAAAGTAATCTTTGTTTCTGTAATTTACAAGCCAACTCAGCGATTTGCCTTCTTTAGATTTAAGAAGACCACCGATGAAGTAGAAGTTGAATTGTATCGATATATCTCTGATAGAAATCAAGACTTACTCGGCAGCCAAGAGTTGATTGTGAAAGCAAGAAATCAAGTTTCCACATTGTCAGATAGATCTGGTGCAGGAAGAGTCGAAAGTGGCGGCAAGAACGATGACAGGATTGTGGCTGTTGCAAAACAAGACGGACTTGGCGGCAAAATGTTGCAAACGAATTTTATTGGCAACACGCTATCCACAGTAGAATACATGGCTAATGAAAAGCGGGAAATGATCAACAAATGGGGATTCTGGGGTCTAATTGTGTTTGTTTGGATACCATTTATGGCATCTGGCGTACTTGTCGGTGCAATGCTTGGACTATTGTCCAGAATGAAATTCACTAGAGTACTTGCAGCAACATTCATTGGAGGAGCTGTCGCATCTATTACTTGGGCGTATACTGCTGAAGGTATTGTTAAATTCATGCACCAATACAAACTTGAAGCGGTAATTCCATTGATAATTATCGTATTTGTTGGCGCAGCCTTCTTACACATCCGTTCAACCAAAGTCAGGAGACAAACAGAATTATTCGAAGACACACTGCTAGACAATTTCCATGCAGATGTTGCAGCAAAATACGGAGAACATTGATTCGGTGGTCTTTTGGATACTCAAACTATTATTCAGGGCATCAGCGGCAATTGTGGCGACTTGGCTAGAATTGGCATCATTACTGTCAGCGATAGAGCAAGTTCTGGAGAGTATCAAGATGAGGGCGGACCAGCCATTTTACAATTTTTCAAGGAAGCGATAGTCAGTCCTTTAGAAATTACTTATTCATGTATTGCTGACGAAAAAGCAATGATTGAAGGCGAAATTAAACGAATGTGTGATGATTTGGGCTGCTCTGTGGTTGTGACGACTGGAGGAACCGGACCAGCTATGAGGGATGTAACTCCTGAAGCAACTGCAGCTGTGTGCGATAAGATTCTAGACGGCTTTGGCGAACAAATGCGAGCAATATCTCTACAATACGTTCCTACTGCCATACTCTCAAGACAAATTGGCGGTATTAGAGGGAGGTGTTTGGTGTTCAATCTACCAGGCAGGCCTAAATCCATTAGAGAAACTATTGACCAAATTTGGCGCGCTGTACCTTATTGTGTAGACTTAATTGGTGGTCCTTACATCGATATGAACGACACTGTTTGCCAGGCATTTAGACCCAAAGATTCTAGCAGACGATGACCTTAAAGTTCATTCATTACCGACATCCCCCTACTTTTAGGAACTGATATTATGAAAGGGAATATTTTAATCAGCGGAGCAACAATGGTCTTACCTGAAACTACAAAATTAGGCGATTTACGCATATCTGACGGTATAATTGCTGAGATTTCCGAGACTGGCACCTTAGAAAACCATGACGGTGAAATGTTTGTCGACGGTACTGGCTTGCATTTACTGCCGGGATGTATTGATCCTCAAGTACATTTTAGAGATCCTGGGCAACCAGAAAGAGAGGACTTAGGAAGTGGGTCGGCGGCTGCGGTAAGCGGTGGCATCACTTCCTTCCTAGATATGCCTAATAATGTCCCATCGATTACTACGCTGGAAGGCATGCAAGGCAAACTAGACACTGCGGCCAGTAAGTGTGTTAACAATTATGGATTTTTTATTGGAGCAACTGAAGATAATGTTGCGGACTTACAAGAAGCAGTTGGAACCAAAGATAAGCCGATTGCCATACCTGGCATTTGTGGTATCAAAATATTCATGGGAGCCTCAACTGGAACCTTACTAGTTTCCGATAGAGTTGCACTCGAGAAAATTTTTACTGAAACAGCTGGATTAATTGCAGTACATGCCGAAGATGAGGAGAGAATGAATGAGCGAAAGAAGTTAGTTGAAGGGCGTACTGATATTGCCGCCCATGCATATTACAGAGACGACATCACTGCCTTATTGGCAACCAAGTTATCTGTTGAATTAGCCATAAAAACTGGCCATAGATTACACATTCTCCATCTAACATCAGGCATTGAGGCTGATTATTTGGCCGACTATTGCACTTTACCATCCAAGGCTGAAAAACATCCTATCATCACCACAGAAGTTCTGCCACAGCATCTAACTTTTGACGAGACTGATGTTGATGAACAGGGAGTTAGACTTCAAATGAATCCTCCGATAAGATATGCAGCAGATCGGGAAATATTGTGGTCAAGATTAAGAGATGGTACGATTCAATGTATTGCTACTGACCACGCTCCACATACTCTTGAAAATAAAGCAAAAGGCTTCCCATATGCTCATAGCGGAATGCCGGGTGTTGAAACCTCATTGTCTGTTATGCTAACTAATGTCAATGACGGCAAGTGCTCTTTAGAAGATGTAGTACGTTGGATGTCAACTGATGTTGCTGATTGCTATCAAATGATAGGCAAAGGAAAATTAGAGGTTGGCTATGATGGCGATATTGTCCTTGTTGATATGGCTGCAAAGGCAGTTGTTGAAGATAAAAACTCATGGACAAGAGTAGGATGGAACCCATTTAGTGGCCGAGAACTAACTGGATGGCCAGTCTTGACTGTGGTTGACGGAACTCCAGTGTTTGAAAGATCTCCAGTATCTGGCCAAAAGGGCAGATTACTAGTTGAGCCTGGCTCTGTTGGAAAACCTATCTTGATGAACCCTTGGAACTAGACAAAATACGCAAAAAAGCCGGTTTTATTGAAATAAGGATAAATAGTAACCCACTAATTTCACCGTGAGGAGAAAACATGAGTGAACTAGAAAAAACTCTCGGCAGCGGTTACCAGCAAATTATTATTGGATTCGTAGTATTCATATTAGGAGCATTTTGGGGCGGAATAGAAGCAGATGGCAGTATGACTGCTGCAGACGTATATTGGCCGGCACTAACTATGCTAGCTGGTGGAATGATTACTATGCTTGGAATATCATTTGGCAGCGACCATGAAGATGACAGAACCAACGATTTGATGGATGCAATCAACGACTTGACAGCAAGACTAGACAAACTTGTTGCTATGGGTTCTGGAAAGGACTCTGAAGAGTAGTTAACTTAGGTTATATAATTTGGAATACTTTGATTCAACGTAATCAATGAACGGTTGAGGAGTCGGTGGTACTCCTGTTGCTTGCTCAATTAGTTCACTAGGTGTCAATTTACTTCCCTGAAGATGGATTTTGGGTCTTAACCAGTCAAGCATCGGCGACCAGTCGCCAGTCTCGATTATTCCGTTGACATCACCTATTTCTTGGCTCATGGCTTCAAGGAGTTGGGCAGCGTATAGATTACCCAGTGTATAGGTCGGGAAATACCCAAATGCACCCATAGACCAATGGATATCTTGTAGACAACCCAAACGGTCTTCTGGAACTTCGAGGCCAAACCACTCGTTAAACATCTGATTCCAAGTATTTGGTATGTCTTTAACTGATAAGTTTTCATTGAAGATTTTCTTTTCTAATTCATAACGCAACATAATATGTAGATTATAGGTTACTTCATCTGCTTCAACTCGAATAAATCCGGGCTCGACACAATTAGCAATTTTGTTTAATTCATCCGGAGTCCACTCGGGCGAGTTGGGAAACTGTTGTTTAAACCAAGGTAAAACTACTTTCCAAAATGCTGGAGTCCTGCCAATTTGGTTCTCCCAAAAACGACTTTGAGATTCGTGGACACCCAAGGATACTGCATCGCCGCGAGGGGTAAATGAATGGTTGCCGTCAAGACCTTGTTCATACAATGCGTGGCCTGTTTCATGCATAACTGCGTACAAACATGAAAATGGGTCCTGTTCATCAAATCGGGTTGTGAATCGAGTATCTCCCGGCCACAGTCCCGCTGAAAATGGATGGGTTGAGGCGTCCATTCTGCCGGCTTCAAAATCAAATCCCATGGCATTGGAAACTAATTTGCAAAATTCTGTTTGGGCTTCGATTGGAAATGTTATGTCGTTTGGTAGTGTTGGATCGGGGTTGATTTTCTTAGCCTCCATGATGTTCTGCAACAACGGCACTAACCTGCTCTTTAGACCGGCAAATAGTGGGTCATAATCACTTACTTTCATGCCAAATTCGTACTCATCTAGTAACACGTCATACCTAGTTGTTTCAACGCCGTAATAATCTATTTTCTGATTGGTCATTTCGACCAACTTTTCTAAATGAGGTTGAAACATGGTGAAATTTGAAGCTGTGCGTGCTTCTTGCCATGCAACCAATGCTTGAGACCTAGTTAAAGCGTATTGAGCAACAAATTCTGATGGTAATTTTACCGCTTTGTCATACCTTCGCCTCAATTCTCTAACATTGGCAACTTGGTTTTCATCTAAATCATTGGAGGTTTCTAATTGGGCAATCATTTCTCCAAAGTCTGGCGCTGTGACTCTAGCATGTTGTTCTTTAGCAAGCCATGAAAGAATTTCTGATCTCGCTTGCGCTCCTTTTGGAGGCATAATTGTCTCTTGGTCCCAACCAAGGTGACCTTGAATTGCGCCAATTTTGTGTATTTCTTTTACCTTTTCGATGAATAACTGGTAACTCGCCATACTACTTGGACAAAAATCACCCTCAAGAACTTAACCACTGGAAAATCAGTTACGTCGCACACACATTGAAGACCTCATTTGTTATGCATCATCCATGGCGAGGAAAAAACAGGATATTCCTGAAGAAACTCCCCATGATTCGGATACCGACTTGAACGATATGGTTGACTCTGTCATCCAAGCCGAGGTATCTTCAAGCGATAATGATCTACCAACGGAACAGGAAGAATCCCTAGATGAATTATTGGCTGGCTCTGCCAAAATGGTTGTAGAAACCTGTATGGACATCCGCAGAGGTGAAAATGTGTTAATTGTCTGTGACCCTACAACTGGCGAGATTGGGCAAGCATTACACGAAGCCACTATTGAGAAATCAGAACGGGTACTGCTTATTGTTATGCCAAAAGCCAAGCATCATGGAGAAGAACCACCGACTCCGGTTGCTAATTTGATGCGTCAGCAGCAGGTTATTTTAGCGCCGACAAAATACTCACTTACCCATACAAAAGCGGTTAGGCAAGCGCTTAGAGATGGGGCTAGAGTTGCTACAATGCCGGGTATAACTGTTGATATGTTTACTCACGGCGGCATGGCTGCAGATTTTAACAGCGTCAAGAAAAGAATTAGTAATTTAGGGCCACATTTTAGACGACGGAGAATTGTTAATGTCAAATCAAAGCTTGGTACTGAGATTACCTTCGAAGTAAATTGGCGGGAATGGAAACTCGATGATAATGGCATCTGTAATCGTCCAAGAATGCTGACCAATCTTCCGGCAGGAAAAGCATTCATTATGCCCCGAGAAGGTACTATGAATGGGACTTTAATCATAAATGGTTCATGGGATTCTTCTCTACTTGACCAAAATATCGAACTTCAAATCGAAAATGGTATTGTCATCGATGTAAAAGGTGGTACTATTGCCGCAAACATTAGACAAGAATTCGGCGAGGTTGCTAAGAAATTACGCAGTAAAGACAGAGAAAATGTATGGACTGTTGCTGAATTTGGCTTTGGGATGAATGATCAAGCACGAATGGGAGGCAATGTTCTAGAAGATGAAAAACGACTTGGAACCTGTTACTTCTCTATCGGTGATAACACGGCATTAGGCGGGGCCTCGGCGGTTGGAATCCACATCCCAGGGGTAATTACTGGGGCAAGCGTGTGGCTTGATGATTCACAAATCTTACAAGACGGCGAATTCGTCTTAGATATCTAATCAGCCTAGATTTTGGCCCCCACATACTGGGCAAAAGCGCCAATATGGGTCAATACCAATGCCGCAACTACGGCACATAACTCCTGAACGAATTGTTGGTTGAATTTGTTGATTCCATTGGTTTTGTTGGTTTTGTTGTAGTGGAGCTTGATTGGTTGGTTGTGGAATACCGATTGGTTGTTGCCTTACAGATTGTTGTGGGCTAACATTTTGTGGAGGAATTGGTCTAGAGATTGGTTGCTGGGGAAATGCTTGCTGAGTTTGAGGGTTATTTACCGGGTTTTCCTGAGATTGCTGAACGTTATTTGGTTGTTCACTAAGGCTGACCGGTCGTCTTACTGGAGCAACAGGTCTTGGTAGGTTTGAAGCGACTTTTTCGGCTACTGGCGAGGCAATGAATTCTGAAAGTGACATAGACCCATCCTCATCCAAATCAGCGGTTTGATGAATCTCTTCGGCTTCTGCAATAGATAATCCAGTTGCTTGGGATAATTCTTCGACCGATAAATTACCATCATCATCTGTATCTGATTGAATAAACATCTCGGCAGCACTGTGAAATGGTTCTTCAGTTTCTTGTTCTTCTACTACCATTTCTTCGATAATGGCCTCAGTCACTAGATCCTCCTCGACTTCGTACGCCTGTACAGAATCTTCAACTTGTAATGTATTGGTTTCTGCCGCCATGCCAAATGCACCTTCAAATGCATTATTAGTTGCTTTAGCCGCCTTTCTATCTGTGAGTTCGGTTTCAATTATTGGCTCTATTTTATCTTCAGTAATTTCAGCCGGTATTGACTGTCCTGGCAAAGGAACTGAGGGGATTGAAAACTCCTGAGGGAGAGGTGAAGCCTGCTCAACTTCTGGCAATTTTGTCGATTGTTCTACTTGTTGCGTTACTTTTGGCGCCTCTTTCTTGATAGCTGCTGGGGCATCT
>MDSY01009122.1_pt1 | contig 15263 bp, 10 predicted proteins | sample 811131 | NCBI WGS metagenome assembly MDSY01 (sample SAMN05326643, study PRJNA326480) | marine metagenome | isolation source: seawater | place: Atlantic Ocean: South West | collected 2010 | reverse complement strand
CGTGGTCGGTGGCGGAGTTGGTGGCGGAGGCGGCGGTGACGGCTCCGGTGGCTCGAATGTCTGGCTCTGCTGCTGCGGTAAAAACATGGGAGCCTGTCCACTTCCTCCGCTTGATCCCCCGCCCCCACTCTCCACACGAAGGGACACGACTGCTACAATTGCCAAGATGGCAACGACTGCGACAAGCGCCACAACTCCTATCACAAAAGAGGTCAATGTCCTTTGTTTCTTTTGTTCCACCACGTCCGAACGTTTGACCACGACGTATTCCCAATCACTGTTCGATGGCCACGACGGGTACAACGCACGAGGAGCGTTACTGTTCATGTGTCACAACTCGCACACTTCACTTGTGGGACACCACATGTCCTTTATGTGCCACACTTCGTTTCACGCAGACAGTGGAGCAAGACACGTCGACGGCCGCGAACGGTCGTCAATTCCTGCCGGCTCGGCGGCAAACTCGGATCCCAACGACCCAGCGACCTCTGACGACGACGGGACAAGCGACCCGCTCTGTTGGCGACGTCACAATTTGTACTGGAGCTGTTTCATGACGTTCTTCATCTTCGGCCACTTCGTTCGGAGCAGCTGATCAGGTCGCTCGTTTACAAAGTCTTGCAGGAACCGTTCCCACGCGGCTGTGGTGCTGAGCATGCGCAAACGAGCGTTGTACGACGCGTTGGGCTTGCCACGCGCAATGTCCACGTTTCTCTTTGGGCTGACCGTCGTGGTTGGCACACGCACGTCCACGGGGGCGCTCCCGCCGACCATCGGACAAAGCAGGCTCAGCGTTCGGCGTGGTTGCATAAGAAGATCTTCGTAGCGTACAAAGAGTCGCTGACGCTCGTTGGCCTCCAGGTAATACGTGTAGAAGTCGGTCCAGTAGTCTACGAGCGAGGGAAATGTGAAGGGGACGCCGTTGCGAGTTCTGCATTTGACTTGGCGATCGAAGAAGTTTGTGCGCTCGTACTTGAAGCTCAACAAACTTGGAGCTCGTTTGTGGAGCTCCAAGCTGGGACCACAACCACCACTCACTTGGCAGTGGTAGAGCACTTTGCAGCTTCGCGCCATCCACCACAGCGGGTGCCGCGTGACGACCAGGATGGCGCACGAGGCACAGTCGGCAGAGCATGCCCAACCGCGTGGGAGTACAGGTGGGTACGCGTGCTTATTATGTATGTACTCCTTTGACGGTTTGAAGCGCATGACTTCGTAGCGTTCACGTCCGCGCATTACTTGAACGAATGTCGCGTTTGCGGCCCAATTGTTTTGGTACTCGACACGGCGACCATTGTCAAGCGTTTGCAAGAACTTCGGCTGCGCACGCTCTGATGTTCCGCAGTTGTCAACGCCGCTCAGTATCCCATACGCGAAATTCGTGCCGCTGTTTGTGAGTCCCGCGATAAAAGCACGTCTGATTGCTCTGTGGCCCAAGGGCATGGAAACTGGTTGTGCCGTCTGCCTGGGCAATCCGTGGAGCAGACGGACGCCAGAGCCGTACAGTGGCACCATGTCGGCGATCGACACATCGTCGTGAGTCGGCACCAAGGTCATCGACACGAATGGAGACTCGAGCCTTAGTTTTGGGGTCATGTCAACTTCAGGCTCGCTCGACGTGTGTGGACTTGAATGCGTGCGAACAGAAGGGATGGTGTTTCTTTGTGTGTCAATTTGTTGTCGAGACAATTGTGTGCTGCCTCTGGAGTGTACTGCCTGATTTTCTCCACCCCTCCGAGAACTTCGCACACGAATCAGAAAGACGAGCGTCGACACCACAGAACGCACGGTGCACATGTCTGAGCTCTCTTCCGCTGTCGCGCTGACAGGCACAACGATCAACAGAGTGCGGAGAGAGTTTCTGGGCGTCTTCACGCGATGCTCAGAGGACGTGAACGGCAGGCCGTCGTACAGGCGGCGATTTGGCGATAATGATGTGGACATCGCGCTCCGGCATGTTGACGGCTGTTGGTGCGTCTGCGTCGCAGACGACTCGTCAATGTCGATGAAGCAAAGCTTCTTGCACGCGCCCTCCGACGCCCTGCAGCCGGACAAGGTGCAGTGCCAGTGGAAGATGAAGCATGTCAGCGACACCAAATGGGTTCCCACACCTGGCCTTTCCTGCATCTGTGGAGAGACGCTGAACGCGGCACTGTCTGCCGCTCCGGCCACGATTGCGCTGACCGGCGCAACACCACAAGATCCACACAAGAGCGCTCGTCTGGGTGTCTTCACGCGGCGCACGGAGGACGTGAACGGCTTGCCGTCGTACGTACGAGGCGGCGACGTGAACATAATGCTCTGGCACTGTGGCAGGTGCTGGTATGTCGGTATCGCAAAGAGTGTGGGACTGAGCACAGGCTTCTTCGCCTGCTACGACGGTTCCCTGCGGCCAGACAAGGTGCAATGCCAGTGGCACGTGTGCAAGACCCAGGATACGGAACATTTGGATTGGGTGAGCGTTCCTGGCCTGTCCTGCATCAGTGAAGATGCGCTGGCCGCGGTGCTGGCTGCAGCACCAGCCACGGTCGTGCTGACTGGCTCAACGTTCAACAGCACGCTACCAGAGTGTTGGGGGGGCTGTTTCGCGCGGTGCTCAGAGGATGTGAACGGCTGGCCGTCGTACGTGCTACGCGGTGACGAGCACATCAAACTCCGTCACGATGGCTGCTTTTGGGGTGTCGGGACCGAAATGTCGGGACACTACGAATGCTTTGTGAAATCACCCGACAGCGCTCTCCATCCGGACAAGGTGGAGATGTGCTGGAACACGTGGGACGCCCGTGACGACAAGTGGGTGCCCATGCCTGGTCTCTCTTGCATTGGTGGAGAGGTGCTGGCCACGGCGCTGTCTGCCGCCCCTGCATTCGTCGAGTTTGCCAACGCGACCGACTGTGACAGTGGAAGTCGTCGCGTGAGCGATGTTCCCAGATTCGCGCGCCGTTCGACTGACGTGAACGGCTATCCTTCGTACGTGGCAGAACACGGGATGCGTGTGAGACACAGGACCGTGCAGCAAGGTGACATTCTCTGGCACGAAACCTGTGGATGGGTGATTGGACCGTACACGAGCATGGTCCAGAAGAATTACATCGTGTGCGCGCGTGACCATGCACTCCACCCAGACAAGGTAACGGCGCCGTGGATGGTGTGGAATGGCAAGAACCATGCGTGGATACGTCTGACAAGTAGGAAATTCAACGCAGTGGCGGCGCTGCCGCCGGTGCTGCCGCCCCTGGCGGCGGCGCTGCAAACCGTTAGCAGTGCACCGCCCCTGCCCAGTCCGCAAGACGACGACGACGACGACGACGACGACGTCGTGGTGGTTGGGGTGCGTACACGGGAAGAGCGCGACGCGGAAGGGCGCTTGAATGCCATCGACCTTGACGCGCAGCCTGACTGCAAGCGAACCAAGACCGAGAACGCAGCTCCGTCGTCTGTCGCAAGCTTGTCGACATCCGCCACGCCGTCTGGCACTTAGGGTGCGGAGCGTGTGACCGGCCTGGTCGGACTCCTGGAAGATCTGTCTGAAAGTTTCTGTGTCGCTGCTCTGGAATGGTGTGACGTCAACGAGGTGACGAATGTCAAGCTGATCCTCGAAGCAGAGGCAGAAGAAGAGTTCGTCGCCGCGCTGCCCATCAAGCCAGCTGGCATTCCTGCCACCGCCTTGCGTCGACGTCTCTCCAAAATGCGGGATATGTCGCAGTGCGGTGAGTGTGCTGCGGTAAAAAGTTAAGAAAACTGGAAATTGAAAAGATGAATGGGGGGACTCGCGCACGCACGCTGGTCCGCTCCCTTCCTCACGAGCTAGCAGAGCACCTTCGTTCAGCGACCCGCGAGGCACCGCATTCCAGGACCAAACAGGCTGTCTATCTCAGTGGCTCGACACTGCTTCCACCCGTCCTTCCCATGAAAGGAAACCCGCACGTCCCACTTCACGAGCTCTCTGCGACACATGAGGCAAGGAGTCGACTCGCCAGGCGTGCCGTCGGCAAGAAACCTTTCGACGGTGACGCGGCGAACGTGCTTGTGTGCGCGCGACCGTATTCGTGCCGCTGGGACACCCTTCCTCTCGAACACGCGCCACGTCTCTTCGAGAAGCAAACGCTCCGCACACATGGTCTTAGTGTTGTGGACATCCCATTTGCTCGTTGACGCCGTCACCGTCTTTGACCGCCTCTGCTGATTGTTCACGCTGTCTTTCCGAGCGAGCAGCCACGTCTACTGCGCAGACGCTGTCTGTCGCCAGCATTGTCATGGTCATCTCTCGCGGCTTTCCCCTTGTCATGCGTTCGGTGCTGCGTGCGTGTGGATGTCTTTGTGTGCTCGTGTGCGTGCGAAGTTTTCGAAAGTCCCCACACACACAAACACACGAGAAAAAAATCGACAAAGGCGACGTTCATGGAAAAACCAGTGACAATAAAAAACACGAGAAATGTCGAGGGAACATGCGAAAGTGTCGGCTGCTCGCCAACTTTTATCACTGGTTTTTTTGAGACGTCCCCGAGAATTGAAAAATGTGCGCGCTGAAAAAAAAATTCTACCGTCTGGCTACCGTCCCCAGACGGTTGTGACAACCGTGGCCGACTTGATGACTTTCTCATTAAGTCGGCCACAGCAGCACTATGAAACCAAAAATAGACCAGTCGGCGACCGACATCATCACACTAATGAGTGTGCCACGGTATGCAATTAAACTAATTGAAAATTAATTAGATACCAATTAGCGCGGCGTCCGCCCGACAGCGGCGCCAGGCAGGCCCGCGCGGGAGGAGACTGGGCCGGCGGCTGTCTCTCTCACGCAGCGACCAGCCCACCCACCCTCCACTCCGTCCTGGGAGCCGAACGCCGTTGTCTGGCGAGGCGTCGACCCACACGCTGGCAGCTGGGAATGCAATTGGTTCTTAATTGAAACATAATGAGATACCATGGCACACTCATTAGTGTGATGATGTCGGTCGCCGACTGGTCTATTTTCGGTTTCATAGTGCTACCGTGGTCGACTCAATGAAAAAGTCATCAAGTCGGCCACGGTTGTCACAACCGTCTGGAGACGGTAGCCAGACGGTAGAATTTTTTTTTCAGAGTGCACATTTTCGAAATCGCTGCAACTTCTGCAGAGTTGTCCTTGGGTCTGGTGCAAAACAACTCACTGTCACCGCCAGCACAAGCCCCCTGCGATTTCTTCCACGCGACTGGAACTTCGCACACTTTTTATTGACGAAAACACAAAGTCCCTGACAGCTACAAAGTGCACACACACACACACACACAAGGCGGGCGAACGCACGATGGAAGTTGAAAGCGTCGCAGTGGCACCTGCCGTGTGAAGCTCGTGGTCGTCTTGGGATATCATCAGCATGGTCAGCATCACCAAGCGGCCAAGGGATGAGCAGCACGCCGCTCTCGTGCCTGAGACGAGCACGGACGCACGCCACGCGACCGAACTCTCCCTTCCACGCGATATATGGGCAATTGTCACTCGTCTTCTTACGGACTGTCGACTGAACAAAAAATCGTTCTGCGACTGGCTGACTCTGCGTCGCGTCTGCACACAGGCACGAGATGGCGCGGACAGCGTGGCAATGAGCATCGAAGAGCATGCCTTCACGGACTGCAAAAGTCTGGCCTCCATGGCCATCCCGGACACGGTGACGAAAATCGGTCTGGGCGCTTTCCAAGAGTGCACCGGCCTGGTCTCCATTGCCATCCCCAACTCGGTGACGACCATCGGCTACCGCGCCTTCTGCGAGTGCACCGGCCTGACCTCTGTGACCATCCCGGACTCGGTGACGAGCATCGGTTGCGACGCCTTCCACGGGTGCACCGGCCTGACCTCCGTGACCATCCCCGACTCGGTGACGAGCATTGGCAGTTCCGCCTTCAGTGAGTGCGCCGGCCTGACCTCCGTGACCATCTCAAACTCGGTGACGACCATTCGTGTGGACACATTCGGTCGCTGCACCAACCTGACCTCCGTGACCATCCCTGACTCGGTGACGACGATCGGTTGGTGCGCATTCTCGAAGTGCACCAGCCTGACCTACGTGACCATCCCCGACTCGGTGACGACAATTCGTAAAGGCGTCTTCTTTGGCTGCACTGGTCTGACCTCCGTCACCATCCCCAACTCGGTGACGACCCTCGGCGACTACGCCTTCTGTGGGTGCGCCGGCCTGACCTCCGTGACCATTCCTGGCTCGGTGACGTCCATCGGCGACTGCGCCTTCGCCGGGTGCACCGGCCTGACATCCGTGACCATTCCCGACTCGGTGACGACCACGGGCGACGGCGTTTTCCTCGGGTGCACCAGTCTGGTCATGTCACCATGGTGAGAGGATGGAACATTCACTGTGAACTTTCTGTTGACGAGAACACACAATTCTTTGTCTGAAAAAACCAGACGCTAGCACTCCTCCCAAGGGACCTAGCGCCTAGACACACACTTCGGTGTCCTCGTGAATTTTAGACGCCTCAATGTCTTTCAGAAGACTTTTCATGCGTGTTGGATCGATCTCTTTGACAAACTCGCGGAACGTGTTTATCTTCTTTTCGAATGTATACTTCCTGTCTGATGTTTTCCCACCCATCACGTCAATGGAGGAGGATATTTGGTATGCCATAGCCAGAGCTTCCAGAGAGAACATTTTCCACTGCATTGCCACAGACACATCTGCTGTGAACGTGTGCTCTTTTCCGTCCCACGTCAACTTGAACGTTAGACTTTCCATGTCACCATGTGGAACGATTTCGAGTTTGTAGTCAGTTTGACTTACGGATTGTTTCAGGTAGAAAGGGTACACTCCAGTGTAGCAACCAGGCTTGGTTGACTCACCTTCGCTCGTTTCGATTATGGATCCGAGAGCACTGGCATGGAGTGTGGTTATCTGCTCGACAAGTTTCGCCATAACTTTCCTGTAGGTGTTCTCACTCTGTTCATCGCTCATTGCATAAAGTTAAATGCAACAGAGTCCTTGTTGACCACACCTCTGTCAGAAGACTTGTTGTCAGGTGGTCTTCTTCCCTTGAGCAGACACTGCATCTGTATGTCGGCGACGTGTGGATATGGAGACACACACACACAAGCACGCGTGAGCACGGACGCACGAAAATGCTGGTGACGACAGGAGGGGAGCCAGCGCCCAACTTTGTTGTTGCCTCCAGCAAACGCGCTTGTCGCCGTGCGGCACCCAAGAAAGACAGCGACGTCGCGTCTGACATCGACATGCTTTCTGCATCTTGCTTGAAGATGGACGTCTTGCCAACGGTTGTCGCGTACTCTGCAGCAACACGAAAACGAAACGCTGCTTTTTGGTCTGGAGCAGGCTCCGCCATTCCCAAATGCGAGCGACATGCAACGAAGCTTCACTCTCAGTCAATCGACAGGCTGGAACTTTCTCGCCAAGCCACGCACGTGGCGGACCACCTTTACGTGGCACCGACGCAGACAGTCCTTCTGGGAGGGGCATTCGTGTCGGCCGCGAACAGAGGAGGTCCGTGCATTGGAGACGACACTCGAGACGCCTATTTCCAGCCCAAGAACACGCTGCAGACAACGAGGCTCTACTCTGGCACCGCTACCGCGAACTGGAGTGGACAAGCGGCCGCCTGGGCAGTCCTTACCTCTGTTGTTTCAGACATGACAGGCGCTGGTGACGGGAGGTGTCCCATTGCGTGGACACCGACAAAGCTTGTTCAGGAGAAGAGAGGTGGTGTGCCCGCGTTTGTTGCGTACACGAGGAGTGGCTTGGAGTCGGTGATCAACCAAAGTCCCTTTCCAAGGAACCTTGTTGACAGTGTTCGGCGCCTGGCAGTGGACGAAATGGAGTGTGGCGCTGTCACAGGCCGGTCCCCAGAGACAGAACGTGACGCCCGCCAGCTGTGCAGCGACATTGTCCACCGAACGGACGGCCTTACGAAGTGGAGAGTGTTGGTGCTGCTGGACTTTCTCTCCTTCACAGCGCCAGGAAGGGACTTGCTGAGGGAGCGCAAGTTCACATCGCACGACGTTGCTGTGGCTCGCGAGCTCTCAAAGTTTGCACTGACCGAGGTCTCCCGTAGAGGAGGCACAGGAAGAGGAAGGAAGCGGCGTCAGCAGGAGATGGCGGACAAGGAAGGGGAGGAGCAGGAGGGGGAGGTGGACCAGGAGGGGGAGGTGGACCAGGAGGGGGAGGAGGACGATGGTGTGGAGTGGGAGGAGGACGATGGACTGGCGGAGCTGCGTGCGTCAGCAAGGGCTGACAACCCTGCTCTCCTCATGACAGCAGAGGATATGCCCCCTCCTCCAGGAGTGGAAGAAGAAGACGACCTGTCTGTGGTTGGGCAGCTGGAAAACATCAACGTCGAGGAGAGGAGTCCTTCGTCGAGCTCCCTTGCCGAAACCGTGTCTGCCTGTGTGGCATCTTCGCCCCAAGACAGGGCGAAACGCAGGAAAAGAACCTTCGTAAGGAAACAGTCCTTGAGCAAGGCGGCTCTCTACCTGCGCACTGCTATGGCTGCGCTCGACTCTGAGAGCGCGCACGTCCTCCATCTCACTCTCTCCTCTTCTTCGAGTGCGCAGCTAGGCTCCGTCACGTCGTATCTGACAACACAGCTTCAAGGAGCTGCAGGTGACGACTGTTTGAGCACACTGGCAATCAACAACGCACGGCGTTCGAACGACGTGGTATCCAAGTCTTTTCTTCAGACAGGTCGATGCGAAGTGCCAGCAGCGCTGTTTCACGGTGACGGAAGCGTGGCCATCGTGAGATCCTCGAAAGAGCTTTCGGACACGGCGCATCTGGCAGGCCGCACTGCTCCAAGAGCCGCCACACCGTGCGCAGCAACCATTCTTTGGGGTGACGCGCTCGCGCGCTGTCAGACACCAGCGGTTTCAGACGCGGAGACTACGGGGGACGGTGAGTGGGTCGTCCGGACGCCTCTGTTCGCGCAGCACCTGTCAGATCTGGTTGTGAACGAGGACTCTGCCAGCAAGCGACTTTTGGCTAGACTTGAGAGGCAAATTCACAGCAACGCTGTCTTGACGTCTGGCTACGTGAGTGGCACGACACGCGCCGTTGTCGCCAGGTCGATTCGTCTTGCCATATCGAAGACCCTGTTGAGAACGTCGCGCAACGTTTCAAAGGGGATCGTAGCGGAGGCCGAGCTGATACGCGCTCGAAACGCGTACGCATTGCAGGAAAGGGGAGTCGCGATCGCGAAAGTGTTCAATGCCCATGCGGACGTTTCGGCTGCGCTTCCAACACCAGCAAACGTTCTTGCTATTCTGTTCCACGTGAACTCGACACTTTCCAACCTGCAGCGTGAGCGTAGCACAAACGACGGGAAGATTGGGAGAGTCGCGCTTTTGTTTCTTGGTCCTCTGCGAGAGAAGCAGGAGGTGTCGGGACACCACTTCTCGGAGTTCGACGCGCCACAGCCGTACATGCAGGTCGTTGACACCTCTCTGTCTTTCCAGGAGAACGCGGTGGCAGAGGCAGAGCGTGCCGAAGGTGAGGCTGAGCTGGTCTCGAGGCCAGACGCTGCGATTGTTCGTGCGGACGCCGCATTCTGTGTGGCGGGGGCGGAGCCAGCAAGGGTTCTAGAGGCCGCAAAGTCACTGGCGCGTGCCGCGTCGTCTTCAGAGCCCACAGCTCGTCAACGGTCGTACTCTCACGCACGCGCAATGCTGCTTGCTGGAGCAGCCCAAGCGAGCTACGTGAACGAGGCTGCTTCCTGCAGGATCCCTGAAATGTGGGTGTCCACTCAGTCTGCCAAACGTGTGCATGTTATCGACCATGTCTACCTCAACCTGACTGTCCTGGAGGCGTTTCGAGTTGGCCACAGAAATGTCGCGCCAAGAGCGTCCGAAACGCCTTGGCACGGAGCTTACGGTGCAGGTCTCGACTTCGGAATCACAGGAAGCTTGGGACGCGGGTGCAACAAGGCGACTGGCGACTTTCGAATGCCGTGTAAGTTATGGGCGTCGGACCACGTGGTACAGGAGCTGACAGCGGAGTTCAGGAGCAGGACACTAGTGGGCTTGGACGACGGAACGATGGCATGGAGGCCACTCGAAACTAGAGGCGTTCCGTTGGCCTGTTGGCCAGGAATGCACGCGTACCTCGACACTCTTCAGGCGGCTCTCAAAGGAACAAGGGAACACCTAGGCTGCCAAGAGAGAACAGTGGACAGTGTGCAGGTGTTTCCTGTAGGCCCCTTCTCGGAAAGGCCAACTCCCAGAGTTCTAGACGGCGGCGACGACGCTGCAAGAAGGCTCTCCTTCAGAAACCCTTCTGACTCCGCTGATGGATACTCGTTTGTGGCGGACTCCACGCTCAGAGAGCTCTCCGTAACGGCAGGAGTTTTGGAGCCACCCACAACCAGAAACGGCACCGAGAACGTGCTGAATCCACTTTCGCAGCAGCTGGGAGTGTTCTTGAACATGGCGGCGCTCGTCGGGGCTCTCAGCATGTCGCTGCCAGGACGAGAGGAGATGACCATCGTCCAAGCACTCGAAGAGCTCAAGAATGACCTGCTAAGGTGGCACACGACAGAGGAAGACGCTCTGCCTGATGTTCCTGGAACATTCATGCTGGCGGCCGACGCTTCCGTCTTACTGAATGTACTTTTCCCTAGCAACGTTGAGATTGACGGCGACATGATTATGAACGCCCACGCGATCGCTTGCAACATGTGCATGATGAGCGAGAAGCCTCTTCGGATGCTTGTCCAGAGAGAACTGCTGGAGGAGGCAACGGCGTACGTTCTGCGCGTTCTACGCCCCGAGGTCTGGGGTCCCTTTTGTGACTTGGTTGTCGGTATTCATCTACTTGACGGACGACTTGACCCTACAAAGTCAGAGCTGTCCGCCGTCCGAGAGTCTCTGCGTGCCTCAGTTCAATCAATCTGGTTTGTTCATTCTGAAGACGGCGTGTCGCCACCTGCCACCGGCCCGCTTTCCATGTGTCAGTCGTCCAAGATGGTCAACGAAGGCGTGGTACGAAGTGTCTACGTCGACAAACTGGGAGACGACGGAGTCTGGTCAAACGCCCGCGGTGCCCTTGTCGGAAGCACTGAGTGTGGGCTGCGGTCTGTGCTTGCACTGATGATGGCGTGTGGGCAGGACTGGTCTCCAGATGTCAAAGTGTGGCGAAACGAGGGCGGTCTCTGTGAGAGGCCCTCGTGTTCCTCTCTTATTCTGGAAAATGGTGGAGCCACGAGGAGTTCAAAGGCAACCTCACCACTTGGACTCGAAGGTGACGCGGCGGCCTACGGAACTCACGAAGCGCGAGTGCGATCACACGCGCGGCAGACCAGAGCAGCTGACAAGAATCTCATGCAAATGAAGGAGCTCTTCCTGCGTCTCTCGAAGCCAGGAAGTGTTCAAGAACGGATGGAGGCAACGACAGAAGCAGTGTCTTATCACAAACGAAAGTCAGGACTTCAAGAGAGTTCTAGCATTCTAGGAGTTGATGCGAACAGAGTTCGGCACACGTACAGAGAGTGTGTTCGACCTACCACCGCTGGTACCACTGCGCCGATAGTAACCCCTTAGGGAGTCTACATTTAGTTTTGGCTAAAACCAAACGAACCCTCCAAACCCACCGCACCTTTCCAGCTTTCGACTCGGTACGGTTTCGAACGGTGTGCATTTTTATAAAAAAATAAAAACTTCGATGCACAAAGCAAACTCATGTGGCGAGCCGACGCACGAACTCTGCGAAGCCAGGACGAAAATGCAAGCGGCAGACGACGACGATGCGAATGTCTTTGAGACCGTTGCCACGTTGATATCGTCTGGAGCCGATCTCAGAGCTCTAGACTCGATGTGCGAAGGGAGCACACTGTTGGCATCCTTTTGCTCCAATGGGCTGGACACGTGTGTGGCAGCCCTGTGCGGCAGGAAGGAGATTGACCTGAACGAGGTGGCTCCCAATGGTTTGACAGCTTTGAGTATCGCGGCCGGCAGTGGCAACCACCTGTGCGTACGGGCCCTTCTCAAACGGCGTGGAAGGCGCAAGAGAGGAGCAGACATTGATGTGCAAGACGCCTGCGGCAGGACGGCGCTCATGGCAGCGTGTCAAATGGGACAGCTCGGTTGCGTGAGAGAGTTGGCTGTCATGGGCGCAACTCTCGAGCGCAAAGACAGTCAAGGATACACAGCCCTCATGGTAGCCTCTGAGTTTGGGCACGACACCTGTGTTCGGGAGCTGCTCAATGGTGGCGCGGACGTGGACGCGAAGAACAAAAGGTCTTGGACTGCACTCATGACTGCTTGTTTCCACGACTGCCACGCCTGTGTGGTTACACTCGTCGAGGCTGGCGCCGACGTGGACTCCAAAACGGAAGAAGGGTGCTCGCCACTGCTTCTTGCGTGTGAACCTGGGCACACCACGTGTGGTCGTGTCTTAATCGAGGCGAGAGCAAACTTGGAAGCAGTACACACTGATTCAGGCGCCACGCCACTTGTCATCGCCTGCCAGAATGGTCACGAAGAGCTGGCACTCATGCTTGTCCAAAATGGAGCAAGCCCGAACAATCCGTATCGCGAGGGTGGTCGTGTGTGGACGCCACTTATGGCAGCCGCTGACCACGGCAGAGTGAAGTGTGTTCTTGTTCTCGTCGAAGCGATGGCTATGTTGGAAACTCAAAACACGAGCGATCGATGCTGGACGGCACTGATCTACGCCTGCAACGGTGGGCACCATGACTGTGTCACCGCGCTTGTCAACTCTGGTTCCTCTGTCAGCCATGTGTGTGCAAACGGATCCACACCGCTGATGATTGCTTCTGCACGTGGCCACGAGAGGTGTGTTTGCACGCTTCTCGAGAGGGTAGCAGACGTCGACGCCACCCACCTGAACAGACGAACGGCTCTCATGGCCGCGAGCCACTACGGGCACGAGTCTTGCATTCGCAGGCTAGTTTCGAGCGGAGCAAACGTGAATGCAGTTTGTGAGTTCGGATACACTGCGCTCATGTTTGCCTGTGGCGACGGCCATGCCGACTGCGTCCGCACGCTGATCACCGCTCGTGCTGACCCTGAAATGGAGTCCGACGACTCCTTGACCGCTGGGACATTCGCGTGCAGAGGCGGACACAGTGCGTGTCTTCGGGAGCTTGCAAATGTGACATCGAATCTCGACAAACACGCGAGTGACGGATGGACACTCATGTCGAACGCCTCATGCTTTGGAAACGTGGGCTGCGTGCGACTGCTGGCGCACGCAGGAGTGGACATAGACGGTCACGACGGAAACGGCCACACGCCGCTGGTGATGTCCTGTAAAAACGACCGTGTGGAGTGTGCGCGTGCACTTCTGATGGCAGGAGCAAACGTTGACAAGCCAGGGACGGACGTTCGGACTCCGCTCATGGTAGCCTGTGGGAACGGTTGCAACGAGCTAGTCGTGGCTCTCCTTGACAACGGCGCAAGTGTCGACAACGCCGACAACGCAGGCCACACTGCGCTCATGTTCGCCTGTGAAAGTGGAAACATCCAGTGCTTGCGCACTATGGTCGAAAGGGGCGCGAACATCCACAGATCGAACGTGTCTGGGACAACGCCACTGATGGTCGCGTGCACATGGCACCAAGACGCTTGTGTCAGCGAGCTGGTAGCTTTACGAGCCTGTTTGGAGGCACGGAAGAACAACTGCATGACCGCGCTCACGATTTCCTGTGTACATAACAGCGAGAAGTGTGCACGCGTCCTCATGGAGAATGGAGCGGACGCCTGGGACACTCTCATGCACACGTGCAATGACAGACTTGCTAACTACCCCAGTGTTGAATGTTGCCTCTGTGCTTCACGCATTGTGAGCTGGGGCGACCCAAGGTTGTTCGGAGCATTCGAAGGCTTAGTTGCCGCAGAAGATGTCCCTGGACACGTCTTCATACGAGCAATGAGAGCGTGCACAGCGGTGCAACGTGTGTGTCGGTCGCGTCGATGTCGCCTGGTCTTCCTTCGGCATCGCGAGGCGGCTCTTCTCTTGCAAAGACGGTGGCGGGCGTGGTGCGATCGATGGTGCGCCCGTACCAAGGCGAGCATGCTTCGGACACAGACTGCCGAGCTCGTCGGTCTTCGCGCGTCGCTCGCAGCGGCGTTTGCGGCGGCTTCGCAGAGACGCAAGGAGATCGATGCTCTAGTGGAACAGAACGCGAAGCTGGCTTCGATTGCCTCCACGTGTGAGGCTCTCGAGCAGAAGTGCGTCAAGCTAGAGAAAAAGTGCGACGCGGGAATGAAGAAGCAGAGCGCGGCTCTGGATAACGAGAGGCGACTGCTTCAGATCCAGGGTGAGGCGGAGCAGCTGCGGCGAGACTTCAACCTGGCTGTCAAGAAGCGAGACAGAGCGAGGCAGCAGACCGAACGTCTGCGAGAGGAGCTGGCAGCCAGCGAGCGCGCGAACGAAGAGAGTAAAGACAAGACACGTCTGCTGGAGCGCGAGCTGAAAGACGCACTGAGAGAGAACGAAAGGCTTCTACACACGGGAAAGGGGCTTCTCAGAACGAACGAGAAGCGCTTCGAAGAGTGCGTCGTGTGTCTTGACAGCAACGCTACGCACGCTTTTTTCCCATGCGGACATCTCTGCTGCTGCGAGACGTGTTCGAAAAGGATTGAGAAAGGAGACGTCCGTGGCAACGACTCGACACCTCGGTGTCCAAAGTGCAAGATCGACGTGCAGGGCTGCGCCCGCATATTCGCGTGAAAAGAGGAGTGTGGACACACATAACACACAATGCAACATCATATGTGTTACAAAGCGGACGCACGCATGTATCAGCCCGTTCGTGCCCCTGATCCTGGCGGTCGATGCAAGTCGTGTCTCTGCATGGTGGGTTTCTTGACACTGTTCGTAGGAACTACTGTGATTGTCACGTATCTCGGGTACACCAAAAGTCTTGAAAGTGACACAGATACCGTGGTACGCGCAGGATGGGTGTCTGATCGAACGACTGTTGCATTCAACATGAACGTCACGGGAACTGTTCCTGGTGTTTGTAACGTCGACACGTCGGAAATCGCAGCAGCCGCATCTGTCGTCGTTGAAAACGTACAGGTCTCTTTTTCTGGTGGACTTGAAGACGCATGCTCTTCTACAGTGCAAACTCGCAGAGCACTGTCTGCAGTCGAGACAGTGTCCGGCACTGTGCGTGTGACGGTGGTGGCAGCGAGACCAGCTCTTGTCAACAGACTGGCCGAGTCCGAGACATTTGTTGAATCGATTGTCTCAGAAGGGGTGTCTGCTGTGTTGGTTGGACCAGTTGTCACGTCTTTCCCG